>Ga0187847_10002276_pt1 | contig 15687 bp, 10 predicted proteins | sample June2016WEW_4_10_FD_132458 | JGI IMG/M metagenome (GOLD analysis project Ga0187847, IMG submission 132458) | Peatland microbial communities from SPRUCE experiment site at the Marcell Experimental Forest, Minnesota, USA - June2016WEW_4_10 | ecosystem: Environmental > Terrestrial > Soil >...
GATGCACCGCATCCTTACCTCCATCAGCACCATGAGCGCCACCCCGCAGGATATGACCATGCTGGAAGAGCTCTGCGACCTGCTGAAGCACACCAGCTTGTGCGGCCTGGGACAGTCGGCGCCTAACCCGGTGGTGAGTACGTTGCGTTCGTTTGGCGAGGAATATCGCGCCCATATCGAGGACCACAAATGTCCGGCCGGGGTCTGCGGCCAGCAGCAGAACGGGGAGCAGGAATGAGTTCGACCGCGAGCGTTAAGACGCTGAAAATCGATGGCCAGGACCTGAGCGGCCGCCAGGACGAAACCATTCTGGATGTGGCCCGCCAGAACGGAATTTTTCTGCCGCGCCTGTGCGAGATGGATGGGCTCTCGGATGTAGGCGCTTGCCGCATGTGTCTAGTGGAAGTGAAAGGACAGAACCGCTTGCTCCCGGCCTGCGTGACCTCGGTCGAAGAAGGCATGGAGGTGACCACCAACTCCGAGCGCCTGCAAAAATACCGCAAGATGATCTTGGAGCTGCTTTTCTCCGAGCGCAATCACATTTGCTCGGTCTGCGTTTCGAACGGCCACTGTGAAATGCAGAGGCTGGCGCAAAAACTGGAGATCACGCACGTTCACTTTCCCTACCGCTATCCGAAAATGGAGGTCGATGCCTCGCACGACCGCTTCGTCATCGATCATAACCGTTGCATTCTGTGCACGCGCTGTGTGCGGGTGTGCAACGAAATCGAGGGCGCGCATACCTGGGATGTGATGGGCCGGGGCATCGACGCCAAAGTGATTACCGATTTGAACGAACCCTGGGGCTCATCGGAGACCTGCACCAGTTGCGGAAAGTGCGTGCACGTCTGTCCCACGGGTGCGTTGTTTGAGAAGGGCCGCTCGGTGGCCGAGATGCTCAAGCGCCGCCAGTTTCTGCCTTATCTCACACTGATGCGGGAAGAAAACGAATGAGTGGTTGGAATGGATAAGAAGCGCCTGGCAACGGTTTGGTTGGACGGCTGTTCCGGCTGTCATATGTCGTTCCTGGACATGGATGAGCGTCTGCTCGCCCTGGCCGCCCTGGTCGATCTGGTTTACAGCCCGCTGGTGGATGCGAAAGAATTTCCCCAGAACGTCGACCTCACTCTGGTGGAGGGAGCGGTCAGCAGTGAAGAGGATCTGCACAAAATCAAGATCGTGCGCCAGCGGACAACCACACTGGTTTCCCTCGGCGATTGCGCCGTCACCGCCAACGTTCCAGGAATGAGAAATTCCTTTGGCGTGAAGGCGATCTGTGACCGGGCCTACCGGGAGAACGTCACCTTCGATCCGGGCATTCCAAACCAAATTGTGCCGGCGTTGCTGCCATACTCGCGGCCGGTTCATGAGATCGTCACGGTCGATGTGTTTGTTCCCGGTTGTCCCCCGTCGGCCGACACAATTTTTTACGTACTCACGGAGTTGCTGGACGGCCGGCAGCCCGACGTGAGCTTGAAAACGCGCTTTGGAGCGTAACCGGTGGCAAGGATCGTCATCAGTTTAAGATCGTGGGTGAAGCTGTGAAGCAGGGCAAGACGATTATCATCGACCCGGTGACCCGAATCGAGGGTCATTCCAAAATCACGTTGCATCTCAATGAAGACGGGGCGGTCGAGGAGGCGCGCTTTCACGTCACCCAGTTCCGCGGCTTTGAGAAATTCTGCGAAGGCCGTCCCTTCTACGAAATGCCATCGCTGATGGCCCGCATCTGCGGAATTTGCCCGGTCAGCCACCTCATCGCATCGGCCAAAGCTTGCGATGCGCTGTTAGCCGTAAAAATCCCTCCGACCGCGGATAAGCTTCGCCGCATCTTCGGGCTGGCCCAGGTCGTGCAGTCCCACGCCCTGAGCCTGTTTCATCTCTCCTCTCCGGACCTGTTGCTGGGCATGGATGCCGATCCCGCCAAGAGCAATTTGTTTGGCGTGGCCGAGGCGAATCTTGAGCTAGCGCGCGACGGAATTCGCCTGCGCCAATTCGGGCAGGAAATTATTGAGCGCCTGGGAGGGAAGCGCATCCATCCCGCATGGATCGTTCCCGGCGGCGTGAGTGAGCCGCTGACGGATGCGAACCGCGATGCCATCCTCTTTGCGATTCCGGATGCGCTGCGCATCGTCGAGCGCACTCTCGAATGGTTCAAGGGAATCATGGAAAATTTCCGTGAGGAAATCGCCAGCTTCGGCAATTTTCCCACCATGTTCATGGCCATCGTCAAGCAGGACAATGGCCTCACCTTCTACGACGGAAAGATTCGCATCATCAATGCCGCCGGCAAGGTCGTGGCCGATGCTCTCGATCCCACGCGTTATTTCGACTACATCGGCGAGAAGGTTGAGCCCTGGAGTTACCTGAAATCGACCTACTACAAGCCGGTGGGATTTCCCGATGGCATTTATCGCGTAGGGCCACTGGCCCGGTTGAATGTTGCCGACCGCTGCGGCACACCGCGCGCCGATCAGGAACTCGCCGAGTTCCACGAGCTGCAGCGCACCGCCGTGCTGAGTTCGTTCCACTATCACCACGCCCGGCTGGTCGAGATGCTGTATTGCGTGGAACGCATGGAGCAGTTGCTGAACGATTCGGAAATTCTTTCCCAGCGGGTGCGCGCGGTGGCGCGGCCCAATGCACTCGAAGGAGTCGGCTCCTGCGAAGCTCCCCGCGGAACCCTCTTCCACCATTATAAAATTGACGAGCAGGGCCTGATACGCTGGTGCAATTTGGTTATCGCTACCGGGCACAACAATCTGGCAATGAACCGCAGCGTTCTGCAGGTGGCCAAGCATTTCGTCCGCGGCAATCACCTAACCGCCGGAATGCTGAACCGCGTAGAGGCGGTGATTCGCACCTACGATCCCTGCCTGAGCTGCTCCACTCATGCGCTGGGCCAGATGGCGCTACGCGTTGAACTGCTCAGCCCCAGCGGCGAATTATTGGACCAGGTTGAGCGGACGGGGTAAGGCAGACCGGGCGCCAACAAAAATGCCTCGAGTGCTCATTATCGCCTACGGCAACCCGTTGCGCAGCGACGACGGCGTGGGCTGGGCCGTGGCCGAGGAGTTATCCCGAAAATTGGCATCACTCGAAGTAGAAGTTCTGCAGTTGCTTCAGCTCTTGCCGGAAGTGGCAGAATCCGTCAGCCATGCCGACGCCGTGATTTTTGTGGATGCCAGTTGCGACGGCGAACCCGGCGACGTTTGTTGCCGCCCCGTCACACCGCCACCCGCAAACCCACAGTTCACCCATCAACTCTCTCCCGCCGAACTTCTCGGCCTAGCCCGCCAGCTCTATGGCGCCCCCCCACAAGCCTTCTGCCTAAGTCTCACCGGTCAATCCTTCGAACACGGTGAAGAATTATCGAAGAGTGTGGCTACGGGATTGCCGCAATTGGTCGCGAAAGTGGAGCAACTTACCAAGCAGCTTTTGCGTTAACCACTCTCCGGTCACTGCAATTGACAACAACGCACTTCTTGGCTTTGTTTCGCAAAAAGACTAGTTCCTCCTACCCAAATTGATGTTCAGAGGAGGCGGCACTTTCTCGCCTCTGCGCTGCCGTTGCAGGCGCTCCAACTGGTCCATCGCGCGATAAAGTTGCCGGTCCAGGTGAGCCTCATAGCGGAGCAGTTTGTTGGTCGCTTCCACTGGTGCTGCGAAATCGAGCGGTCGGCCGGTGATCTTGGTGCTCTTAGCGTATGGATAGGGTGTGATGGAACCGGTTCGTAGTTCCGCACCTTCGTCCGGAACAACGCCGGGAGATTTGCACCCAATCACGGCGACTAACTAAGTACTCTAGTTCGGAATTACGGTGACGTATGTGGTTAATGGTCTCAGGCCGCAGCAGCGAGAGCTTTTGTGGAAAGCTTGGTCAATAGGGTGTTGAGATCCTTGCGTGTAAAGGTCCACTGAAAACGGAGAAGGGGTTTGCTGATAATGCTTTTGGAAGTCCAATAGCCGCTGCTCGAGCTGGGTCAGGGATGGGAAGTCATTGGGAGTAAGCACCTTTCTCTGAACGATGGAGAACTAGATTTCGATTTGGTTGAGCCAACTGGCGTGGATGGGGGTAGGCACCAGGATGGCATTGGGCCATCGCGAGCGAATGCGCTGTGCGGCCTTCTGCCCGCGGTGGGCCGAGCAGTTGTCCATGATCCAAAAGACGCGATGGGCAGACTGGTAAGGCTCTTGGGTCATGACTTCAGTCATGAGGCGGTCGGTGGGGGCGATGCCGCTTTTTTTCTCACAGCGACCGAAGAGTTTGGCGCGATGGACATTCCAGGCCGCTAGATAGGTCCAAGCGCCTTCTCGGAAGTACTCATGCTCTACGCGCATGGGGCAGCCGGAAGCCACGGGTAAAGTGGGTTGCTTGCGCCGGCGAGCTTGCACGCTGGTTTTTTCGTCGGCGGAAAGGACAAAGTCGGTAGGGAGCAGAGTGGCTCCCTCCCACAGGCGTTCATAGAGGTCCAGGATGCGTCCCGCTTTGACTGCGAAATCTGGGTCGCGGGGAAAGATCCAACTGCGATGCTGCCAAGGCCGAAGGGCATCGGCATTCAGCCAGCGCCACAGGGTAGTGCCGCTGATCTCAGCCACCAAGCCTTGCGCCACTACCTCCTGTTGGATATCGGCGATGGAGAGTCGCGAGAGTGGGAGTCCCAGACGATGAGGAAGCTCACAGGCGAGGGCCTTTACCTGAACGACGACGCTGGGGGGGAAAACAGGGCGAGACGCCCGCCCCGAGGTTGCTCCTCCAGACCGGGCAGACGCGCCAAGGCAAATCGTTTGCGCCACTTGCTCACGATCTGCCGGGGTGTATCCAAGCGCGTCGCGATGACATCGTTGGACAATCCCTGCGCCGCTAAAAGAACGATCCTAGCTCGAATAACGTCTCTATACGGTGACGTATATTTTCGGGCTCGTGTTTGCAGTTTTTCTTGCTCTATGGATGTGAGCACGATGCGAAATGGGCTAGAACGCGGCAAGGCAGTCCTCTCCTGAGGACCAGTCTAGACGCATTCCAGCGTTAAGTTCTATAACATTATACGTCACTGTATTTACGTTCTTGAGTACTAAGCTAGCAACCTGCAAAGTGTGGTTCACAGCGATCGCGTTACAAGTGAATGCCTAACTGTTGGTGATTAAGATTGAGCATTATCGCGTGATGGTGATCGTCAGGGCAGCGGCTTAGTTGATTGTACCAGTGCCGTTTGTCGAAGCCGTCAATCAATCGTCTTGAAACGGATGCCCATGTGTTGGCGATTACGATCGCGGACTATTGCGTGATGGTAATTGTCAGGGCCGCGGTGTGGCTGGTTGCACCAGTGCCACTCGTCGAAGCCATCAGTGTAATTCTGCTTGATCCGGGTGGGGTGCCCGATTTTGACGGCTTACTACTGCTACCACACGAAGCTAGACCCACCGCCAATAGCACAAGGGCACACATGCTGTATACACGCGACCGGAGAAGCGCTGGTTTAAGCCAAACGGCGGTCCCGAAGACTATCCCTAAGGGAAGAAGCAGAGCATAGTTGAGGTGGCGCGAAGATGACCCCGGGTCCCGCAACGCTGCACTCGCCGCAGTCGTAGTGATGGTTACGGTGCTTGAAGTCGGATTACCGCCGCTGGGTGTGACGGACGAAGGCTTAAAGCTGCACGTGGCTTCTGAAGGCAGCCCGCTACAGGTAAAGCTCACCTGTGAGTTGAATCCGTTTAATGGCGTAACGGTGAAAGTCGCGGTCCCGCTCTGCCCAGCAACTATAGTCAGAGTGGACGGTGTGACCGACAGTTGGTAGTCGGGGCTCAGGCTGATGGTGTAGGTCGCGCTCGCGACGGCGCTATTGTTATAACTGCTGGCTTCAGCGATCGCCTGGAGCGTCTCCGTGGAACTGACCGTGATCGGCCCGTTGTAGACGGCAGAGCCCGTCGTTGGTGTCGTCCCGTCGTTGGTGTAATAAATCGTGGCTCCAGCCGTCGCGTCGGTAATAGTCACCGTTTGCGCGGAACCATAGGTACCAGATCCGGGTGAAAATGTTGGCGTTGCCGCCGTTGGCAAGGAATTGATCGTGAGCGTTTGCGCGGGCGAGGTCGAGGTGACAAACGTGCCGTCTCCGCTATAGATGGCGGTGATTGGATAAGTGTTCAAGGCCAGACTGCTGGGGTTGTAGTCGAAGGTGGCCGCCCCGCTGCTCAAGTTCAAAGATCCCACTTCATTCGATCCATTCAAGAACGCGACCACGCCCTTGGGAGCCCCGCTCCCCGAGGTGGGGGCGACCGTCGCAGTCATTACCACGGGGCCGGCCGAGCCTACGGCGACGTTCGCAGGCGACAGGCTCAGACTCGTGGTGGAGGCGGTGATTCCACCAAGCCCTATCGCGAAGCTGAAAACCGTGCCATCGTTGCCGGTACCGCCGTCTGCGGCTGTCCCGTAGAAGGTTCCGTTCGGAGCCTGGAACAGTCCGTTAGGCCAGGCACCGGAGGCACCGGTGCTGGGGAAGCTGTAAAGTGTGATCAAAGTCCCCGCCGGCGCGATTCTGAAAAGCGTCCCGTATCCGTTGGCTCCCCCACCCACCGTTGTCCCGTAGAAGTTTCCGTCGCTGCCTTGTATCACTCCGCCGAGGGGCCAGCCCCCGTCAGTAGAGTCGAAAGGATGCAGTGTGGTCAGCGTGCCCCCTGGCGTGATTTTGAAAACCGTGCCACAGGAAAAGTAGACAGGATAAGCGAGCGTGTCGCACGCCACAAGATTCGCCCCATAGGCTGTGGTCCCGTAAAAATTCCCGTCCGTGCCTTGCACCAGCCTACTGGGATGAAACCCGTCAGGACAGCCCCCATGTTGCATGCAGAAGCTGTAGAGTGAGGTGAGCGTGCCCTGTGGGGTGATTTTTGAAGATCGTGCCACAGTCACCCTGTGGGTCGCTGGGGCCGCACCCAAGGGCTCCCCCTAAGGCAGTCGTCCCGTAGAAGTTTCCGTCGGTGCCTTGCACCAGCCCACCGTTAGGGCCGATTCCCCCCGTTCCGTCGAAAGTGTAGAGAGTAGTCAGCGTACCCGCCGGAGTGATTTTGAACACCGTGCCACAATCACCGGGACAGCTGCTGCCAAACCCACCAGCTGTTGTCCCATAAAAGTTCCCGTCGGTGCCTTGCACTAGCGGACCTTGAGGCCCACTCACGGAAGTAAGTAAGACGGGCGTGCCGCCAGGAACGATTGAGTAGATTGAGGTAGCGGTTGTTCCGTAGAATTTCCCATCAGAACCTTGGACCAGCCCGTTAGGGGCGTAACCATCAGTCCCGTCGAAACTGTGCAGGGTGGTCAGCACACCTCTGGGGGTGATCTGAAAGACCGTGCCACATCCAGGACCGCCGCCGTTAGGAAAACAGGGGTTGATGGCCCCGCCATTTCCGGTTGTCCCATAGAAGTTTCCGTCCGTGCCTTGCACCAGCCCATCGGGATCTGCGCCGTCAGTTCCGTCGAAGTTGTGCAGCGTGGTAAAAGTCTGCGCCGGCGAAGCGATTGCCGCCGCGACACAAAGCAGAGACACGATGGAAGGCCTTTTCATGAATCCAAGCTTGTTCATTCCTTGCCGCGCGATGTTCCCAGGGTCTCTGTTCATAGTTTCGTGCTCCGAAAGCCTGTAGTGGCCATGGCTTTCTGTCGGTGTCCGGTTTATCACAAAACCAGCCCCTTCTACACACGGATTCGCAAAGCCATGTCGATCATTCATCCGCAAAAAAATTCGAGGCAACCGCTTGAGCGTGATGGCTGATTTCACACGGCGGGGATACAAAACAAAGCCAAGCTCATCGCGAAAGGATTGTCTTCGAGAGTTCCCGGGTGATTACCAGTTACCGTCTTCCAAAATGAAAAGCCATCTGGTATAGTAGACCGCTTTTTGTGTGTATGCGGCTACAGGGGCGAACAAGCACGGGGGATTTGATTGCAAGAACTACCCAACCGATGGTGTCTTCTTACATTTAGTTTAATTCTGACAGCGTGCGGAGGGACACCTCCCACAATTGCGACCCAACCTTCGAACCAGAGCGTCGTGGCAGGCCAGACGGCTACGTTCTCGGTAACGGCGATGGGCTCCGGTCGTTTGAATTACCAGTGGGTGAAGGGAACTACGGCGATTGTCGGCGCGACCTTTGCGAGCTACACGATACCGCCAGCCTCCACTTTCGATAACGGCTCGAGGTACAGCGTTGTAGTCAGCAACTCCGGAGGAAGCGTAACCAGCAACGCAGCCACTCTGTCGGTGAATGTGCCCGCCGCTACCGATGTACTGACCTATCATAACGACGTCGCTCGTACCGGACAGAACCTCACAGAAACCACATTGACCCTCAGCAATGTTACTTCCGCGAAGTTCGGCAAACTCGGTTTTTACCCGGTAGACGGACTGGTTGACGCCGAACCGCTCTATACCTCGAATGTTACAGTTCCGGGTAATGGCAAGCATAATCTGTTGATCGCCGCCACGGAGAACGATTCAGTCTATGCCTTCGACGCGGACTCGGGCGCGACAATCTGGCATGCGTCCGTGTTGAAGACCGGCGAGACCGCCTCACCCGATCCACCCTACCCAACAAATCCATGGATCGGGGTGAACGCCACGCCGGTGATTGACCGCACCAGTGGTCCGGAGGGTGCGGTTTATGTGGTGGCTTCGTCGGCCCTAACGCAAAACGGTGCGACGACTTACTACCAGCGCGTGCACGCACTCGATCTCGCGCTGGGAACAGAACTGTTCGGCGGACCTGTCGATATTCAGGCGACCTATCCGGGAACCGGCGACAACAGCAACGGCACAAGTGTGGTCTTCGATCCTTCGCAGTACCGCGAGCGCGCCGCGCTGCTGTTGCTGAATGGAGTCATCTATATGGGCTGGGCGTCGCATTACGACGTCCGCCCTTACACTGGATGGATCATGGGTTACAGCGAATCCACCCTGACCCAGGCGAGCGTGCTGAATGTGACGCCGAATGGTAACGAAGGAGCCATCTGGATGTCTGGAGCAGGGCTAGCCGCCGACGCTTCGGGCAACATCTATTTTCTCGATGCCAACGGCACCTTCGACTCTACATTGAATCCCAGCGGGTTTCCCAGCGAGGGCGACTACGGCAACGCATTCATGAAGCTTTCCACTTCGTCGAAGGGCCTGCCCGTGGCGGACTACTTCGAGATGGATAACCAGGCATCGGAAAACGGCAGCGACACTGACCTCGGTTCCGGCGGGGTGATTGTGTTGCCCGATCTGCTCAACAGCTCGGGTCAGACTGTGCATCTGGCCGTCGGCGCTGGAAAAGACTCGATCCTTTACCTGGTGAATCGCGACTCCATGGGCAAGTTCAGCTCGAACAACAGCAACATTTACCAGCAATTTGCGGGAGCATTGCCGGGAGGGATTTACTCAGCGCCGGCCTATTTCAACAGCACGGTCTACTACGGACCGGTGGGAAGCCCCATCGAGGCCTTCACCTTCGGCACCGCGAAGCTGTCGACCAGCGCTACGGCAAAAACTGCCACCAGCTTCGTTTATCCCGGAGCGAGCCCGAGCATCTCGGCCAATGGTACGAGCAACGCCATCGTGTGGGCCGTCGAGAACACAACCCCGGCGGTCTTGCATGCCTACGATGCCACGAATCTGAACGAGCTCTATAACAGCAACCAGGCCAGCGGCGGCCGCGATCAGTTCGGCGCCGGCAACAAATTCATAACGCCAATGATCGCGAACGGCAAAGTCTTCGTAGGCACACCCAACGGAGTAGCAGTCTTCGGCCTATTGCCGTAGCGCTGGTCCCTCCTAATCTATTGTCATCCCGAGGAATCGGAGTCCTGCGCGAAGTGATGAGGCAGAGGAGCAGATAGGCTGCAAAGCCTGTAATCTTTGTGTCTGCTTCCTCTGAGCCTTTCGTGCGTATACCGAAAAAATGTAGAAAACAATAACGCAACTATTTGTCACTGTCGTCAGCAACAGTAGACTGCTGCGATCCGACGATGGCGGGAAACCTTGATGCAACACTGCGCAGGGGCAAAAATCCAGCATAAGCTAGGACAGAACAATTCGTCCGGCTTGCGAACGCCCATCCTGACGACAACTGGGGATCCAAGCCTTTTTCTTCTCAGTACGGCCAGGTAACGCCAGGATAGAGGCTGGGAACGCGATAGGCGCGATAGGCGTTCCCGGTGGCCGGTGTGAAGTCAAGTTTCCACACTGTCTGCGGGGTAGAGGTCTGTGTGACCTCCTGGACTTCAGAAGCGAAGGCTCGGGTTAGGCGGCGCAACGGGAGCGTTGATATCAAACTCGCCAGGAATGGTCGCTGAATCCGTCATGATCGATGTCTGTCGGCCGTAGGTAGTATCGGTTCCGAACTCAACCCAGGCAGTCAATCCCGAGTGAAAATGCTCAGTGCTGTACTGCGCTACGAGCGGGTTCGCAGTAGAAGCGTTACCCGCGAAAGGGTGGTGTAAAGTCGCCAAGAACCGCAGCCAAATGATCCGAGGGTGAGTAAAAGGCCAACTGAGGAGCGTAGGGCCCCTCGGGAGATCTTCATGCACAGCTCTTGTCTACAGGGCACACCTTTTTCTCCTATGGTTGGACTCTCTGTCAAGTCGGTTTCATGGGGAGGTAAGCGCATTCAACAGATATTTTCATGATCGGGTGGGTGCGTCACACTCCCGTTAATCAATTCCCGCACCCTGGCAGCCGTGCTTGCCCATGAAAATTCAGCAGCCCGCGTCAGGCCCTTCTGTCGTAACTGCTGGCGTAATGTAGTGTCGCTCACAATTTGCTCCATCGCCCTCGCGATCTGCTCCACCGAAGTTGGGTCCACAAGCAGAGCAGCGCCTCCAGCAACCTCGGGCATGGCAGTGACGTTTGCGGTGACCACGGGCGTGCCGCACCCCATTGCTTCCAGTATCGGGAGCCCAAACCCCTCATAAAGAGAAGGGAATACCAGCGCCTCGGCGCCGCGATAAAGCGAAGGCAACTCTGTTTCTCGAACCACACCAGCAAAGTACACCCGTTGGGTTATATGTAAATGTTCAATGCAATCGGTAAGCTCCGCTGTGGGCCCGCCCGTGAACACGAGATGCATCCCGGTAGGGATGTCAGCTCTGGCGAAAGCTTCCACTACCCGGAACTCGTTTTTATGTCGCTTGCGATTACTTACGCACAAAAGGTAGGGAAATTGCAGACCGTAGTAATTCTCCGCGGGCTGATACGTAGGATCAACCCCGCACCCAACGTTGAGGACCTTTTCTGTCGACACGCCCGACCACTCGACAATCTGCATACGCGTAAATTCCGAGACCGTAAGGATGCTGAGGGCGCGTTGACAAGCCCTTTTCATTATCGTTGCGTAGTACAGCCGAATGAGCGGATTGCTGTTCTCCGGACAGTAAATGTGACTGAGGTCGTGGATGGTGAAAATGAACCGTGAGGGACAGAAAAGCGGCGAATTATATCCAGGCGAGAAGAATAAGTCGTCGCGTGTTAGCCCGCTGAGCGAGCGAGAGAGACGCCACGCATCCAACGGCGCGGCGGGATGCCCAGCCAGGGGAACCGGACGATAATCGAGATCGGCGAGCACCTGCCGCGCAAAACGACCGATGCCATGATCTCCGATCCACCGCTGGTCCGCATAAATCATGGCGCGACGATAGCTAATGCTGCGCCAGTAATTGCAAGCTGCGAAGTAATCTGCGTCCAGTCGCGTAGTCCGCGGATGAAGGCTCCAGTCGGGAGTTTGTAAGGAACAACGATCTGATCACCCGGGTACACTCGGATACGATCGAATTTTGTTCCGGTAAAGAGACCGTTAACATTATTGGCCGCGACTACAACGCCGTTTGCGCGCAGCACGAAGGCGTGGTGCATGTCTGACTGAGGTTTTCCCTTGCCGGCGATTTCGAGATACGCGCCGGCCGTACTACGAGCTTCGTAAATGAATGATCCGGGATTGTACACATCTCCCACCACCGAGACGGTGGAAGGAGTATGAGGAATGGTAAGCCGGTCGCTGTCTTCCATCACCATATCGGGAAAATCGGTGAGGCTGTTGTCCTTGGGCTTGACCGGGAGTGCAACGCGTCCGCTGGCGCGGGTACTACGGAGCTGGTCAATGATGGCTTGTTGTGCCGCCAGCAATTGCGGTAGTTCCCCGGGGCTGGCGGAAGCTGCTACCGATACAGCCGACTGCCGGATTTGTACCTCCATGGTGTTGGCCAACTGGTCCAGACTCTTTTGCTGGTCGACTCGCGCGCTTTCGCGAGTTAATTGAGAACCGTAGACATAGGCGTTGGGAGTCAGGCCGCCGGCGCGTTGCAACACGGAGCGAAGTGTTTCATTGGTTTCGAGTTTATAAACGCCAGGGCGCCGCACTTCGCCTTCGACGATCACGTACTGAGAGCGTTCAGTTTGCGGAACCGTGATGTCGCGCTGAGAGAATATCGTTATGATATCGCCGGGCTGCAATTCCAAGTTACTGGCTTCGTCATGTTCCAGGATTGCCTTGCGGGGGCTCATCCACAGAAGCTTCGAGGAGAGATCGATAGGATTGACGCGCTGGATAATAGCGTAATCCCAGTTGATCTCGGGAGCATAGCGGCGCACATCCTCGGCGATGTCCCTGACGGTGTTTGGGTTTGGATTGTTGGGATTGCTGCTGGCAGCCTGGGTGGCCGGTTGACTCCCGGAGGGAGAACTGCCGGCGTTCGAAGAATCGTTGCCCGGTAGGTTTTGTTCACTCTGCGCGTAAATAGCGTCCGCCAAATTTGAGGAACCCGCTGCATCGGGCAAGATCTCCGGGGAATTGGGATTCTGAGTTGAGTCCGGAACGCCAGGTGTTGCGGTGTTGTTGGGCGCGGTCCCATTGGACGGTTGTTGATTCCCTGTGGAGCGGTTGCTCTGCGTCTGAGGAGGTGGCGCCTGAACCGGATATTCGGTAGCGCGGCCATTGACGATGGCGGCGCGATTGCGCCAGTAACGGCGTGTAAGCAATGCCTGGGCGTCGGGAATCAGATCGCTGATGCGCATGCCCGGCTTCCAGGGATAGCGGCCGGGGTTGGCAACATTGCCGCGTAGGGTGACGGTATCTTCGAAACGCGGAACGATGGAAAAAACGCGGACAATATCGCCATCCTGGAGTGGCAGAGAGCGGGACTGGGCATCGTAGGGAAACTCGAGAGTCTTGCGCGACTGGTGTTCGACGAAGCGATCGACTGTGATCTTATTGATGTCGGCGACGGTGCTCAGGTCACCTGCTATCTCAATCAAATCGTTCAGAGTCGAGTTGTCCTTCATCTCGTAGATCGCGGGTGAGTTTACGGAGCCGGAGATGGCCACGAGGGGACCAACGTGAGGAATGTAGAGGACGTCGCCGGGCAGCAGACGGACATCCTTTGACTTGTCGCCCTTGATAAGAAGGTCATAGAAATCGAAATCGGTGATGGTGGCGCCATCGCGGCGGACTTGGATATCGCGCAACGAGCCCTGGGGGGTTGGGCCACCGGAAGCGAAAATCGCATTGACCAGGGTACTCAGCGAACTGATCGTATAGGTGCCGGGATAACGAGCATTGCCAACAACAATTATCTGGATCGATCGAAGCCGGCCGATGCTTGCGGTTACATTGAAGTTCTTAAATATCTTCGAAATCTCACTTTTTAGGTGTTGTTCCAGATCTACATAGTGGATGCCAGCAACTGATATTTGTCCAACCTGGGGGATGTAAATTTGGCCAGACCGATCCACGATGACTCGCAAGTTGGCTTCAATTTGGCCCCAAACCCTGATCTGTAATTCGTCCCCCGGGCCGATGATGTAGTCGCTCGGAACCTGCATGAAATCGACGGGAGAGAACGTACTGGGAGCCTGGACGAACAACGACTGGCCGAACAATGGCAGTGGCCGTCCAACCGAGTCGGACACCATCTGTTCGAATTCAGTTTCCGGCCGAGTCGGCACGGGGCGGTGCCAGATTTGCGAGGGATTGAGCGGAGCCCTGGTCGGCGTGTACTGGTCCGGACTAAAACCGTAAGGCGTTGTCAACATCGGCACGCGCGTGGAGAGAGACGAGCCGCCGCCGCTTCCTTGAATACTATTGGATCTTTGCTGCAGCGCAGAACTGCATAGTGGAGTGTTGGCGATCGTCGGATCGGAACAATCCAGGGATGCTCCCTGAGACGATGTGCCCTGAGATAAAGGATCACTGGCGGACTGCGAGAAACATACCCCAGCGGTGAAAACGACGAACAAAACGAGCAGCCGCGACTTTTGCATGATCAATTCAGAAATCCCGTAATCCCGAAGAGTGTAGGCTCAAACCTTGAATTGTACCAACTGGCCGATGGAAGTATTCTCAAATGGTCGAGATTGCGCGGAGGTCGTGAAAATTAACACTCTTAACGTCATCAACGTTAAGCGATCTTTTACTTCCCGAGCAAGAGGTGTGGGGATCGTACGTACATCGCACCCAATGGCTCGCTCGTGCTTTGCCAGACCAACTCTGGCGAGCTTAGTGAGCATGAGTCAGCATCTAGAACGTCCGGCAAGCTTGTGATTGCGAAACCGGTGCTCATTCGCCGTGCGAGGACATTTGCAGATCGTTCTCCAGTGACAGCAATGGTTTCGCTTCACTTTATTGGAATGCTCATCATCTCGGTGCAGAATTACCAGCACCAGTTTTGTAAACGATAAGCCGATGTGTTTACAAATTATTACTACGCATTTTCACCGTTTGAAGGTATGATCTTGCGCTAACAGAAAACCTGCCGCGATCGTGAAGGCGCAGCTCTCGCTGCGGGCAGGTCTTCTCGACCAAAGGGGAAACCGCAAAGATGAGAGAATCGGCTCCGCCTCAGCCGTTCCTTTTGTTCGTGATGATCAATTTGCTCTTTCTTACGGCTGCCTGCGGGGGCGGAGGGTTCAATGATCCGCCGGGAATAGGTACTCCTAGGGTCGGACCTACGCAGAACCCATTGGTCGCACAGTACGCCCTAACCACAGCTCTCGGATGTCCCGGACAGGTGATGGTCGAGTTTGGACCTAATACATCGTACGGGAGAAACACCGCATGGTATCCCGCGTCAGCCACCCGCCAGACAACCACCATCCTGGTCGCCGGAATGAAAGCATCCACCACATACCATATGCGTGCCCAGGCTCAGGCTCAATGCGCGGGAGCAACCAACAGCTTCGTTACGGACGACGCCACATTCACTACCGGGCCACTGCCTGGTACGCAGATGCCAACCGCGTCCTCGTCCGCGCAGTTTCCCGGAATCAGTGTCACGCTGCCCACCCCAGGGCTTACCCCCTCCCCAGGCGTGGAACTGCTTAGCCTCACCTCTGATGGCCCGCAAGCTGTGGTTGCCGATCTTCAGGGCAACGTCATCTGGTATTGCCCCGGTAACGCGGAACCGGTCAAACCCTTACAAAACGGGCACTTCATCATCGTTCGTCCTTTGGATTTGCAGGAAGTCGACCTGGCGTGCAACGTCATTCGCGATGTTTCGTACACTAAAGTGAATCAGTCGCTTCAAGCCAATCTCTATGACTTTACCATCCCACCGCCGCTAGGACTGAACGGCGGGAACCCATTTCACCATGACGTATTAGTTTTGCCCAATGGCCACTGGATCGGGCTTTGTGAGATAGCGAAGAGCTTCACTGATTTGCCCGGTTA
>Ga0187847_10002279_pt1 | contig 15684 bp, 13 predicted proteins | sample June2016WEW_4_10_FD_132458 | JGI IMG/M metagenome (GOLD analysis project Ga0187847, IMG submission 132458) | Peatland microbial communities from SPRUCE experiment site at the Marcell Experimental Forest, Minnesota, USA - June2016WEW_4_10 | ecosystem: Environmental > Terrestrial > Soil >...
GCAGGCGCAGGCGCAGGCGTGACAGCGGCAACGGCCAGCGCTGCGAGTCCGGAACTGTGCTATCGCAGCGTGCGTGAGCTGTCCGCCCTGCTCCGCACGCGGCAACTTTCATCGCTGGAGCTCATGTCCGCGCATCTCGAGGCCATCCGCCTCTGGAACCCGCACCTGAACGCCATCGTCGCCGGGATACCCGATGAGGAGTGCCTGCGGCTGGCCGAAGCAGCCGATGCGCGATTGGCGCGCGGCGAGCCCGTGGGTAGGCTGCATGGTCTGCCGTGGGCCTTCAAGGATCTCGAGCCGGTCATCGGATTCCCCTGGACGCGCGGTTCGGTCATTTTCCGCGACGCTCATCCGACGAGCGACTCGGTGTTGGTGCAGCGGCTTCGTCAGGCGGGCGTACTGGTTATCGGCAAGACCAATACGCCGGAATTCGGCATGGGATCGCAAACCTATAACGCGGTGTACGGCACCACGGTCAATCCCTACGACCTGTCCAAAACGGCCGGCGGATCCAGCGGCGGCGCGGCAGCCAGCGTCGCGGCCGGCTTGCTGCCGGCGGCCGATGGCAGCGATCTGGCCGGATCGTTGCGCAATCCGGGCAACTTCAACAATGTGGTCGGCTTTCGCCCGACCGTGGGACTGGTTCCCATGGCGCCGGACACGATGCCGTTCCTGGGTTTCGCCGTCAAAGGCCCGATCGCGCGTTCCGTGGCGGATGTGGCCTTCATTTTGTCGGCGATGGCGGGCCCCGATCCGCGCGACCCGGCCTGCTACCCCTCCGATCCCACTCTGTTCGCCGCGCCCCTGGCGCGCGGCGTCAGAGGCTCGCGCATCGCCTGGTGTCCCGATCTGGGAGGCCTGCCACTGGATCGTCGCGTGCGCGCGGTGCTGGAATCCCAGCGTCAGGTCTTCGAGGATTTAGGCTGTCTGGTCGAGGAGGCGCATCCGGACCTGGCGGATGCCGATGAGGTGTTCCTGACGCTGCGCGCGTTCCGCTCCTGGACTAATCTGGGGCCGCTGCTGGCGTCACATCGCTCCGAACTCAAGCCCGAGGCGATCCGGGAGATTGAATATGGCGGCAGCCTGACCACCGCGCAGGTCTCCAGGGCAATGGTCCGACACAGTCAGCTGCTCGACCGCTTCAGCGCATTTCAGCAGACCTATCCGTTCATGCTCGCGGCCGTGAATCAGGTGCCCGCCTTCGACGCCCAGCTGCATTGGCCGACGGCCATCGAGGGGGTGACCATGGACCACTACATCGCCTGGATGAAATCCGCTTACTGGATCACGACCACTTTCTGTCCGGCGATATCGGTGCCTGCAGGCTTTACCCCCGACGGGCTGCCGGTCGGCATCCAGATCGTGGGGCGCCGCTACGATGACATCGGCGTGCTGCAGCTCGCCTATGCCTTCGAGCAGGCTACGGGAGTCGGCCAACGCAGACCTCTGCTGCCGCGCAGCACAGCATCACCGGCGTAACGGCAAAAGTAGTTGCCATGGCAACTACTATTTAATCAATTCAAGCCTCACGCGCTGCTGCGCACGCGCCGGCTCGTGTCCACGAGCCGCAGGATCATCGGCGTGAAAATCAGCTGCATGGCCAGTCCCATCTTGCCTCCCGGGCAGACGATGGTGTTCGGACGCGACATCATCGAGTCGTGCAGCATCGACAGCAGATACTGAAAGTCGATGCCCTTGGAGTTCGAGAAACGGATCACCAGCATGCTCTCGTCGGCCGATGGCACATCGCGCGACACGAACGGATTGGAGGTATCGACGATCGGCACGCGCTGGAAATTCACGTGTGTACGCGAGAACTGCGGGCAGATGTAGTTCACGTAGTCCGGCATGCGGCGCAGGATCGTATCGACGACCGCTTCGGTCGAGTAGCCGCGCGATTCCTTGTCGCGGTGCAGCTTCTGAATCCATTCCAGATTGATGATCGGCACGACCCCGATCGTCAGATCCGCGTGTTTGGCGACGTTGATCTCGGGAGTCACGACCGCGCCGTGCAAGCCCTCGTAAAACAACACGTCGGTGTCGGGCGGGATGTCCTCCCATTCGGTAAATGTTCCCGGTTCTTGGCCGTACGGCTCGGCTTCCTTGGCGTTGTGCAGATAGTGGCGCACGCGCCCGCGTCCGGTCTCGCCGTAGGTATGGAACAGTTCCTCTAGCTCCTTGAATAGGTTGTTCTCGGGCCCGAAATGGCTGAAGTGGTCGTCGCCTTTGGCCGTGGCCTCGGCCATCTTGACCTTCATCTGGTTGCGATCATAGCGATGGAAGGAGTCGCCCTCGACCAAGGCCGCCGTGATCTTCTCGCGGCGAAAGATCCAGTTGAAGGTGCGCGTGACCGAAGTGGTTCCGGCCCCGGATGACCCGGTGACGGCGATGACAGGATGCTTGGCGGACATGTCTACCCCTCAATTCTGAATGAACAATGAGCGTTCTTTGAACAACGGCGAGCTGTAGGCGCTATCGAGGCCCTGATCGTGTTCCCGATGGTATTGCTCGAGCAGTTCGACCTCCGCTTTGGCGCCCAAAATCACCGGCACGCGCTGATGCAGCGAAGTCGGCTGGACGTCGAGCATGCGCATGCGCCCGGTCGAGACGCTGCCGCCCGCTTGCTCGATGAGCATCGCCATCGGGTTCGCCTCGTAGAGCAGGCGCAGCCGACCCGGTTTGGTCGGATCCTTCGTGTCCTTGGGATACATGAACAAGCCGCCGCGAATCAAAATGCGGTGTACCTCGGCGACCAGCGAGGCGATCCAGCGCATGTTGAAATCCTTGCCGCGTACGCCGCCGCGCCCCGCGAGGCATTCGACGACGTAGCGTTTGACCGGCGGTTCCCAGAAGCGCTCGTTCGAGGCGTTGATCGCGAATTCGCTGGTTTCCTCCGGAATCCGCATGTTCGGATGCGTGAGGATGAATTCGCCGAAGCCGCGATCGAGCGTAAATCCGTGAACTCCGCGCCCGACGGTCAGGACCAACATCGTCGTGGCGCCATAGATCGCGTAGCCCGCGCAGAGCTGTTGGTAGCCCGGCTGCAGAAAATCCTCGACGCGCGGCACTTCGTTGCCGCGCGGTGCGCGCAACACCGAAAAGATGCTGCCGACCGGCGCATTGATGTCGATGTTGCTCGAACCGTCGAGCGGATCGAACGCCAGCAGATATTTCCCGCGCGGGTACTCCTCGGGTATCAGATAGGGCTCGTCGAGCTCTTCGGATACCATGCCGGCCAGGTGTCCGCCGTATTCGCTGGTGGTGCAGAAAATGTCATTGGAAATGACATCGAGCTTTTGCTGCGTCTCGCCTTGCACGTTGGTTGCCTGTGCCGAGCCATGCGCACCGGCCAAGGCGCCGCGGCCGACGATGAAGCTGATGCGCTTGCAGGCGAGTCGTACGTAATTGAGCAGCGCCGTGAAATCGCCGGTCGCCTCGGGGAACCGCCGTTGCTCCTCGATCATGAATTCAGTGATCGTCTTTTCCCGACTGCTCATACTTCCCCCGCCCGAGCCCCTGATTGGATGATTCTCGCGATGCGCTAGCTGCGCTTGCCCACCGCCTGCAATTGCGACTCGATTTCGCGAATCCCGAGCGACCCCAAACTCGGCAACAACAAGTCCGCCGCCGCGAAATCCTCGCGTTCAGTCCAATAGCTCGGAGTCACGATCGTCATCAAGCCCGCCGCCTTCGCAGACGCCAAGCCGTTTGCCGAATCCTCGATTGCGACGCAATCCTGAGGCCTCAAACCCAACTCGCGCAATACGTACTTATAGATATCGGGTGCGGGTTTCTTGCAGGGTACCTGGTCCCCGGCGCCGATCACGGCGAAGCGACCGAGCGCGTGCGGACCCAGGCTCGTCTGCAGCAGGGCTTTAATATTGTCAAACGTGGTCGTGGTCGCGATGCCGAGAACGACGCCTGCGGCACGGGCTTCGTCGAGCAGGCGCTCGACACCCTCGCGCAGCGGCACCTCGCCCGAGTGGACGATGCGCATGTAATTGTCGGTTTTGGTTTTGTGCAGGGCCGGGACACGCGCCATGGCCGCACTGCGCGCGACCGGATCGAGTGGCAGGCCGCCGATGAACGCCGTGATGCGTTCCTTGCCGCCCGTGGTACGCAGCAGCTCGGCATACTGCTGCTTGGTCCAATGCCAATCGAGCCCGTGTTCCTCGAACGCCTCGTTGAACGCGCGCCGATGCGCCTCTTCGGTATCGGCGAGAGTTCCGTCGACGTCGAGAATCAGCGCCTCGAGGCTCACCCGAACACCCGGCTGGCGCGCAAATCTTCAGCTTCGATCGTCATGAGATCCTCGCGCGTGAGCGGTTTGTCCGACTGCGCGAACAGCCGTTTCGCTTGCCGCAGGCGCGCGCGATCGAGCGCGTTTCGGACCGAACGGGCGTTCGCGAAGTGTGGTTGCGCCATGCGCAGTGGAATGTATTCGCGCAGCGCCTGCGCGCCCGACGAGCTCAGGCGGTACTGCATTTGCGCGAGCATCGTCTGCGCGATTTGCTGCAGTTCGTCGGGCCCATAATCGGGAAACTCCAAATGATGGGCAATGCGCGACGACAAGCCCGGATTCGACTTGAAGAACGTGTCCATGCGCTCGCGGTAGCCCGCGAGAATCACGACCAGGTCGTCGCGCTGATTTTCCATGACTTGCAACAGGATTTCGATCGCCTCTTGTCCATAGTCCCTTTCGTTCTCGGGACGGTAGAGATAGTAGGCTTCATCGATGAACAGCACACCGCCCATCGCCTTTTTCAGCACTTCCTTGGTTTTCGGCGCGGTGTGCCCGATATACTGTCCGACCAAGTCGTCTCGCGTGACGGAAACCAAATGGCCCTTCCGCACATAGCCGAGGCGATGCAGTATCTGCGCCATTCGCAGCGCCACCGTGGTCTTGCCGGTTCCGGGATTGCCGGTGAACGACATGTGCAGCGAGGGCGGGGCGCCCGCGAGGCCGACTTGTTTGCGCGCGCGGTCGATCAACAGCAGCGCGGCAATCTCGCTGACGCGCGACTTCACGGCCTTGAGGCCGATGAGTTCGCGATCGAGTTCATCCAATACGCTGCGCACCTGCGAATCGGCGAGCAGCGCGTTCAAATCAACGCTGTCGCCGGTCGCGGAGGAAGCTGAGTCGCTCAACGCCCGTGCCTACTCGTAGCGTCGCCCTTCGGGCGATTTGGCGGCATAGCTCTCGATGGTGTAACGGATATTGCGACCGGCACCTTCCTGCCGGACCAGGCCGAACCCCGGCTCGTTGCTGGGTCGATTGACGATGAACGACAGGCGAGTCGTTTCGAATCCGCGGGTCGCATCGAACGCGTTGACGCGGATGTAGGTCTGCGGGTGCGCTTTGCGCGCGTCGCGCACCTCCTGCACGGCGCCCGCGGCATCCGGGAGATCGAACATCGGGTTGCCCCACATCTCCCAATAACAATTGCGCGGATGCGGATCGTCGGTGTACTCGACGCTGATCGCCCAGCCTTGATCCAACGCATATTGAATCTGCGCCGTGATTTCCTGGTCAGTGAGGTCGGGAAGGAACGAAAACGTGCCTTGGGTAATCTTCATCTCGAAATCCCCTTGATAAACAGTTCGCGATAAATCGGTGTGTCGCCTAGGACGCGGTCGCAGTCGGCACGAAATCGGCGGTATCGGTCGATGTGTACTCGAACGTCACGTCTTTCCAGGTCTGCAGCGCCGCGTTGAGCGGACGGCACCACTTGGCTGCCGCGGCGAGGATCTGCGGACCCTCATTCCATATGTCGCGGCCTTCATTGCGCGCCTTGATCATGGCTTCGAGTGCGACCCGATTCGCCTGGGCGCCGGCCTGAATTCCTTGCGGGTGCCCGATCGTACCGCCGCCGAATTGAAGAACGACGTCTTCGCCCAGATAGCTGATCAGCTGGTGCATTTGGCCGGCATGGATACCGCCCGAGGCGACCGGCATGACTTTGCGCAAACCGGCCCAGTCCTGGTCGAAAAACACGCCCTGTTCGAGGTTCTTCTTGGTGAAGTTATCTCGACAAATAGAGTATATCCCTTTGATTACATTAGGGTCTCCTTCGAGTTTTCCAACGATCGTGCCGGCATGGATGTGGTCTACGCCGGCCATGCGCATCCATTTGGCAATGACGCGGAACGAAACGCCGTGGGTCTTCTGTCGTGTGTAGGTACCGTGGCCGGCGCGGTGCAGATGCACGATCATGTCGTTGCGGCGGGCCCACTTCGCCATCGATTGGATCGCGGTATATCCGACCACCAAGTCGATCATCACGATCACGGATCCGAGTTCCTTCGCGAATTCCGCGCGCTCGTACATATCCTCCATGGTCGCCGCGGTCACGTTCAGATAATGACCCTTGACCTCGCCGCTCGCGGCGGAAGCCTTGGCAACGGCTTCCATGCAGAACAGAAAGCGATCGCGCCAGTGCATGAACGGCTGCGAATTGATGTTTTCGTCATCCTTGACGAAGTCCAAGCCGCCCTTGAGCGCCTCATAGACGACGCGGCCATAGTTCTTGCCCGACAAGCCGAGTTTCGGCTTCGTGGTTGCACCCAAGAGCGGACGGCCGAATTTGTCGAGACGTTCGCGTTCGACGACGATGCCGGTCGCCGGACCTTGGAATGTTTTGAGGTAGGCGACCGGGATGCGCATGTCTTCAAGACGCAGAGCTTTCAAGGGCTTGAATCCGAAGACGTTGCCGATGATCGATGCGGTCAGATTGGCGATCGATCCTTCTTCGAATAAATCAATGTCATATGCAATATAGCTGAAGTATTGTCCAGGGCTTCCGGGCACCGGGTCGACGCGGTAGGCCTTGGCACGGTAGGCATCACATGCGGTCAGTCGATCGGTCCAGACGACGGTCCAAGTCGCCGTCGACGACTCGCCGGCAACCGCGGCCGCGGCCTCGATTGCGTCGACGCCATCCTGGGGCGTGATTCGAAACACGGCAATGACGTCGGTATCCTTGGGCACGTAATCCGCGTCCCAATAGCCCATTTTGGCGTAGGGCATCACACCCGACTTATAGCGATCTGCTGGACTCCCCATTTCACGACTCCTGGTTCTTGCGCGACTGCCACGATTGGCCTGATGAGAATCAGTGTAGGACGGCCTTCGCATAAGGGATAATCAATAAATCTTCTCCCTTTCATAAGGTATTACTGATTGATAGACTGAGCGTCCATTAGTCGCGGGCCAGGGTAAGAATCATGTCGATGCAACATGTCTCGCTGCGGCAGTTGCGGGTGTTCGAAGCGGCCGCAGCGAACCTGTCGTTCTCCAAGGCTGCCGAGATTCTGCACCTGACCCAACCCGGCGTTTCGATGCACATCAAGGAACTCGAAGGCCACGCAGGCCTGCCGCTGTTCGAACGCGTCGGCCGGAAGCTGTTCGTGACTCAAGCGGGCCTCGAGCTGCTTAGCCATACGCGCGAAGTCTTGCGCTCCCTCAAGGATGCGGAGGAGGCCTTCGATGGGCTGCGGGGACTGCGCCGCGGCCGCATCAACCTCGCGGTGGTGAGCACCGCGAAGTATTTCGCCCCGCGCTTATTGGCGAGATTTCGCGATCAGCACCCGGCGCTCGAGATTCGCCTCGCGGTCAACAACCGCGATTCCGTGATTGAACAGCTCACGAACAACCAAGTGGATCTCGCGATCATGGGGCGCTCGCCGGATTCGCTGGATATCACCGCGGATCCGTTTGCCGACAACCCGCATGTGATCATCGCCGCGCCTGACCATCCGCTGGGCTCGAAACGGCGGATTACCGAAGGCACGGCGGCCAAGGAGACCTTCATCGTGCGCGAACCGGGTTCCGGCACGCGCTCGGCCATGCAGGAATTCTTCAGTCAGCGCAATCTTGCGTGCCGGGTGGGCATGGAGATGGCGAGCAACGAGACGATCAAACAGGCGGTCATGGCCGGTATGGGCGTGAGTTTCATTTCGCGCCACACGATCGATTTGGAGTTGCAGACCGGGCGATTGATTGCGCTCGATGTGCGCGGAACGCCGGTCGTGCGGCAGTGGCATGTCGCGTATTTGGCGAAGAAGCGCATGTCGCCGACTGCGCGCGCATTCAAGGAGTTTGTGCTCGCGCAGGGGCGCGATCTGTTGCGCGCCGAGGCAGCAAGGAATTCGAGCCGGGCCTAGCGGTTTATTCCGCGGCGCCGTCGGTCGCGCGGCGCCCGCGTTTTTCGCGGCGATTGGCGCCGATCACGCGCACCGTCGCCGTGGTCCCGATCGCAACTTTCTCCTCGCGGCGGCGCGGCGCCCCACGCCGATCGGCGTAGTGCCGATAGCGGCATTCACAGCGTTTTGCGTCGCATTCCGCGAGCGGCAGGCGCGGCGCCTCGGTTGAGAGAAAGCGCTTGCCCCTGCAAGCCTCGGATACAGCACAAGCGGTGCCGGACCCGATGATGCTGACCGCATGGAAGCGGTTTCCGGTCATCTTAGATTTGCGAGGTTGATCGGTATCGACGGACGTGTAGATATGCACTGGTAATCCCGTGCGTGCGCGAGTAGATCTGTGCGGACGCTAGCGCAACAAAAAGTTACAGGGCAGCATGTTCACATAATCTCGCATGCGCATGCGACTTTTGTGAAACAAATCACGCTTTCCAGGCCGCGCAGCGGGCTTAAGCGCGAACGTCGAGATTCGCGCCGATCGGAGTTGCCCACGCGCCGCCTTGCGTTCGCGCATATTGCCATAGCGGATTGCCGCTCGAAGAGCCGCCCGGAAGCCTTACATGCAGCTTGCCGTCGCCGCCGGACGGTATCGCCTCGCTCTCGACCTCGGTCCAACTGACTTCGATCGGCTCATTCTTGAGCTTCGGCGGGCTCGACGACGAGGGATCATCGACCGCAGGCTCATTGCCCCCGGAATAGTCGGCGCGCACGACGACCCTGGCATCGGGCTGCTCGGACACGAGCGTGACGCGCCGGAGCGTCGCGCCGCTCGTGATGACGCTCAGCGCATCACCGATCGGCGAACCGGGCCGGCTCGAAGACCCCATGGTTCCGCCCGCCAGCAGCAGCGATTGACCGCTAGATATCGCGTTCACAGCGGTAACAACACACCGGCATTGTCCATTTGCGAGGCATATCCTATGCGCAACGTGCGCGCCTCAACCCTAGTTTCTCGGCCCTCCAAGGATACCCGCTAAGGAACCCATGGGACACCCTGAATTCCAGTGCCCAAAATGGACTAGTGCATGCGCCGGGCTGAGCCTGGGGGGGCGTCCATGACGGGCGAGCCACCGCGGCGCCGGTCCGGAGGGCGGCCGCGCCGTACCGTCGGGCGGCTGCCGCAGGTGCCATGGCAGGCCTTGCGTAATCCCTATCCACCGATGGAAATGCTGTCCGCCGACCAGATCGAGTCGATTCACCTGAGCTCGCTGAGGATCCTCGAGGAATTGGGCATCGAGCTGATGTCGGCGCGTGCGCGCGACATCCTCAAAGGCGCCGGAGCCGAGGTCGACGCCGTGACCGGCACGGTGCGCATCGATCGCGAGTTGGTCGCGCAATCGCTCGCGACCGCGCCGGCGCAATTCGTCGTCAAACCGCGAAGCGCGGCGAGGCAAATCACGCTCGGCGGCAATCATCTCAATTTTGGGCTGGTGGCAGGGCCGCCGAACGTCCATGACCGGGAACGCGGGCGCCGAGCGGGCAATTTTGCGGATTATTGCGACTTCATCCGGCTCGCACAGCATTTCAACATCATTCACGTGATCGGCAACCAGGTGTGCGCGCCCGTCGAGTTACCCGCGAATTCGCGCCATCTCGACACCTATCGCGCCAATCTGATCTATTCCGACCGGGTGTTTCATTGCTCGGCGCTCGGCGCCGCTCGTGCGCTCGACGGCATTCGCATGGTCGCGATCGCACGCGGCCTCTCGCTCGAGCAGATCGCGGCGAGCCCGGGCATCATGACGATCGTCAACGCCAACAGCCCGCGGCGCTATGACGAAGCGATGTCGGAAGGCTTGATGTGCATGGCGCAGCATGGCCAGCCGGTGGTGATTACGCCGTTTACGCTCATGGGCGCGATGGCGCCTGTGACACTCGCGGCTGCACTCGCTCAGCAGAATGCCGAGGCTCTGTTCGGCCTCGTACTCGCGCAACGCGTGCGGCCCGGCACCCCGGTGGTCTACGGCGCCTTCACGTCCAACGTCGACCTGCGCTCTGGTGCGCCGGCGTTCGGTACGCCGGAAAACGCCAAGGCCAATGTCGCCAGTGGCCAATTGGCTCGGCGCTATCGGTTGCCTTACCGCACGTCGAATGCAAGTGCCTCGAACACCGCGGACGCGCAAGGCGCTTACGAAACCGAAATGTCGCTTTGGGGCGCCGTCCTCGGCCACGGCAACCTGATCTACCACGCGGCCGGCTGGCAGGAAGGCGGCTTGACCGCATCATTCGAGAAGCTCGTGCTCGATGTTGAAATGCTGCAGCAGATGGCCGAGTTCCTGCGGCCGATCATCGTCGATGAACACGAGCTTGGCTTCGAGGCGATCCGAGGCGTGGCGACCGGTGGTCATTTTTTCGGCGAGCCGCATACGATCAAGCGCTACGAGCATGCGTTCTATCAACCGCTGGTCTCGAACTGGCAGAACCATGAGAACTGGGAACTTGCCGGTGCAAAGGATGCCACTCAGCGTGCAACCGAGATTTACAAACAAGCATTGGCCGAATACGAGCAGCCGCCGATGGCTGCTGCAATCCGCGAGGAACTCGACGCCTACGTAGATCAGCGCCGGGCGGCGATCGGCAGCGGCGATCCGTGAGCCGCTAAGTACGTTCCCGTACGGCCGGGCATGCGGCGAGGCCTCCCGTCCGAAATCGTACGTCGCGCATGCGCCGATCGAAACGCACGCGTCAAAGCCGCCCTGAGCGGCTCGGCCACGACCTCCGCGGCGGCCGCTGGTTCCGGCTAGCTGCCACCCATTGGAGCATCATCGCAGCGAGCCCTCCGCATTGCGATTTGACACGATATACTGGGGCATGGACCCCGATATCTCCGACCAGGACTACCAAACTCTGACGCTGCCGCATGTATCGCGGACCTTTGCGCTGACGATACCGCAATTGCCAGAGGCGCTGCGGGCGCCGGTGACGAATGCTTATCTGCTGTGCCGAATCGCCGACACGATCGAGGATGAACCCGCGGTCTCTCCGCCGGAGACGATTGCGCTCATGCAGCGCTTCAAGGAGGCCGTTGCCGGCCCTGGTGACGCTCCCGCGCTCGCGCGCGACTTGGCGCCGCTGCTGTCGGACCGCACTCTGCCGGCGGAGCGAGATTTGGTCGCCAACATGGCGCGCGTGATCCGCGTTACGGCGAAATTCGAGCCGGCGCAGCGCGCGGCGATCGTCCGCTGTGTCGAGCTCATGTGTTTCGGGATGCCGCGCTTTCAGTTCAATGCAAGCATTCGCGGTCTCGCGCTGTCGAGCGATCTCGACGACTACTGCTATTACGTGGCCGGCGTCGTCGGCGAAATGCTCACCGATCTATTTTGTTGCTACTCGCCGCAAATCGCCGCGAATCGGGATCGATTGGACGCACTCGCCGAGTCGTTCGCGCAGGGACTGCAGATGACGAACATTCTCAAGGATATTTGGGAGGACCGCAGTCGCGGTGTCAGCTGGCTGCCGCAGGAGGTATTCACGAGACACGGTGTCGATCTTGCGCAAGTGTCTGCGGAACCACATGACCCGCGTTACGCCGCGGGCCTTCAGGAACTCATCGGTGTCGCGCATGCGCACCTCCGTAATGCGCTCGAATACACGCTGCTGATCCCGCCCGAAGAGGCCGGCATTCGGCGGTTCTGCCTCTGGGCCGTTGGTCTCGCGATATTGACCTTGCGAAAAATCGCCGCCAATCCGGCCTTCAGCGCCGGCGCACAGGTAAAGGTTTCCCATTCGGCGGTCGCGATGACGCAGATCCTCACGACGGTCGCGCTGCGCCGAAATTGGATGCTGCGACGCTTGTTCGCACAGGCTGCGCGCGGTGTCCCGCTCGCACAGCTGGCGCCGCTGCGCGCACGGCGCACGACGCCCACCGGCGCGCCGGGGGTCGAATCCCAGGGAACTGCTCGAGTTGCCGGCGAACGCCAGGAAGCGGGCGAACGCGCGGCAACCTACGGGAGCTCCCGCGTATGAATCCGCGCTCCTCGGCACAACGCCAGCAGACCCCGGTGCACTCGCGCGGCGAGGTCGATCTCGGCGCTCTCGACGAGGCGCTGGCGGCCGCACGCGATGCGCTGCTCAAGGCGCAGAGCGCGTCTGGTTACTGGTTGTTCGAGCTGGAGGCGGATTGCACGATTCCGGCCGAATACATCCTCATGATGCACTTTCTCGACGAGATCGATGCAGCGCTCGAGCGCAAGCTCGCTGTGTACTTGCGAGCACATCAGGCGGCGCACGACGGCTGGCCGCTCTATCACGGTGGCGGCTTCAATTTGAGCTGCTCGATCAAGGCCTACTATGCATTGAAGCTCGCGGGCGATGATACGCAGGCGCCGCATATGCTGCGTGCGCGCAAGGCGATCTTGAAGCACGGCGGCGCCGCGCGCGCCAATGTATTCACGCGAATCGCGCTTGCGCTGTTCGGCCAGATTCCTTGGCGCGGCGTGCCGTATATACCGGTCGAGATCATGCTGCTGCCGCGATGGTTTCCATTTCACATCGACAAAGTTTCGTATTGGTCCCGCGCCGTCATGGTGCCGCTGTTCATTCTGTGCACGCGCAAGCCGCTCGCAAAAAACCCGCGTCATGTACATATTCGCGAGCTGTTCGTGACTGCGCCCGAACACGAGCGCCACTATTTTCGCGATAGCCTCGAGCGCGGCGGCTGGTTGCCGCGAATTTTTCTGTTGCTCGACCGTTTGGGCCGCCTGATCGATCCGCTGGTGCCCCCGAGCGTGCGCGAGCGCGCAACCCGCCGCGCCGAACAGTGGATGCTCGATCGATTGAACGGCGAGGATGGACTCGGCGCGATTTTTCCGGCGATGGTCAATGCGCTGGAGGTGATGACCATATTGGGGTACCCGGCCGACGATCCACGCCGCGCCACCGCAAAACACGCGCTCGAGAAACTGCTGGTCGTCGCTGGATCGAGCGCATATTGCCAGCCCTGCGTATCGCCGATCTGGGACACTAGCCTCGCGGCGCTGGCCATGCAGCAATCGGCCTGCGAGGAGTCGCGCAAATCCGCGCTGCGCGCGCTCGACTGGCTCAAGACGCGCCAGCTCCTCGATGAGCCCGGAGATTGGCGCGTCAATCGGCCCGACTTGGCGGGCGGTGGGTGGGCATTCCAATTCGCGAACAGTTACTACCCGGACCTCGACGATACCGCGGTCGTCGCCTGGGCAATGCACGAGGCCGGCGATCCGATCCGCTACGGCGATAGCATCGGACGCGCGCTCGACTGGCTCGTGGGCATGCAGAGCAGCGACGGCGGCTTCGGGGCCTTCGACGTCGATAATTCCAAGTATTACCTGAACAAGATTCCGTTCGCCGATCACGGCGCATTGCTCGACCCGCCGACAAGCGATGTAACCGGCCGCGTCGTGACCGCGATGGCGCGAATTGCGCGCCCGCAAGATCGTGCTGCAATGGATCGCGCGATCGCTTTTCTGCGGGTCCAGCAAGAGCCCGACGGCTGCTGGTTCGGTCGCTGGGGTACCAACTACATCTATGGCACCTGGTCGGTACTCACGGCGTTGGGGCAAGCAGGCATTGCCGCCGACGATCCGGCGGTAAGCCGCGCGATCGAGTGGTTGCGAGGCCGCCAGAATCACGATGGCGGCTGGGGTGAAAGCAACGATTCCTACGCCGATCCAAGTGCCGGCATCATGTCGAGCACCGCCTACCAAACCGCATGGGCACTGCTCGCGCTGCTCGCGGTGGGCCAGTCGCAGTCAGAGGCGGTACACCGCGGCGTGGCGTTCCTGCTGCGCGAGCAGCAGGCAGATGGATTATGGAGCGATCCGAGTTTTACGGCGCCGGGTTTCCCGCGCGTATTTTATCTGCGCTATCACGGCTACTCGGCGTATTTCCCGCATTGGGCGCTCGCGGCTTACCACGCGGCACTGCGACCGGTTGCGGCCGTCTGAGGTTCATCGGTTGGGCCCCGTCGGCATCATTGCGGCGCTTCGAGCCGAGGCGCAAGTTTTGGGGTCTGCGAAGCCGCACGGGGATCGGCTCATGCTTCTGCCGGACGGCGCGCTGCTCGCGATCAGCGGCATCGGCAACGAGGCGGCGACGCGCGCGGCGTGCGCGCTGGCCGATGCCGGTGCGACCGCCTTGGTCAGCTGGGGCATGGCTGGCGCGCTCGACCCTAAGCTGCGGGCCGGCCAGTTATTGCTGCCGAGCACCGTGATCACACCCGACGGCACACAATTCCACACGGCCGCGCAGTGGCGAGCCCGCCTCGCTCATGAACTTGCAGGCCGTTTGGCGGTCTGCGAGGGACTGCTGCTCACTAGTCCGGTCGCGATCGACACCCTCGAGAGCAAGGCCGCAGCGCTGCGCGCGACGCAAGCGCTTGCAGTCGATATGGAGAGTGCTGCAGTAGCACGCGTTGCGGCCGCTCGCGCGCTGCCGTTCATCGCGATTCGGGCAATCGTCGACACAGCCGTCGATGTGCTGCCGCGTTCAGTGCTCGTCGCGAGCCGGGCAGGGCAGGTGCAGCGGTGGCGTCTCGCGCGGGAATTGGCGCTCGCGCCCGGCGAGATCGCATCCTTGCTGCACCTCGCGCGACGGTTTCATGCGGCCAAACGCACGCTGTTGCTCGTTGCGCGTGCAGGATTGGTGCACTCGTCGGCGAGCTCGGTGCAGGTCGCATGAGGGCCCTGGTAACCGGCGCGACCGGATTCGTCGGGGCGGCAGTCGCCCGAGCGCTCGCGCAGGCCGGCTGGAGTGTCCGTGCGCTCGCGCGCAGCGGCTCCGATCGCAGCAATTTATCGGCACTATCGGTTGAAGTTGTCGAGGGAGAACTGGCGCAGCGCGAATCACTCGAGCGCGCGCTCGAGGGCTGCAACGCATTATTTCATGTAGCCGCCGATTATCGCCTCGGCGCACGCGACCCCGATCAACTGTATCGAACCAATGTCGAGGGAACGCGCAACATCCTCCAAGCCGCGCGGCGCGCCGGTGTCGAGCGCACCGTCTACACGAGCAGTGTCGCGACGGTCGGGATCCCCAAGCACGGGGCACCGGGCGACGAGTGCACGCCGGTCGCGCTCGGCGACATGATCGGCCACTACAAACGTTCGAAGTTCCTTGCGGAGCAGGTCGCGCTCGAAGCCGTACGCGAGGGCATGTCCGTCGTCATCGTGAACCCCTCGACACCGATAGGTCCGGGCGACATAAAGCCGACGCCGACGGGCCGGATCGTGCTCGACGCCGCCGGCGGGCGCATGCCGGCCTATGTCGATACGGGACTCAATGTCGTGCACGTGGATGATGTGGCGGCCGGGCACCTGCGAGCGTTCGAGCGTGGCCGTTCCGGCGAGCGCTACATTCTCGGCGGCGAAGACATGAGTTTGCAGCAAATTCTGGCGCAAATCGCGTTGCTCGTCGGCCGCGGCCCACCGCGGATTCGTTTGCCTTACGCCGCTGTGCTACCGATCGCCTACCTTGCCGAAGGCTGGGCCGCGCTGTCGGGGCGCAGCGGGC
>Ga0187847_10002280_pt1 | contig 15682 bp, 13 predicted proteins | sample June2016WEW_4_10_FD_132458 | JGI IMG/M metagenome (GOLD analysis project Ga0187847, IMG submission 132458) | Peatland microbial communities from SPRUCE experiment site at the Marcell Experimental Forest, Minnesota, USA - June2016WEW_4_10 | ecosystem: Environmental > Terrestrial > Soil >...
AGCTGCACCATCGTGATCAGCCCGCCCACCCTGACACTGGTCTGCCCGACCAATACCGGAACGGTAGGTCTGGCCTACTCCTCCGCCGCAGTCGCGACCGGGGGAACGCCGCCCTACACGTTCTCCATCGCCAGCGGCTCACTGCCTCCTGGCTTGACTCTGAATTCGTCCACCGGGGCCATTACGGGGACGCCGAGTTCGGAAGGCACCTTCAGCTTCAGCATTGAGGTCACGGACCACGACGGCTACTCGGTCACCGTCAGTTGCACGATCGTGATCAAGACGTGCGGCACGTCCCTCATGCCGATCTCGTACAACGTGAGTGAAAGCAAGAGCAACGCGGGCCAGATCATCTGGTTCAACAGCCACCTGATGCCCCTGGGCGGCACCATCCCGAAATCGACTTTCCAGATCTACATCACCAACGGAAAGATCGCTTTGGGCTCGACCACGTTGACGGTACCGGACGCGGTCATTACGTTCTCGTCCACCGCCACCTGTGCGCAAACGTCGTTCAACACCACGTTCCAGCGCTGGGAGACGACCATTCCGCTGTCCGATGCCACGCATTCCGGCGGATTCTTCGCCGCTGGCCTCGCTTACCTGGTCCCGAGCGGCTTCTCGGGAGCCAGCAACATGACCTGGACGGCGGATATCTCATCGACTACGCCAAACCTCAGCGTCACCTGGCAAATCGCAGCTTCGAACTGGCTCCTCTCGAACAAGGGAACGACTTTCCCGAACCTGAGCGAGTCGCCCTTCGAGCCCGACTACAATGGGATGGAGATCAACCCAACCTCCGGCATCCCGGACTGCTCTTTCAGCACGTCGGACCAGCCTGGCGCGCCCGAATTCTCCGGCCGCTCGAACCTGCTGGTAACCGGCGGATGCGGCCAGGGCAATGGCAACTGGACAGGCACTTTCAGTTGCGCTCCGCAATGCGTGCAGGTCTGCACCCCCGGAACACCCGCTTGTCTGGCTCTCCCGGTTAACAACGCGCTGCAGTCCAACGCGAACTTTGCCGCCATCGGACTTGACGGTGTCGACTTCGAGATCCAGGGTCCGATCGCCGTAACCGGCGATGTGGCCGTCGGGTCAAGCGGAATGTTCCACCTATCCGATAACGCCTGGCTGAATTCGACACTGTTCGCCGACCCGGCTGCTACCGTGCAAATCGATGCCGGAAGCGGTCTAGCCGGCGGCACCGTGGCGGAATCGTTCTCAGCCGCGCAAACGGCCGCGATCAACCTGTCGAACTGGGCTGCCGGGCTCACCGCCACCCAATCCATGTACGACATTCAATCCTCGATCACGATTACCGGCAACGGCGGACAGAACGTAATCGATGTCGGCTACATCTACCTCCCGAGCGGCGGCACCGTCACCATCAAGGGCGGAGCCTTCGATACCTTCATCTTCAACATCCCATACGGGATTCTGCTGGATGGCGGCGCGAGCATCGCTCTCTCCGGCGTCACCCCCGCGCAAGTTCTGTTCAACTTCCCGGGAACCCTCGCCTCGATCAAACTTAACAATTCGACCACCACCGGCATCTTCCTGATGCCCACCGGGCCGACTCAAATCACCGCCGGAACGCATGTCAGCGAGTTCATCTCCGGCACCAAACTGATCCTCGATTGCAACAACACCACCATCACCGCCCCCGCTTGTGGACAGATCGGCACTCCCATCGTTCCCTACATCCAGGTGAACAACGGGAGCTGGCAGGAGGTCGACTATGCTACCGTCAGTCCGGGTGCGGAAGTCAATCTGGGGCCGCAACCTTTGAGTGGCGGTTCCTGGAGTTGGACGGGGCCGAACGGCTACACGTCCACCTCGCGCCAGATTAACAATATTCCGCTCAGCGTGGGTACGAACGTCTATGTCGCGATCTACACCGATTCGAGCGGAAGGCAGAGTTCGGAGACGTTCACCATCACCGTGAACTAAACGGCTGTCGAGCAGAGAAGCTAAATCGCGCCGCGAGACCGCAAATCCGGTCCTCGCGGCGCGATTTCTTTTTGCCCGTAACGTCATCCCGGACACGGTTTCCCCTCTTGCGTAATGCCATGGACGATTCATTGAGGACTCTGGCGCGGTGACAAGGGAGTTCGCCGGCCACCCGCGTCGATTTGCAGAACTGTGCAGTTTGGATCAGCTAAACCTTTCTCTTCAGCCCATTCTGTATAGGCTGCTGAACTCTCGAAGCGAAGGGCTGATCAGGGCTCTTGGAAAGAAATCCGTGAAACTGCCTCATATCGGCAAGAAACCGGCCCCCAAACTGCGCAATGCTCCCCAACCGCCGTTGTCACACCGCGGGGCTCCCGCTGATTCAGACCGTGCCCGGATGCCACCGCTTGTCGAACCTTCCGGCACCGGCCCGGAGTTGGGTCCCGGAGATCGCGTCGAGGGTTTGGGTGACTTCGGAATCCCGACGGGAGAGTTTGGCACAGTCCGACAAGTAAATGAACATGACGCGCTCGTCAAATGGGATGACGACGGTCGAATAAGAGTCCACCAACTGTCGCTCAAGAAGGTGTAAGCGGCAAGCCATCTCGTCTCGATGCCAGCCCCTTCCCGTTCCCGAAGTGAGCCATTCTGCACAGTATTTGAAAAGCGATTCAGCGAAATTAGCTACGTCAGTCGAAGGGATTCAAAGTCATGACAATTGTCGGACATACCGAGGGGTTGGCAACCCGGCGCCTGGGCGAGCGCCGTTTAGTTCCCGTGTTGTGTTGCATTCTGCTGCTCGCCGTTTGCCCGCGGACGCTGGGTGCTCAGCAAGCGCCGCAAGCTAGCCAGCAGCAGCCTCAAGACCAGCCCGCGCAGTCGCAGGCGGCTTCGGCGCCGCCCTACGCCCAACAGAGTCCTTCGCAGTTGCAGCGGCTCGTAGCGCCGATTGCCCTGTACCCCGATTCTTTAGTGGCCCAGATTTTGGCGGCGGCCACGTTTCCCGAGCAGGTCGTAGAGGCCGACCGATGGGTACAAGCGAATCCCGACTTGAAGGGCGACGCATTGGGGAAGGCCGTGGACCAGCAACCGTGGGACCCCAGCGTGAAAGCGCTCACCGCGTTTCCATCCGTGCTGGGAAACATGGACAAGAACCTCTCCTGGGCGTCTTCACTCGGCGATGCCTACTTCAATCAGCAACCAGATGTCATGGATGCAGTGCAGGTAATGCGCCGGCGAGCCCAGGCTGCAGGCGATCTAAAGACCACATCCCAGCAGAACGTGACCACGCAGGACGAGACGATTTCCGTTCAACCTTCCGACCCGGAAATCGTTTATGTCCCCGCTTATAACCCCTGGCTGGCTTATGGAGATCCGATCCTGGCTTGGCCGGGATGGTATCCATATCCCGGAATTTGGTTCGGCGGTCCATACCTGTCGTGGGGTGAAGGCTTCGGAATCGGCTGGTTCGGCGGCTACGGATGGGGGTGGAATCACTGGGGATTCAATTGGGGCGGCCGCTACGCGATGTACGGCGGCGGCCGGTACTACTCCCGCAGCAATACGTTTTATAACCGGAGTAATTTCTACCGGGCAGGTAGCGCACGCAGCGAGAACGGCATGCGGGGAGCCCCCGGGAACCGCTCTTATGCCGGGAACCGTTCTGCGAACGGGAGCGTTGGAGCGCGCGGCGAAGCTGGCAACCGTCCCGGCCCGACTGCCCGGCCTTTCGACGGAAACTCCGGGGCTGCGCGAGGATACGGGGCGCCCCGCGGTCAAAGCGGCGTGCGATCCGGCGCGTTCAGCGGCTACGACCATGGCGGACAGGCCCGGAACTACTCCTCGCGAGGCAGCGCCAGCATGGGCGCGGCCCGTGCCGGTGGAGGATTTCGCGGCGGTGGCGGAGGTTCGCACGGCGGTGGTGGTCATGGCGGCGGCGGTCATGGCGGCGGCGGGCGCCATTAATCGAAAGTTCCCGATTTCGTTGCTGAGTTTGCAAAGCTTGAACTGGAGAGATCAAATGCCACGCATCATCCTGAATTTCGACAAGCTCTATCGCGCGACCTTTTTTAAAGCGGCGGTATTCGCTGTACTCTTGACCGCGTGCTTCCTCACGCCATGCCTCGCCCAGCAGTTCGGCCAGAAAACTTTTCCCTCACCTGAAGATGCAGGCAGCGCACTCCTCGCGGCCACTCAGAGCAACGATGAAAAAGCGATGCTCGACGTTCTCGGCCCTGAGGGAAAGCAGATCGTCTCGTCGGGTGACGAAGCCGAGGATGCGCAAAGCCGCGCAAACTTCGTCGAGAAGTATCGGGAGATGCACCGTCTTGTGCAAGAGCCGGACGGCACTACGGTCCTCTATATCGGTGCGAGAAATTGGCCCACCCCCATACCGCTGATCGATAAAGACGGTTCCTGGTTTTTCGACACCGAAGCAGGGAAGCAGGAAATTTTGTACCGCCGAATTGGCCGCAATGAGTTATCGGCCATCCGCGTTTGCCAGGAGCTGGTGGCCGCACAAAACGAATTTCGCTCCGGACACGGCGACCAGTACGCCAGCAAGATCTTCAGTGATCCCGGGCAACATAACGGCCTGTATTGGAAACCCGCAGACGGCGAACCGCAGAGCCCGATCGGGCCGCTCGTCGCCGCAGCCGTCGCCCAGGGCTACACTAGGACTCAGGACGGCGCTCCAACTCCATACCGGGGTTACTACTTCCGCATCGTGACCCGCCAAGGCAAGAAGGGTTCAGGCGGCTCCAGAAGTTACATGGTCAACGGTAAATTGACTGGAGGCTTCGCGTTTCTGGCCTATCCCGCGGAATACAGGTCATCGGGAGTGAAGACATTCATGGTCGGCCCGGACGGAGTCGTCTACGAGAAAGATCTCGGCCAAAAGACGAATGCTGTTTCCGTAACGATGAAGGAATTCAACCCAGACTCCAGTTGGCAAGAAGCAGGCGATCAGCCGGAAGAGGATCAGGACACGCGGAAGCCCGGCAATTGAGAACCACCACCATCGCATGGTCGCAACCTAATCATGCCCATTACAATTTCTGCGTGCATCAGAAGTTGCGCGTAACGCCTGCGATGGAAGCTGGTTTGACGGGTCATCCGGTCCTTGACGGAATTGGTGGGATTATTGGATACCAAGGCCGGGTGGCGTGGGATCCTGCGAGTTCACTGACTCAGAAATTGGCCCCGACCGGGGAGAACCGCCCATGCTACGATGCCACAATGTTCAACTTTGGTCGCCCGAAAACAACTGGAGACTGGATCGTTCATCTCGCAGGAGCAATCGTCGCAATCTTCCTTGTGTGGTGGATGCTGCGACTCTATGTGCTGTGAGGAAGGGGATCTTATATGTGTTTGCAGGGCCCCTGATATTCTCCGTGGCTTCGATTGCATTATTGCTTCGCATATCCGAGCAGTCAGAACGATCGCTTTGACTCCCGCTCCAAATCTACATGAGCAGCGTGGCTAAAGAAGTCAACCACTCTAGCCCGCTGCTTGTCCGCCGCCCGTCGTTCTTTTCAGGAAGAACGCCATCGGAATGCAGATCGCACAAAGTAGCGCCAGGTATCGGAAATCATCCACGTAAGCCCAAAGTTGTGACTGGCTGTTGAGCGCGTCCTGCAGCAGTGCGAAAGCACGCAATGTGGCGCGTTTCGGACCGGCGTGCATCTGCATTCGCATCGTGAGCGAATGGACTTCTCTCTGCAGAATCCAACTCGCTCCTGAGAGCCAATGAGAACTCTCGTTTCTGTGAGTCTGAAGGTGCCGTTGCGCGATGGTATTGGCGGCTGAAATTCCCACGCTCCCGCCGATGTTTCGGACAAAGTTGAAAATGCCACTGGCGTTCCCGACTTCCGCTTTCGAAATTGTTCCCAACGAAACACTCGACAACGGTATGAAGACCATGCTTATTCCAAATCCGCCGAGAGTGATCGGCCAAAAAAGTGCAGTCGGAGAAATCTCCACGGTGAGACGGCCTAGCCAAAGTGTGGATAAAGCGAGGACAGTGAATCCGACAGCCACAATCTTTCGCGGATCTAACTTCGACACCAGTACCCCGACGCCGATTGATGCCACGATGGAACCTAGTCCGCGCGGGCTCACCGCCAGGCCGGCCGAGGTTGCGTCGTATCTCATCATTGTCTGGAAGAAGACCGGAAGAATGCTCGTGAGGGAGTAAATTGCAGCGCCTAATATGAATACCAGGGCGCTCCCCACAGCCAGGTTCCTGTTGCTGAGCGCGCGCAAGTTTACCAGGGGCTTATTGTGAGTGAATTCGCGGATGAGGAAGGCGATCAGCCCGATGATCATGATCACGGAAGCCCAGCGGATTTCTGTATTCCCGAACCAATCGTCCTCCTGTCCTTTATCGAGCACAAATTGAAAGCATGAAATAAATAGGCCGAGCAGACCTAGACCCACGCCGTCGAATTTTCCGGGTTTGGCGTTCTTGATATAGGGTGGATCTTCGAGAAACTGTTTTTGTAGAAATATAGCAAGTAGGCCCACCGGAATATTGATGTAGAAGGCCCACCGCCAGGAAATAGCATCGGTGAGGTAGCCGCCGAGCGCCGGCCCGATCACCGGCGCTAAAACAACGCCTAGGGCGTAGAGTCCCATGGCTTGCCCCTGTTGCTCCGGAGGAAAACTCTCAACCAGGATCGACAAAGCAAGCGGTTGTAGCGCCCCGCCGGCTGCTCCCTGCACCGCCCGCGCGAGCAGAATAAAGGCAAGCGACGGGGCGATGCCGCAAGCGAAAGACGCGATGGTGAAGACAACGATCGAAACCATCAGAAAGCGTTTGCGGCCGAAGCGTTCTGCGAACCACGTGCTGGCTACCAGAAACACAGCATTCGCCACCAGGTAGACAGTGAGCACCCATTCTGCTTCGTCGTTCGTGGACGCCGTACTTCCCGCTATGTAGGGCACCGCCACGCTGGCAATACTCGTGTCCATCACCTCCATGAAGGTTGCGATCATCACGGAGATTGCGATAAGCCACGGGCTGTGGCTGGGCTTCCAGTTGCTGTCGCCGCCCGGCATTTTAGACTCGTTCCGCGGGATTCTTCATCATTGGCTCACCCGGCTAGCGCACCCAGACTTTCGGCTCGACTGACATGCCGGGCGTGAGACGATCGATTCCCGGCTGACCTGATTTGAAGCGTACGCGGACGGGAAGGCGCTGGACCACCTTCACATAATTTCCCGTGGCATTTTCGGGGGGCAGAAGGCTGTAGACGGCTCCGCTGGCGCCGGGCAGGGCCTCCACGTAGCCGTCAAAATTTTGTCCCAGAGCGTCGACGTGGATGGTCACGGATTGTCCCCGGTGCATTTTTTGTACTTGCGTCTCCTTGAAGTTCGCCGTGATCCATATGTCGTCAGTTTGTGTGAGAGCGAACATCTCCTGGCCCGGCGCGACCTGCGAGCCAACCTGCACTTGTTTGTCGCCGATCACCCCATCCACGGGCGCGTGGATTTTTGTGTATTCGAGATTGAGCGCTGCCTGATTGGCTTGCGCCTGCGCAGCGGCGACGCTGGCCTGGCGCGTGGCGAGTGTCTCTCGTTGGACAGCCACCTGTTTCGGAGCGTTATTTCTGGCCTCCCTGGCTTGCTGTCTAGCCTGCGCAAGCGAGGCCTCGGCTTGTTTCACCGCCTTCTCGGCCACCCGGACCATTTCCTTGCGTGACGCGACCAACGCCACTTGTGTGCGTTCGTCCGTGGCACGCTGATCATAGAGTTCCCGTGACACTTCTTCTTTTGCTGCCAGCAACCGGTAACGCTCTGCCTCTTGCGCGGCATTCGACTCGGTCGCTTCGGCTTGTTGAAGGTCGGCCATGGCGGATTGATATCTCTCTTGCGAGGCGTCGAGGTTGGCGGTTGCACTGGCGACACCGAGTTCCGCATTTACAACCGCCGTGGACTGCGACGTTTCCGTTATGGGCACGTTTGGCGTTTGAGCTCGTAGCCCCGCTTGCGCCTGCGCCAGATTTGCGTCCGCCTGCGCTTTCGCGGCCTCATAATCGCGCGGATCAAGTTCGACGAGCAGCTGTCCCTTTTTGACGCGATCGGTGTTTTCCACATAGACCGCGGTGACGAATCCGGTGATACGCGCGCTGATGGGGGCAGTGCGGCCGTCGATGAAGGCATCGTCCGTATTCTGGTAGCTCTCGATGTATAGCCATATCAGTACAGCGCAAACGAGTAGCACGACAACTCCGATAACGATGAGCACGGTTCCTGCGGGATGTTCCCTCGTCCATCCCTGGACGCGTTCCGTCAGCGGAGGTTTTGTCGCCTTAGCCTTAGCCTTATCTTCATCTTTTTCTTCTTTGTCCCCGTCTTCCTCTTTATCTGCACCGTTATCTTTTTCCGCAGCCCCCTTGCCGCTATTTTCGGACTTGTCCCCCTCGCCGTCGCCTTCTTGTTTTTTCTCGCCCTCCTTCTCATCTTTTTGATCTGACTTTTGTTCGTCCTGTTGCTTGCGCAGCTCATCAATCTCCGAGCGCAAGCGGGTCTGCTCTTCGTACAACATGCGAAGAACCAAAGCATGATCGGCGTCGGCTTGAGATAAAGGCTCGTTGGCAGTAGGTGTCTCGGGCATTTTATGTTCTCAGAAACTATTTCTCAGTAACTGCGGAAGTATTTGCTCGGCATTGCCCATGGCTCGGGCAAGCGAAACTTTGGCCAGGTTGTGTTCGAATACAGCGGTGATGTAATCGTCGTCCGCCTGCACGACCGCCTGTTCGGCTTGCACCACCTCTACCGTATCGGTGACCCCAACTACGAATCGGTCGCGCGATTGCGTGAGAGTGTCATGCGCGAGATCGACGTTGCTCTTGGCCACGGCAACCTGATCGGCGGCGGAATTTAGATTGATGAAGGCCTGGCGAACATCCTCGTCAACCTGGCCGCGCAGATCCTCCAACTCGGCCTTGCGCTGCTGGAGAACGGCAGAGGCCTGCTGGATGTCGCCACGAATTCGTCCGCCTTCGTAAAGCGGAATCGTCAGCGTGCCGGAGACGCTGTAGACGCCGGTCGAATCGTGGGTCGGCGTGAGTCCGGCGGCGCCGAAATCTGTATTCACCATCAACGTTGGAACTCGTTCGGCGCGGGCCGCCCTCAGTGCCGCTTCGGCTGCTCTCACTCCAGCATCTACAGCTTCGAGATCCGGGCGGTTCTTGAAAGCTCTCCCTAAAGCTGTTTCGAGAGTGAACTCTGTTAACGGCGAATAGTTATAGTCCTCCGCCACGGTGAACTTTTGCCCCAGCGGCAAACCGATAATTCGAGCCAAACGTAGATACTGCGTCTCCAGATCGGCTTGCAACGAGCGCAGGCGTTGCTCTTCAGTCTGAAGTTGCACTTGGGAGCGATTTACATCGAGGCGTGCGGCAAGCCCCAGCGATCGGCGATCGGCCGCCTGTTCATATATGGCACGCGAAGTTTCCACCTGCGCCTGGGCCGCGCCGACTCGCGCTCGGGTGGCGGTTACCTGCACGTACGTTCCAGCGACGGCGAGAACAACCAGATCGCGCGCATTACGAGTCAGCTTCAGGTTGGCTTTCAAATTTTCGGTCGTGCTGTGCAAATTGTCGATTCTGACGAGATCAAACACAGCCTGCTGCAGGCGAGCGGCCCGAGCATCGTAGAAGTTAAACTTCACTGCCTCGGGAAACATGTTCGATTCGACGCCCGCCGTTCTCAGATTGATGCGCTCCAGCGCCTCGCTCACGACAGTGTTAATTGTGGGCAGCAACTCGCTTCTGGCGACCGTGCGCTGGCCTCGGGCTTGCAGCACGGACGAGGCTTGATCGACAACTCCGAGGTTAGAGCGCAAGCCGAGCGATAGTGCATTCTCGAGGGTTAAGGTTAAGACGTTGCCGGAATCTCTGCCGATCGGCGTGCTACCACTGAATGGGCCCGCTACCGCGACTGAGCTATTGATGGTATTCACCGTGTTTCCGCCGCCGGAATTGGTTGTGCTCTGCGTCACGGACACTGAGTTGGCTTGCCCCTGTCTTCCCGATAACGGCAACGGCGCAGGCCGCGAAGGAACGATGGGCGCCTCCGAAGGGCTTTGGGCCCGCAGAGGAGCAGCGTAGGCGATTAGGCTGAGAGCGAGAACCCTCAGGCCTGCCCCGGCCGGCCACTGCCTGAAAGCTGTATTTGGGCCGGCCACGCTGCTCATCTTGGACATTGGCTTGATGTTTTGAACTTTGGCGTGTCGACGGACGACATAATCGACAGTCTGTTATCGTGGGTCTTTCATCCCGGCATACTGGGACTGCGATTAGATGTAAGACGAGGAGCGTGTGTTGCCGGGTTAATTCGAGTCACTCCGGGGGTTTCCTTCAGCCAACTTGGCGAGCGCAAATTGACGGCGCAGAGGCTCACCCACGGCGGCAATAAGAAGTACCGCGATCGCAATGGTCGCGGCGTCACGCATTGTCTGCATCGATCCCAGCGAGACAAGAAGGGTAGTCGATAGAGATGCGGGTTGACTTGCATTGAGAGCCAAAGTAGCAGCCGTAGTGATTACGACTGACAGGACGGCGGCCCAGAGGCGAGTAGAAGTTATAAAGCCGGGGCATGCGAATTTCGGCGCGTTCCAGGCGGCAAGCAACCAGAGTGAGAGCATTCCTGCACCCAGTCCTGCCATGTGTCCCGCAATGATGTTGTACGTTCGGGCGCTCGGTGCGAGCGGCTTCTCCACCAATTCGTACGCGGTGGGACCGAGGCTGGCGAAGATAAGCGGTCTGTGCGCCGCCCACGCGATTGCGCCCATAACCAAAATGAGAGCCCCTTCTCCGAGAGAGCCGTAGAGGAGATTCTTGCCTTTTGTCATCTTCTTTGAACTGGAACTTCTACATTTGCACTCAACAGGCTCCGCCCTGTTAGCGGAGGTGGCTGCCTACTAACCCACCGAGCACAAGCGGGAGGTAAATGACAGTCGCTCGTAGCAGGGTGCAGCTGAGCGCCGGAATCGCAGCGCTCGAACTGTACAATGCGCGACAAAGCCGGGTTGCGTGCGAGCACAACCAAATTCCGGCAACTGTGGCGATTACGAGGTAAACGATGCCAGCGAGGTGCAAAGCATAGGGAATGGTGGTGACGGCAACCAGGAGGAGGGAACATAAAAGAATCTGTGTCGCAATGCGATGTCCGTTTGCATCCACTACCGCCAGCATGCGGATACCCGCTCGCCGGTAGTCTTCCCGATAAAGAAGAGCGATGGCATGAAAGTGCGGAAACTGCCACAGGTAGAGGATTGAGAAAAGCACAAGAGCACGCGAATTCATTGCGCCTCCCGCGCTTGTCCAGCCCAATACCACGGGCATTGCTCCGGGAATGGCTCCGACCGCCGTGCACGCCGGGCCATAACTTTTCCATGGCGTATACACCAAGAGGTAAACGACGCTTGTGAGCAGCGCAAGTATTGCGGTGAGGATGTTAGTCAGAAATCCCAGATAGAGAGCACCACCAATCACAAGACCCACACCCGCAGACATCGCTGAGCTAACCGGAATGCGGCCAGTCACCAATGGCCGCCGGGCTGTTCGTAACATTCTCGCGTCGCTCCCTCGTTCCAGCACCTCATTAAGGGCTGCGGCACCTGCGGCCACCGAACCGACTCCGACCACTATATGAATGAGGCTCGGTAATGACAAATGACCCATTGCCAGATACGCGCCGCACCATGATGTCAGCACCACCAGGGAGTTGACGCGCAGTTTGAAAAGTTCGGAATAGTCGGCCAGAACCCCTGACAGCGGAATCGGTTCGAACACGGCGGCGGCGGCGTTATCCATGTGTCCCTTTCGCTCCCTCGTCGTTTTCTCTTAGTCGGCGCGTCAACGTGCCTTTGGGCCGGTCGGATATTTCTTTGAGAGCTCCTTGATGATGTCGTCGGGCGGATTGCCGCCCTTGCAGGTCGGATGTCCAAAGCCGCTCGGACTGTTGTTGTTCGACCAGTCAAGAATCATGTTGTCGTTATGATCGGGAGAGGGGCCCATGGGGACGGCATCGAGTTGCAACTGGTGCCGTACCTTCCAGGCCATGATGTGGTCGGCGCACGAAGTATCACCGCTCAGACCAAGACCGCCGACAATTTTTCCCTTGTTGCTATACAGAGGCAAGCCTCCGCCGAAAACGATTACACCCCCGATGGGCTTTCCCACCATGGGGTCGTCGGGCGTGCCAAAAGATGTGGCGGGGCCGAATACAGCCTGCGCATTCGGAGGTGCGCTCGTGGTGAGGCTGTAAAGGCTCTGCCCCGGCTGCGAAGCGGCGAAGACGTTGGCAGTGGAGAGTGCGTAATCGGACGAGCTTAAAGCATTTGCCGTGTTAGCCTTCTCAGCAGCAATGGCACGACTACCGGGCCATTGCTGTCCGCGATCATTGCCGCTGAAAACCACCGCGCATACAATGCCATCGCGGTTCACGGTAACGGCCCACTCCTGATTGCCCAGGCCACTGTTGCCGGTTGCTCCCTCTTTGACGACGGATTGCAATACGCCGCGCAATTTTGTGTGATCGGGCAGTGAAGAGCAATCGGGGTTGGATTGCCCGAAGGCTGGGAGAGCTATCAGCAGCGCGCAACAAGAAAGCAAGAGGCGGGAGAGTTTAATCGTCGCGGAACGTAACATGTGGAACCTTTCTTTATTTGAAATCCTGTCTATTTGAGCTGTCGCAAGTATGCGACTAAGTCTCGCAACTGCTGACCATTAAATTGTGTGAGGTTGGGCATGGCCACCTCGGGCTTGAGAGATTGCGCGTGTGTGATCCAGGCTTCCAGATAGGCGTCGTTGTTCGGATAGGAATTGGACGCGATGTTCATGCGGCTGGCAATGTGCGTCAGGTCGGGCGCCACTCGTCCGCCGGCCAAGGTACCGCGTACTTGATGACACATGGAGCATGGTCCCGCCATGAAGATCTGTTCGCCGCGTCGCGCCGCGTCGCTTGCCGGCTCGGCCCCCGACCGTAACTGGCCTTGCACCCACGCCTCGTAATCTGCTGGCTGTTGTGCGACAACCACGATCCGCATGTGCGCGTGCTGCGCACCGCAATATTGAGAGCAAGTGCCCCAATACACTCCTTCCCGGTCCGCCTGTATGCGGATGAAATTGGGATGGCCGGGGATAAGGTCAACTTTGCCATGAAGCGTCGGGACCCAGAAAGAATGAATCACGTCCAGCGAACGCAATTCGATGTCGACCGGTTGGCCAACTGGGATGTGGATCTCGTTCGCCGTCGCAAAACGCTGCGCGGGATCGCCCAGATATTGCACCTCCCACCACCACTGCCGACCAATAATTGTTATCGTGGGATGCAGGTCATGATGACGGGCGTCGTGGACTGGAAAACTGGCCATCAGCTTCAGTCCGAGAATAAACAGCACGCAGAGCACGCTGAGCGGAAAGGCGAGGCCACCCCATGCGATCCAGCCCTGGCCGCCGCCGACGTCGACCGGTTCATGCTCGGCGAGCGTGCCGCGCCGGCGCGATATCGCCCACGTAATCAGGACCCACATGAAGGCGGTGATCGCCATGAAAAGGATCAGCATCAGCCACGACATATGCGCGATCCTATCGGCGGCTGGTCCTTTGGGGTAGAGCGTGGACTGCGTTTTCTGGCATCCCGAGAGAAGTAACAACGACGCTAGGGCAAACGCTCGCTTCATCGCTAATCCTTCTGCGTCGACTGGGTTTGTGTAGACTGGCCCGGGTGAATAATGGCGGGAGGCGCGACTTGTTCCCGGGCTGGAACTTCGGGCGGCTCCGGTTCGTCAGGTGTCCGCATGGACTTGATGTAGGCAACTAGCTTCCAGATTTGATCCTCTGGAATTTTGCTGCCCCAGGACGGCATCCCTTCCCCGCGTCCTTCGGCGATCGAGTCAAAAATCTGGTCGTCACGATCGCCGAACAGCCAAACCTTGTCGCGCAGGCTCGGCCCCATACCGCCTCCCGCGTGACCGCCGTGACAGCCGGAGCAGTTGTACCAGTTAAAAAGCTTGCGCCCTTCCTGCAGCGCTACGGGATCGTTCGCCAAGGGGTTGGTCGGGAAGGTGACACGCTTGCCAGCACCGGGAATTGGGCCCACGGCGGTACTGCTCGTTGGAAACGAGGAGGCTGCTGGGCCTGGTGAAGAATACTTTTGACATCCGCTAACGCTGAGCAGCAGCAGGCTGATGATACCGATGATTTGCTTTTGCATTTTGGGCCACCTCATTCGCACGTCACCTCCTGGGCGTTCACTAAAGGCACGGAATAGGAGTTGAGCAATTGGCGAATCTCGAAGCGGTGGCGAAGAATGAATTCATTGAGTTTGTCGCGCAGCGCGTCGTTGCCCGGTCGAACTCCCATGGAAATGTCGAATGACAGCGGCAGTCGGCGATCGACGGGCGCGGCGCATACTGGGGTGGCCTCCAGTGGCTCGGAGGAATGTTTGGCAAAATAACCACCCAAAGGGCCCCAGACAACGGCAACATCGATTTCCTTATCGGCCACGGCTTGAACAATATCCCCGCCAGGATTCTGTTCTGAAAGTCGTCCGAATATGCTGTAACCTTCGAGGTTGCGGACAAGGCCGCGCTGGAGCAGCGCGGTTGTGGACGGCATGGCTTCATCCTCTTCGCCCGTCACATGAACACCAATGCGAAGCTCTTTCAAACGCGGGTCATCAAAAGACCGAATGTGAAGGTCGCGCTCGCGGCGCGAGACAAACACGTAAGTGGAACGGAAATATGGGACTGTAGTGCTGGCCACGTCGATTCCGGATGGGACCTCCATGACCACGTCGCAAACCCCGGCCTGCAAGGTATTCCGGAAAAACTTGTGGCGTTGCGGGAACCAGAAGTAAGAGAGGTTCATGCCGAGATCATTGGCAGCGAGTTTTGCGAGAGCGTTCTCGAAGCCCTGTTGCTGCTGGTTGGAGTAAGGAAGATTGTTCGGGTCCGCGCATACTCGCAATTCAGGAGTTGCCGCCCAGGCCGGCAGCGCAACGCAAAACAGGAATGCCGCCAGCTTTTTAATAACCGAAGACATAGACGGCTCCTCCGGGGTTCGTCATCTGCTTAATTTTCTTCATGGCGCCTACCACCCCGAGCGCAGCATAATCGTCATCCGTGGAAACGCTGGGCAAAGCCACAGCGCCCATCCAGCCTCCGATGCCCGCGTAGATCGCGACGTATTGTTTGCCGTCGGGACCGATGAAGGTCATAGGATTTCCGATGATGCCGGAGGTGAGTTTCTGCTGCCAAAGAACGCTGCCACTGCGCGCGTCGACTGCCCTGAACCACCCATCCATGGTTCCGTAAAACACAACATCGCCGGCGGTTGCGAGCACGCCGCTATACACCGGCAGATCGGCTTCTTTGATCCCCCAAGCCTTCTTCGCATTTGCAACATCCCAGGCGATCAGTTCGCCCTGGTAACCGCCGGGGCCGGGGTACATTCGAACACTCGCGCCCAGGTAAGGAGTGCCGGCGATGTAATTGACGTCTTCGCCCGAGTAGTCCATGCAGGTGTTGTGAGCGGGAATATAAAGATAGCCGGTTTTAGGGGAGAACGAAGATGGGACAAATTCTTTACCGCCGGTGGACGATGGGCAAACTCCGCGGGCGTAGTGGTTGGTGTGGGGACGCTTGTCCGGGTCTTCGATGGGCAGGCCGGTTTTGAGGTCGTAGCCTTTGGCCCAGGTAACCGGTACAAAATTTTCCGCG
>Ga0187847_10002281_pt1 | contig 15680 bp, 18 predicted proteins | sample June2016WEW_4_10_FD_132458 | JGI IMG/M metagenome (GOLD analysis project Ga0187847, IMG submission 132458) | Peatland microbial communities from SPRUCE experiment site at the Marcell Experimental Forest, Minnesota, USA - June2016WEW_4_10 | ecosystem: Environmental > Terrestrial > Soil >...
CTTCGATCTCCTCCAGTTCCGCCTTGCCGTCCCAGACCTTGCGCACGGTCACCGTTCCATTCATCTCAACGGATTCCGAAGTGCTCGCAAATGGATCGAGAACTCGCTTGATGTGGGTGTGCCACACGCCAATGTTAAAATCAAAGTCGTGTTGCCCATCGTGCACCGCGGGTGTCTGAGTGGGGGTTTGCGAAAGGCTGACGCAGGGATAGGAGACACCAATGATGGCGGCCAATCCCACGCCGACCGCCGTCTGCATCAAATGATTCAAGTTCTTTCTCCTAGAAATTGGGAATGAGTGTCGCCGTGCTTATCAAAAAGGCGCTGTAACATGAGCCGCTGCGGCATTGCGGGTTACTGTGGCTTACGGAACTTCAGGATGAACTGATCCGTGTGACCTTGGATGGACTTGTCAAACACCTTAATGGTGAGGGGATCAGCCGGATTCGCGAGAATCTTACTTTCGCTGTCGAAGACAAAGCCCGCGGCTTCCACTTCACGACGTACTGTGGCGGGATCGATGCGGTGTAGAGCCTCCGTGACGTCAGCCGAGGCACCGGGTGCGGCTGTGTGGTCGAGGACGACGTAGGAGCCGCCAGGCTTCAAGGCATCGAACACGGCTTTGTTGAACGCGGCGATGTCCACCGGACCAAAGTAGGTGTTATGGAGATCGTGGTAGTTTTGCGAAATCCAGAAGAGGTCAAGCTTCCTGGGTAGGCGCAAACTGTCGAGTGCTGTGGCGACTGAGACGGTGACGTTGTGACGGCTGCCTGCATAGGCCTGTAACTCCGAGGTCGCTTTCGCAATGTACTGCTGAATTTCAACGGGCTCGATGGCGTAGATATGGCCGCGCCTTCCAACGACGTCGGCAAACAGACGCGTGAAGTACCCGGCATTGGCATTAAAATCGGCGACCACATCCCCCGGTTTGACCCCTGAGAACAGCAGCGTTTCGGCGGGCTTGCGTGCGTCATCGCGATTGCGATCGCTCTCCGGTCGCTCGGGATCGACAACAGCAGATGCAATAGCGTTTGCTACGGAGCTAGCGGCCTGTGCATACCCGCCGATGAGACTTGCACCGGCGAATAGCAGCGCGCAAAGGCCGGCAGAAAGCGTCAATTTCATCGGATCTACCTCGGCTTTATCAGGGCATGCTTCTAAGGTATTCTGTATGTGGCCCATACATACAGGGCCACATTGTAGAAAAATGCGTGGGCCACTTTATGGATCCGCTGTTTGAAATCGAACTGGAACGCCCTACCCCGGGGTCACGGGATGCCGCCCGCTTCCTCTATCGCCAATTGAAGGACGCCATTCAAGATGGCCGCCTCGCTGCAGGCACCCAGCTGCCACCGAGCCGCAAATCGGCTGCATTCTTCGGCCTTTCGCGCAACACCGTGGCTGAGGTCTATGACTGGCTGTCGAATGAGGGCCTCGTCGTTGCCCGCCACGGCTCGGGCACGTATATCGCCGATCTACCCCCGGAACCCGCATCGTTACCGTCGCCGGCCAGCACGTACCGACTGAATCCCTTCTGGCTCCAAGAGGATGTGACCATGGCCATGGGGTTCTGGCGTGAAGACCTACCGGTTACCGCATCCCCTGCGGCGGCGATCGATTTTCGTCCCGCCTTGATCGATCCCCGCCTGTTCCCATTTGACGTCTATCGTCGCGCCAGTTCCAAACAGTTGCGCGATCTGGAGAAAAAGCCCCCTGCGTACAAAAGTCCGCAAGGCAATCAGGGCCACTTTCATCTGCGCGAGGCCATCACTAACCATATCGGCTTGACTCGCGCCGTGGTATGTCGGTCCGACGACGTAGTGGTAACCGCGGGAGCACAGCAGGCCTTCGATCTCTTGGCCCGCATCCTGGTGACGCCGGGCGAGACGGTGGTAGCAGTCGAGGATCCTGGCTATCCGCCGATGCGCGTCGCCTTTGCCGCTGCCGGCGCCCGGGTCGTGCCGGTGCGAGTGGACGAAGAAGGGTTGGTCGTCGACAGCTTGCCGGCAAGCCTTGGAGTCATCTGCGTCTGCCCATCGCATCAGTTTCCGTTGGGCATCACCATGTCGAAGCGCCGTCGTGTCGCATTGGTGGACTTCGCCCGCCGGCACGGAGCGGTCATCGTCGAAGATGACTACGACGGCGAGTTTCGGTTTGGCGACAACCCTCTGCAATCGCTGCGCGCTAACGATGCGGCGGATGTCGTATTCTACATCGGCACCTTCTCGAAGTGCATGCTGCCGTCCCTTCGCCTCGGCTTCGTCGTGGTGCCGGATTGGGCGCGGCGTACCTTGATTGCGGCGAAGAACTGTCTCGACTGGCATTGCTCGACGCCGTTGCAGACCGGCGTGTCCGCGTTCATCACAGAAGGCCATCTGGCGCATCACGTCCGTAAGATGCGCCAGATTTATAGTAAGCGGCGCCAGCTGTTGTATACGCTGCTCAGGCGAGATTTTTCCGAGTGGCTGGAACCGATCCCCTCACTGTACGGCATGCATGTGGCCGCCTGGGCTCGGAACGGCGTCGATCTGGACGCTGCAATTCATGTCCTTGCGGGTCGCTCAGTGAAGATACATACGCTCTCACGCTATCATTTGACGCAGCCGCCGCGCGCGGGACTTGTGTTTGGCTACGGCGCGGTGGATCGGCCCGAGATCGAGCGCGGTCTAGGTGAGTTACATGGCGTTCTGAGTCAATGAGGTGCGGGAGATTTCGGGTCGTTCCTAAATGGTGCAAGTCTGGCCTACAATCCTCGGCCGGACTGACCTTCGTGTTAACTCGATACGTGGAACGAGAATCGAACAAATGACTACGACGCGACGCGAGTTACCTCCCGATGGGATGACGGTGGCAGGAGCGCCCGTGCCTTCGAATGCGACTCAAGCGACAGAGGCGCCATACCATCATGATTCTGATCATGCGCACCAGGCCAATCCGTCCGACCCGGCTCTTCGCGTCAAGGCGCTTGAGTCACTCCTTATTGATAAAGGGCTAGTAGATCGGGCCGCTATGGATATGCTGATCGATACGTACGAGCACAAGATTGGCCCACGCAATGGTGCCCGGGTGGTCGCACGCGCGTGGACTGATTCCGATTACAAGGGCCGACTGCTCGCCAATGCGGATACCGCCATCGCCGAGCTGGGGTATGGCGGAATGCAGGGCGAGCATATGGTGGTCGTTGAGAACACCGTCGCCGTACACAACCTCGTCGTCTGCACGCTCTGTTCTTGTTATCCATGGCCCCTCCTCGGGTTACCGCCGGCCTGGTACAAGTCGGCGCCCTACCGCTCGCGAGCTGTGATCGATCCGAGGGGCGTGTTGCGCGAATTCGGCCTGGCAATTGGGGGCGATGTAGAGGTTCGAGTTTGGGACAGCACCGCGGAATTGCGCTACCTGGTGCTTCCAGAACGGCCGGCCAATACCGAGACTCTGACCGAAGCGCAACTCGCGGCGCTGGTTACGCGTGATTCGATGGTGGGCGTCGCGAAGGTCCACGCCATTTCCGGGGGGTCGACTACATGAACGGAGTTCATGACATGGGCGGCATGCACGGAATGGGTCCCATCGGGCGGGAGGAGGATGAGCCCGTGTTCCACCATGCGTGGGAGGGTCGAGTCTTTGGACTCCGACGCGCGATGGGCGCGTGGCGCCGATGGAATATCGACGTCACTCGGCATGAAGTTGAACTGGTTCCCCCCGTCGACTACCTTCGCATGAGCTATTATGAGAGGCAATTGGCCGCGTTTTTGGTGTTACTTCAGAAGCGAGGCTTTGTCACTGCCGCCGAGCTCAACGCCGGTGTACCCGCTCCTGGCTCACCCGTCGCGGTACCTACATTGACTCGCGAAACGGCGGCGCAGCTGGTGGCTCATGGAGTCCCGACAAACCGGGATGTGTCCGTGCCCGCCAAATTTCAGCCAGGGCAACCGGTACGAGCGCTTAATGCCAATCCTTTGGGACATACGCGCGAGCCGCGCTATGTGCGCGGTAAGCTCGGTACCATTGACCGCGACCACGGTGTGTTCGTGTTTCCGGATACCAATGCTCATTTTCTAGGAGAAAAGCCGCAGCATGTGTATTCGGTACGCTTCGCGGCGCGCGAACTGTGGGGACATCAGGCGGCGCCTCAAGACTCTGTCTACGTCGATCTATGGGACGATCATCTTGAGCCGGCCTGACCCGACACTTCAATCCAGAGCTCTCGCCGGTCTGCCGCACCTATCGCGTGATGAGAACGGTCCTGTTTTTGCCGAACCCTGGCAAGCCGAGTCCTTTGCGCTGACTGTTCTCTTATCTACGCAAGGTTATTTCACCTGGAAAGAATGGGGCGCCGCCCTGGCCGATGAACTGCAGGCCGATGCGCAGCTGGGTCACTCAGATGATGGGTCGCGCTACTACGATTGTTGGCTTACAACGCTGGAAAGGCTCGCCGTCGATAAGCGATTGACCGATGCGCCCGCATTGCGAGCGCGTAAGGAAGCGTGGACGGATGCCTATCGAGGCACGCGGCACGGCGCTCCAGTGCATTTGAATGCTGACACGGCCTAATAAGGACTACGCGAACGTGTTCCGGATCTTCACAGTAATGAGCTCATCTCCGCTGTCAGCTTTAACAAGCTGGCTGCCGCGGCGCGAGATTCTCCTCTCAACCCACGCAATATGCGTCCTTGTACGTATCGGGCCAATGACGATGCGGTGGTGAATTCGAGTTCGCGGTGCTTGGCGTCCATCATGGCGGCCCTGCGACCTTCATCGACCGCTCGATTCTTCGCAGTGGCCATCAGCCAAGCGCCGGGATTGTCCGGGATCCGGTCTCCGGCCAGCGCTCCATCGCGGATAGCAGCGCCTCTTGCGCCAGATCTTCCGCCCGATCGACGGATCGAACAAAGCGCGCGAGGCCCCCAATCAGCCGGGCAGCCTCGATGCGCCATACCGTCTCGATGGCGTTACGCGTCGGTTGATACGCTCCGCGCATGCGCCAACCCTTAGGAGCGCTGCTGTCGCTCAGTGTCAGCGCGCAACTGCTCTTCCTTGGCACGCAGCTCCGGGGGTAATTCAGTAAGAGATGCATTCGGGATGCCGCGCAAGGTTAAATGGGCCGCCTTTCCCGGTAGCCGCGCACGGGAACTCCTGGTGCAATGGCCCGCACTCAACTCAGGGCCGAGACCCGCAAACTCGCGCCCGAAGCGCAATCTGTGTGCATCAGCGACGTTTGCCCCAATCGCACTGCTCGTCAGCCGGCCCTGCTCATACCGAATCCGCAACGAGCCGCATGATGACCGCAATTATCTGCGGATTATCGAGGAACCCAGGCGCGAGCATCCAATTTGTGGTTTGCTCGGCAGGCGACGAATGCGGTGATGACAGTGACCGGAAATAACGGCGCCTTTGCATTTCACTCTTTCCGCGAGCTAATTTCCGTCGAACTCTTGACCATAAAAAAAGCAGATCCGGCCGCGCCGAGCGATGCCAGCGCGCAAACGACTGCGGCGATGTGGAACTCCGACAAGAGATCGTCCCCCACCGCACCCAGCACTCCACCGACAAGAGCCGTTGCTACCAAGCCTCCGGTCCGCGCGACCGCGCTATTGAATCCCGAGGCCGACCCAACGTGGCGCGGATCGACGGCGGTCAAGACCGCCGTCGTGAGCGGCGCGACCGCACCCGCCATGCCGACGGCGATCACCAGCAGCGCGGGGAAAATCGTGGTCCAGTACGCGCCGTGCCGGCCGATTTTCAAGGTTAGCAAGAACCCTACCGCAACCACGAGTGGTCCTATGGTAAGCGGCACACGGGGTCCAATGCGAGCGGATAGCTTTCCCATCGTCGGCGAGAGCAGAGCGAGGACGATGGCGAGGGGAGCCAAGGCCGCGCCCGCAGCAGCGCCGGTATAACCGGCGGACCGAATCAATACGTAAGGCACGAGCACCAACAGGCTCCCGAGGGCGCCATAGAGAAGCAGCGTCAACAGTGTCAGACCAACAAAGCTTCGCGAGGCAAACAGCGCGAGCGGCATCATGGCATTTTCGCCGCGCTTCTTTTCAGCCCAAACGAAGGCCACAAATAGTGCCGCGCCGATGACCATCGAAAGGATGGCTGAGATCGTCCAGCCGCCATGTCCCGATCCGACCGTCAGACCCCACGTCAAACATCCCAAAGTGAAGGTTGCAAGCGTGCCGCCGACAATATCCAGCGGCTGGGGCTTCTTGCTAACCGCCGCTTCGCGAATGAAAGCCAGGGCCATTACAATGGCACCCAGCACGAAAGGAATATTGATGCCAAAAATCCATCGCCACCCCGCCGTGTCAATCAGCCACCCACCGAGAACTGGTGCCGTGGCGCCCATGACAGCTCCGATGGAGGCCCAAATCCCAATCGCGCGCCCGCGGGCTTCGCCAGAGAACGAATTGCCAAGAATTGCCAGACTGTTAGGCATCAATGCGGCCGCGCCGAGGCCTTGTAGCCCACGCGCGAACAACAGCACACCTAAGGTTGGGGCAAAGGCACAGGCAATCGAGGCTGCACCAAAGACCAGGGTGCCAGTCACAAGAAGACGAACGCGCCCGAAACGATCACCGGCCGCGCCGCCCAGCAGCAGCAGAGCGCTCAGCGGCAGCAGGTAGGCATTGATCACCCATTGCATCTGTTCCGCGCCGGCGTGCAAACTGACGCCGATCGAGGGCAGGCCGACGTTTACCACCGACCCGTCGATGAATGCCAGGCTCGAAGCCAGGATGGTGGTCGCGATAACCAGTTTCGGGTATTTCGTCTCCATGTGGTTGCTCGCAGTCGGGCGGGTTCAAATGTTGCGTCATCGAGAGTGTAAAGATGCTCGCGCGGCGACGCCAACCGATCGCAGAGGCTAAAATGAAACAGGAGACTCGGGCCATGACGGCCCTGGCGAGCGGAAAGGCATTCCAACTCAGGGCGGCATCGGAATGACCGATCAATATGGCGTCAGTGTTTTTGCGGGAAACGCCAGCGAGCACCGGAGGAAATGGTTCGGCCGCAGCACTTATCACGCCGATCGCTTGGCAAGTCTGGCGGGCTACTGAACCAAAGCGGCGACACGTTAGGCACGCTGCGCGGCCTCCATAATTAGCCTAGCAATCTCGTCCGGATGGGAGATCATCGAGACGTGGCTCGCCTTTACTTCGATGGTCTTGGCGGCCGCGCTACCTACTCTTTCTCGACATCGGCTATGCATTGACCCACAACTGCTTGTAGGTCTTATGTTGGCTGGCGAACAGATGCCTTAGCGGCCCTTCGTTAAGGTAGGTGGCATCCGTCAAGAAACGGCAGGCCGTACTGACTGTCGCTCACGCGTGGAGCGCCTTCAGGATTTCTTGCCTTTGCGGGAGACGAGGCGCTTCCCTCTCGAGTGCCTTGATCGCGTGACTGATCGCCGACTGTGCACGGTTCAGCTCCCGTGCAGCCGCGGAAAAGCTTCCTTGGTCACACACGGCAACCAAGGCCCGAAGTTGATTGATCGTGACGTTATCGAGCATACCTATCTATAGAGTAGATGCTACATATCGATATTCAGTCAACTGTCTTCATGAGTAACGACCCCAGATCTCCCGCAGTGCGAGCAATTCCAACGAAGGATGCATGACATGAACAGACTGAATGGAAAGACCGCGGTGATCACCGGTGGCGCTACCGGCATCGGCCGCGCCGCGGCAGGGCGCTTCATCGAGGAGGGCGCCTTCGTCTTCATCTTCGGCCGCCGGCAGAAAGAGCTCGACGCCGCTGTGGCCGACCTCGGGCCTAATGCCCGCGCAGTAAAGGGCTCGGTCTCCGATCTGGCCGACCTCGACCGACTCTACGCGGCGGTGAAGGCCGAGCGCGGAACCCTCGACATCGTCTTCGCCAATGCCGGGGGCGGGAAGCTCGCTTCCGCTCGGCAAGATCACCGCCGAGCACATTGACGAAACCTTCGACACCAATGTGAAGGGTACGATCTTCACGGTCCAGAAGGCGCTGCCGCTGATGGGCCAGGGCGGTTCGATCATCCTGACCGGATCGAGCGCCGGCGCCACGGGCGCCCCGGGAATGAGCGCCTACAGCGCGAGCAAGGCGGCAGTGCGCAACCTCGCGCGGACCTGGGCGGAGGACCTGAAGGGCACCGGCGTCCGGGTAAACGTGCTGTCGCCCGGGGCGACGGCGACTTCAGAAGGCGTCCGAAGAGGTGGAAATGACATACCCAAAGCCCCCCGAATACGTGGCGCAGGGCGATCGGGTCCTAGTGATCGGCTCCGCCACGGGGAAGATCAAAGCCACGAATAAGCCGTTCAAGGACGACTGGGTCTTCGCCATCGCCGTTCGAAGCGGCAAGGTGGCGAACATCCGGGAGTACATCGACACCCAAGCACTGGCGCGGGCCGCGCAGGTGGAGGCGTCCGGGCCGGCGTAGCGCTGGCCGTCTGCGGTGATCGGTCCGGGGTCGACGGTGAACGAGCCGTGGATCGTCGCCCCGCACGCCGCGATTTCGTCGAATGCCCAACCATAACGGAGATCCCGATGTACAACCAATCCAAGCTATCCCAGTTGATCCAGTTCGCACGAGTCGATGCGGGCTCCATCGTCACCGACGTTTACCCAGGCGACGGTGACTGGACCCGTCTCTTCTCCGACATCGTGGGACCCCAAGGACGGGTCTACAGCTTCGTGCCGGCCGAGATCGCCAGCGTGAAGAACGATTCGGTCGACCGCATGCGGACGCTCGCGAAGGAGCCGGGCCGAGAGAACGTCGAAGTCGTCTCGGCGGACCTCGTAGCGATGCCGGAGGCCACCCAACCAGCAGATGTCCTATGGCTGCACCTGTTCTACCACGATCTCCACACCGCGCTGATCCAGGCCAGGGGGGCCACGGCGGCCGACTTCAATCGAGCTGTCTACAAGCGGCTGAAGCCCGGCGGGCTTTACGTGATCGTCGACCACGCCGCCGCCGCCGGGGCGGGCACGAGCCATGCCCAGTCGCTGCATCGGATCGATCCTGCCTCCGTCCGCGAGGAGGTGGAGGCGGCCGGCTTCCTGCTGGACGCGGAAAGCGCCATGCTCGCGAACAAGGACGATCTGCACTCGATCAAGGTGTTCGATCCCTCGATCAAGGGCGAGACCGATCGCTTCGCCTATCGGTTCGTGAAGCCCTGACAGATTGAACGAGTAAGCCGGCGGAGCGGTGTTTTTAAGGGGTTAATAGCCGATGGAATCGATAGGCGCCGATCTACGTCAAATGCAGCGCACTCCGCTCGCCGCGCCTCACGTTCAGGCGCTGCGCGATGCGGGAAAAACGGTCACCCATCCTATGGGTGCGATTCTCGCCCGGTCAGGTGAGCCGATCACAAGCTTTATCTACGTCGAGGAGGGCGAGGTCGAGGCGATCAATCCTTATACGAACGAACGCCACGTGCCCTCCACGCTCGGCCCAACCCAATTCATGGGCGAAATCTCGCTGCTAAATGGTGGCGCCGGGTCGCTGACCATGCGCGCCGTTCGAGAAACACGCGTAATCGAAGTGCAGCGCGGGCCCATGCTGACGCTTATGTCCCGAATCCCGGAGATGTCCGACATCATCATCACGGTATTTTCCGCGCGCCGCCGAGGTGCGCTCGATGAGCGGGACGGCAGTTTGCAGCTAATCGGAGAGGACGAGGACCGCAATGTGCTTCGAATCGCTGAGTTTGCCAGTCGTAACCGTATACCTTATAGCTCGTGGCCGCTGCGAAGTCCGGAAGCCGAGACGATGGCGCGGGCCTCCTCAATTGCGGCTGGGACGCCCGCCGTAATTTTTGAGCGCCACATTGCAGTGACGGACCCTACACCTGACAAGATTGCGCGACTGCTCGGCCTCAATCTTGACGTCAGAGACGATGAAATGTTCGATGTGCTGATCGTGGGTGGCGGCCCAGCCGGGGTCGCTGCGGGCGTGTGTGCGGGGGCGGAAGGTCTGTGTGCGCTCGTCGTCGAGGACATCGCTATCGGTGGTCAGGCTGGTGCATCGAGCCGTATCGAGAACTATATGGGTTTTCCGACCGGAATTTCTGGCGGCGATCTAGTTTGGCGCGGCCAGATACAGGCGATGAAGTTCGGGACGCGCTTCGCAATGCCGCGGCGCGCCGTGAAACTCCAACGCCTCGAGAACAAAAGCTTCTGCGCCACTTTCGACAACGGCCAATTGGTCCGCGCCAGGTCCGTCGTGGTCGCTACCGGCGTGCAATACCGCCGGCCGCCGCTTGCCCGACTGACCGACTTCGAAGGCGCCGGTATCTATTATGCCGCAACCGAAATCGAGGCACGCCATTGCAGGGACGCTGAGGCGGTCATCATTGGAGGCGCCAACTCGGCCGGGCAAGCCGCGATGTTTCTCAGCCGCTCAGCCCGCCACGTGCGGGTGCTAGTTCGAGGCTCCTCCCTGGCAGCGTCGATGTCGAGCTATCTTCGGAGCCGAGTGGAGGCGGACCCGAAAATCACGATTGAGTACGATGCCGAAGTGACCGCCTTGCATGGCGCTGACAGTCTTGAGGCGGTCACCGTTCGCGAGCTCAAGACGGGCGAGACCCGTCTACTCCACATTCCTGCGCTCTTCATAATGGTGGGTGCCACACCGAACACCGAATGGCTCTCGGGCTTGGTGGAACTCGATGATAAGGGGTTCGTGATCACCGGCCGCGGCGCTGAGTTAGTTACGTCGCCGTTTGCAACCTCGCAGCCCGGCGTGTTCGCAGTGGGAGACGTGCGCGCAGGATCGGTCAAGCGCGTAGCCTCTTCTGTCGGCGAGGGGTCGGTGGTGATCTCCAAGGTGTGGGATTTCGTTAACGGTTAACGTCGCCCTATCCTCCTCTCTCACGGCGCATTTGATCGGTAGTCAACCGCAGCAGCCCAGCCGCTGCCAGCGCCACAAGTGTAGATAGCAGGGCCCGCGTAGCGCGTGCGAACCCATTTTCTGGAGGCACTCTCGCTTGGATTGCTTTGTCGAGACGTGCAACAGCTATGCACGGACGCCTATCTGGCTGATTGGTTCGAATACTCGACAGGTGGCGGCCTCAGTCGTTTTGCGCTTCCGTCTGTGTGGCCACTGGACCTGATGACGGACAGAACCTCTCCCCGTGTGCCTACGCCCAATCCATGGTGAGTGCAGAGAAACGCTCCCTACCGTGCGCACAGTGTCGAGCGGACGAAAGCACTGTACGAGTTATCCCGTGGATGTCCACAAGCGGTTGCGCGTAGTGTCAGCGCATCATGATGCCGCCGCGAAAACCGCTGACCGTGGTCAAGCTGTCCGACCAGGGCGGCCAATACATTTTGGCTCTCGCCTGTGAATGCGGCCACACGAGGATTGCAAAGCCGCAGACCCTCGCGGCGATCGCGGGATGGGATGCGCCATTAGCCGAAGTGATCAAGCGGCTCAGGTGCTCGAACTGTGGGGCCCGTAAGTGCCGTGCGACCGTGCAACACGAAACGAAACGAGATGGGTAGCAGGCGGATGACCGGAATCGCTTCGCTTACCTCGCGGCTGCCGAGGACTCTCCTCTCACATCTCGGCGCATGGCGGGGATCTGCTGGCGGGCAATGCCCAAGCGCCTCAAGCGCTCGCTCTCGATATCACTGCGCTCCATCGTGAAACCTTCCGACCCCTTTAGCTTCCACACGGTCGCACCATCCGCGATGAGCTTACAGGCGGCGGTTATCGCGGCCCCCAGCGAATCAGCCGTTACCACCCGACAACGATCGGGAAACTTACCTAATGGCGCGGGGCCATCAATGCAGAAAAGCTCGTAGGCCACGATATCTACTCCTTGTGTCACGCACTAATCATTCGCTCGGTTGTGTCGATGTAGCACTCCAGCACAACAGAATGGCGGCGGTGTGTGGTCGATCCCAGCGAATCGCCCCATCTCACCCGCAAGTAATCGGGTAACAGTTTTCCGGTGATTACGCCGCTCGCTTGAATTGTAGAGTCGCGTAATTTGACGCGATCATCGACTTGTAGCTGCTGCCTGCCGTCTTTATGCATCACTCCGCTTCTCCTTGCTGCGATAGTCACAATCCATATCAGCCGTCGCGCCGAAGCCGAATACGCAGATACCCAGTATGTGCCGAAGATCACGGAGTTACGTGCTACGGGCTAGTCACTGGCGCCCGCCTTAATGGCTCCGCGAATGCTGCAAGCGGGTCTCGCGTTAGAACGCGTACGATCTTATGCACGATAGGCGGTGCGGGCAGTTGCCGACGCTGGTGCTCCTCGAAGAGCCATCTTGCAAGATCTGCGGTCATGCGCACACCATCATCGTGCGGGTACGTCTTAGCCAGCGCTTCGAACGCCAACCATAGAGCGTCGTTGGTCTCTTTCATCAAATCTCCCGCGTCGGCTTTGTGCTCCGTTGAACGGTAAAGCCTAAAGATGGCGCCATTCCGCAGTCCGTTCGGTGCCGTACATAGCCCACCACCCAATCGCCAAAGTGAGAACTGGCTACCAGTTCCGGTGGGTGCTGCGGCACAGAGACAGGTGGTAGTAGGCGGGTTCTGGCCTTCGTATTTCTCCAAGCTCTTCTCCGCGCAGTCCCAGCCGTTGACGGTGCTGGTGCACGTGCACGGCGCTCTCATGACAGCCTGGATCGCGCTGTTTGTCGTCCAGGCCTCATTGGTCAGCGCGGGTCGCGTGGATCTTCACCGTCATTTGGGTGTCGTAGAATTCCTCTTGCTGGCGCTGATTCTTATCGTTGCTTTGCCGACCACCATCGTGGCCACCAAACTCGGTGGAAACCACATGCCCGGACCGGCTCTGCCCGGCTTGGCTTTGGTCATCGCCTTGTTTGCGGAATTTGTAACGCTGGGAACCCTTGGTCTCTTCTATCGGCACCGAAGTGATATCCACAAGCGCTTGATGGTGCTGGCGTCCTTCGCCGCCATGGAGGCTGGCGTGGCCCGTCTTCCTTTGGATTTCTTAGACAGTAGTGTGAAGATTCACCTGGCAAATGATTTGCTTCCACTAGCCGTAATCGTCATCGATACAGTGCGCCATCGGCGACTTCACCCCGCGTTCCTATGGGGATCTGTATTCTTGGTCACGGTTCAAATGCTCTCGGCGTGGATTTCTGGCACGCAAGGGTCGATGCACATCGCCCAAGGAATTATGAGTCATTTTCGGTGATGCTCGGCGCGAGGTGTGCGGCGATGAGCAGACATACGTTAAACAGGCTGGGCATTTGGTTTTTACAATTGGTAAGCTTGCCTCCCATGGACAAGCTCTTTATTTCCGCCAACTCCCTCCTCCGCGACTCGATGGAGCTCGCCAGACTCGTCGTGAAAAGCGGATTTCGACCGACGTTCCTGGTTGCCATGTGGCGAGGCGGTGCGCCCATCGGGATCGCCGTGCAGGAAGTGCTCGAGTACCACTCCATATTTGCCGATCACATCGCGATTCGCACGTCTTCCTACACAGGCATAGATCAGCAGAGCAAGACCGTTCGCGTTCACGCCGTCGATTATCTCGTCTCGCGCTTGTCGGCCGAGGACGAGCTCCTTCTGGTCGATGATGTTTTCGACTCGGGCCGCAGCGTGGAGGCGGTCATCATGGAACTGAAGCAGCGTTGCCGGAGAAATTGGCCGATGAAGTGGCGCATTGCAACGGTGTACTACAAGCCCACGCGCAATCGCAGTGCGCTCGTCCCGGATTATTACGTTCTCGACACCGACAAATGGCTGGTATTTCCGCACGAGCTCATCGGGCTGACCCGCGCTGAGATCCTCGAGCATAAGCCGGTGGGAGCGGATTTCTTCGAGAAGCCATGAACCGCAGTCTCGTCGGGCTTTTCCTGCTGAATCTCATCGCTCTGGCAGCATCGCCGACCGCGCTGGCACAAAAGCGCATGGTGATCATCGATCAGGACACTTCCGGGCCGGGAGGCTCGAACATCATGTCGGTGATGGCGCTGCTGCAGTCCCCGCAGGTCGAAGTGCTGGGGATCACTGTCGTGACCGGCAATGCCTGGCGGGATGACGAGGCACGCCATGCGTTGCGGCTCCTGGAATTGATCGGCCGGACCGACGTGCCCGTCGCGCTCGGGGCCGTGTTTCCACTGATCCGGACGCAGGAAGAGACGCGCCTCATGGCACCTTTGGTCGGCAACGTTGCCTGGTTGGGTGCCTGGGGTCAGAAGTTGAGCACGCTGCCCGCTACGCCCGGGCTCATCGAGCCGCCGGCGCCCCCTGCGCCACGCGGCCCCTGGGAAACTCCGCCGATGCCTGAGGGCGAGCCGCATACCAAACCCATCGCCGAAGACGCGGCACATTTTCTGATACGGCAAGTGCATGCCCACCCGCACGAAGTGACTATATATGCTGCCGGGCCACTGACCGATATCGCGCTCGCCATTGCGCTCGATCCTCGTCTCGCCGAACTGTCACAAGGACTGGTGGTGATGGGCGGAAGCCTCAATCCGCACACCGATGATCCGGAATTCTCAACCAGTCCGCGCCACGAATTCAATTTCTGGTTCGACCCGGAGGCGGCCCGGATCACACTGCGGGCCCACTGGCCCCGCATCGACCTCACCACCGTGGATGTGTCGATCAAGGCGATGTTCACGGAAAAGATGCTGGCTGCGATCTCCAAGTCCCCCAATCCGGCGGCTCAATACATCACTAAGTATTCGCAGGAAAGGTATTACTTGTGGGACGAGCTCGCCGCCTGCGCATGGATCGATCCGAGCATCATCACTCATCGCGATGATCTATACGTGGACGTCGATGTCAGTCACGGGCCGGCCTACGGCGAAACGCTGACCTGGAACGAGGCACTGAAGCCGGCCGTCGACCTACATCTGGTACATGCTCAGGTGGATGTTGACCTACCGCGATTTGCCAGGATGTTCGTCGAGCTGATGTCCGCGCCGACTCAGCAGGGCGATCCGGCGGCGAAACGCTAGCTTTGGCTAGCTGCCGGGAATGGCGTCCCGATAGCGGGACCAGCCTGCGATCAGCGCCTGCACGACACGATTTCCCACCTGGTAAGCCGCTTCGAGCGCGGGGACACCTTCCTCGGGGTATGCCGCCGTCGAGCTCCACACGGCGCTTTTTCCGGGCGGCGGCATAGTATAGTTGCTCGCTGTACGCAGCACCAGCACGCGCCTCAAATCCACGCGACCGGTTCGCGAGAGGCGCCGCAATGCCGTGAGCGTACCGCTATCTTCCATGTTGGACATCATGAAATTGGCATCCTGGCCGGCTTGCAGCTTCACCCAATCGTTGGCCCACTGATTCATGCGTTCGCCGTGCCAGTATCTGCTCGAGGACAGAGAATCCCCTATCGTCACGAAGGGCGGACGGAGGGCGGCAGGGTACCCCGCGAACTGCCGGCGGAATTGTGCAATGCCGGGGCTGTCCGCCACGGGATGATCCTTGGTCAGTGTGTAAGCCCAGTCAACCAGCGCTGCATTGAGCTCGTAGTGAATCGTATCGACGGTCCAACCGCCGGCGACATCGTTGGGCTTCTTCGCGCCCAGTGGCAACATCCCGTACGGCCAGTCGGCGGGAATCTCGCGCGCGTCGATCTCGTAGGCGAGGTCGCCATCCACCACATGCTTTGCCCATGCCGCGGTACCCAGCGACACATCGAGAGGGTCGCCCCCCGCGATGCCGGCGACCAGCCAATAGGCCTTGCTCAAGTCGAA
>Ga0187847_10002282_pt1 | contig 15677 bp, 17 predicted proteins | sample June2016WEW_4_10_FD_132458 | JGI IMG/M metagenome (GOLD analysis project Ga0187847, IMG submission 132458) | Peatland microbial communities from SPRUCE experiment site at the Marcell Experimental Forest, Minnesota, USA - June2016WEW_4_10 | ecosystem: Environmental > Terrestrial > Soil >...
ACCCGGCGTAGGCCAGGACGGCACGTGACGTGGCAGCAGGCGATAGCCGTGGAGCCGGGCGATCTCCTCGATCACGTCGGCGCGACCGGCGAGGCCCGGGCGAACGTCCAGGCGCGCGCTCGGCGCCGTCACCCGCAGTGTCGAACCAGCCGGCTCCACTTGGAAACCGAGTCCTTCTAGTAGACGGGTCACTTCGTCGGTCTCGAGTGCGACACCCAAGAGTCGCGCCACGTCGCCCTCTCGCAGCTCGACCGTCACGGGCTCGGGCATCGCGCCGCGAACGTCGAGGGGCTCAGCGAGCCACTCGAGCGCAGGAACGCTCTCACGAAGCACGTACACGAAACGCGCGACGGCCCGGAGGGCCAAGTGGGGATCGACACCCCGCTCGAACCTCGCCGAGGCCTCACTGCGAAGACGATGACGTTTCGAACTACGCGCAATGGCCATCGGATCAAAGAACGCCGCCTCGAGGAGCACCTCGGTCGTAGTTTCACTGATCTCACTGGACGACCCGCCCATCATGCCCGCCAACCCAATGACGGTGTCGTTGCCGTCGACGATGACGCAGTCCACCCCGGTGTCGCCGAGGCCTCGCCCCGGTCGGGCCAACGCTCGCTCGACCCCGTCGAGCGTCACGAGCGTCTCGTCGGGACGAGCGGCACGCACGCGCAACGTGCATCCCGCGACGCGCGAGGCGTCATAGGGGTGCGTGGGTTGTCCGAGTTCGAGCATCACGAGGTTCGAGGCGTCAACGACGTTCGAGATAGGACGCATCCCAGCGGCCAACAGCCTTTGCGCGACCCACGAGGGCGAAGGACCCACCACTACGTTGCGTAGCACCGAGAGCGTGAGCCGGCCACAGAGATCGGGTGCGTCGATGGCGGCGACGGCGACCGTGGCACTCTGGACGCTACCGTTGGGCTCGGCCAAGGTTGGCGACACCAAGGGACGCTGCAAACGCGTCGCCAGGTCGCGCGCGACCCCCTCGACGCACCAGGCGTCGGGACGGTTGCCCTCGACCGTGATGTCAAAGACGACGTCGGGCACGATACCCAATGCCTGGAGCAGACCTTCGCCCACGCGCGGTGTCGTGAGGTCGTCGAGAATCAAGAGGCCCTCGTGGTCGTCGCTCAGACGTAACTCCCGCGCCGAGCACAGCATGCCGTGCGAGGTGGCACCACGCATCTTTCTCTCGGTGATCACGAAGCCACCCGGCAGTTCGGCCCCGATGGGTGCGAGGGGCACGTAATTACCAAGCGCGAAGTTCGTCGCCCCGCACACGATCTCCAGCGGGCCGTGACCCGCGTCCACCACGACCAAACGCACCCGGTCGGCTCCCTCGATGGCGCGAATCTCATCGACGCGTGCTACGACGACGTCGTCGAGGCCCTCGCCAATTCGTTGCACGCCCTCGACGACGAGGCCGAGGTCATCGAGCAGCGTCGTCAATTCTTCGACACTTTCGGGTAAGTCGACGAATTCGCGTAACCACGACAGGGGGATCTTCACGAGAACTGCCTTAAGAAACGAACATCATTCTCGATGAGCGCGCGCATGTCGGCAATCTGGTGACGCATCTGGGCGCAACGATCGATACCAAACCCGAAGGCGAACCCGCTCCACTCCTCAGGGTCAATACCCACTGCGTCCAGGACGGCGGGATCCAACATGCCACAGCCACCAAGTTCGATCCAACCCGTCTGGGAGCACGTGCGACATCCCTCGCCGTGACAGATCGTGCAGGTGATCTCGAATTCCGCCGAGGGCTCGGTGAAGGGAAAGAAGCCCGGACGAAGCCGCGACGAGATGTCGGGGCCGAAGAACGCCCGGGTAAAAGTCTCAATGACACCCGCTAGGTCCGCGAACGTAATGCCACGGTCAACGACCAAACCTTCGATCTGATGAAACGTCGCCAGGTGACGAGCGTCGGGTGCGTCGCGGCGAAAGCAACGTCCGGGCATGACGGCGTGGATGGGAAGCGCATTCGACCGGACCGCGCTCTCCATAAGGTGGACTTGCGTCGGCGACGTGTGCGTGCGGAGCACCACCGTCTCAGGATCTCCGAGATCGACGTAGAACGTATCCCAAAGACCGCGGGCCGGATGGGCGGGCGGGATGTTGAGTGCCTCGAAGTTATACCAGTCACTTTCGACCTCGGGGCCTTCAGAAACGCGAAAGCCCATGGCCACGAAAACGTCCTCAAGCCGGCGCTGGGTAGTCGCGACCAGACTGGGATGACCCGCGTCCACGGGCCAGCGCACGTTCTCAACGACGACGTCGCCCAGTTCGATCCGGTCACTCGCGAGTGCCTGACTTCGCGCGACGAGGGCCAACTCGTCGCGGCGCGAGTCGAGCGCCGCTTCAACGAGGCGTCGGGCCTCTTGCAACTCGGCACCGGCGCCACGGCGTGCTTCTGGATCGAGCGAACCGAGCGACTTCTGCAAGGTCGAGAGGATCGAGCGCTTGCCGGTGATCGTCGGTTCGGCTTCGCGCAGGGCTTCGACGTCGGCCAAGGCGCCAATGGTCGCCAGGAGTGCCTGGACCTGTTGGTCCAGATCCTTAAGGGGTGAAGTAGTCATGACCCTTCAAGGCTACGAGGTGGTGAAGATGATATGGCGTCTTGTTTCTGGTAGTAAGCCTCGAAGGCGATCAGCGACGCCGCGATTCCCGCGTTCAGCGACTCACTGCGCCCCGCCATGGGTATGCTCAGGCGACCGTCGCACAGAGCCACGCTCGCGGCGTCCAATCCCGAGGCCTCATTGCCAATGACCACTACCGTCGGCGCCGAGAAATCCTGAGTGCGGTGGCTGAGGCCGCCGCGCACCACCGTCGCCAGCGTCCGCGCTCCGGCTTTCGAAAAGTACGCGAGCGCCTCCTCGAGGGTACTCACGCACGAGGGCAGGTGGAACACCGAACCCGCACTCGCGCGAAGGGTCTTGGGATTGAACGGGTCAACTGATTGACCGGTGAAGATGACCGCGGTGGCTCCGGCGGCGTCGGCGGAACGGATGATCGTGCCCGCGTTACCCGGATCACGGACGTCGTGCAGCACCAACACCAAGCCCGCCACCGCCACTTCTGTCAGCTCCGTGAGCGGCAGACGAACAGTGGCCAGCAAAGGTTGGGGCGTCTGTGCGTCGGCGATCTTCTCGAGGACGCCAGTCGCCAGAGCGAAGACGCGTACGCCCCGAGTCTGCGCCGTTCGCAGGACCCGGGCGACGACCTCACTGGACTGTTCGGCGACGTCGACGTAAAGACCTTCGAACTCCGCGTTCGACGCAAAGGCCGCCTCGATGAGGTCGGGACCCTCGAGCACGCACACACCCTCGCTCCAACGAAGCGAGCGCTTGTTGACGAGGCGTCGCAGCCGACGCACCCGCTGATGTGACGGCCCCAACGCCTCGATCAGAACGACCTACTTCGTCAGTGCGTCGCTCGCCTGGGCGACGATCGCGGCGAACGCGGCGCCATCGTTCACGGCCAGGTCGGCCAACATGCGACGATCGACCTCGATGCCCGCGGCATTGAGGCCCGCGATGAACCGGCTGTAGCTGAGTCCGTGCGCGCGGGTGCCAGCGTTGATGCGCTGGATCCAAAGTCGACGCATCTCGCCCTTACGCGCGCGACGGTCGCGAAAGGCGTACACGCCCGAATGTTGGACGGCCTGGTTCGCGGCGCGAAACGTCCGGCTGCGATCGCCGTAGTAACCCTTGGCTTCTTCGAGAATCGCCTTGTGGTGCTTCTTGGCGTTGACCGCCCTCTTGACACGTGCCATTTCAGTTCCTCTTTCCTAACTCGTTCTCTACAGACCCATCAACTTCTTGACGTTCTTCTCCTGGCCCGGCGCAATGTCGGTCTCTCGACCAAGACGGCGCGCGCGCACCGACGACTTCTTCTCCATCAAGTGACCACGGAAAGCCTTGCGGCGGCGCAGTTTGCCGGTACCAGTGATCTTGATGCGCTTCTTGGCGCCACTATCGGTCTTCATCTTTGGCATGTCAATTCTCCTCTATCGATACTTCCATCGTTACATCCGCCGAATTGCTCGGCACGACCTCTTGTTGCGGCGCTTCCTTCGCGCTTTCGACCTTGGCCTTCGCCTTCTTTTCTGGGCCTAGCACCATGATCATGTTGCGACCGTCTAACTTTGCCGCCGACTCCACTTTCGCCACGTCCGTCAGTCGTTCCACAAGCCGGTCCAGAATCTTCTTTCCCAACTCGGGGTGGGCAGATTCTCGTCCGCGAAACATGATCGTGATCTTCACCTTGTGACCCTCGTTCAGGAACTTCTCCACGAGGCGCGTCTTGGTATCAAAGTCACCCGGACCAATCTTGGGTCGGTACTTCATTTCCTTGACACCAACGTTTTGAGTCTTGCGACGCGATTCCTTCGCCTTTTGGGCCTCGTCGAACTTGAACTTTCCGTAATCCATAATCCGACAAACTGGGGGTTGGGCGGTAGGGGCAATCTCCACCAAATCCAGGTCGAGACTTCGCGCCAGCGCCAGGGCTTCTCGAGTCGGTACGACGCCTCTTTGCGTTCCCTCGTTGTCGATCAGGCGGACGGTGTCAACGCGAATGCGGTCATTGACACGGTGGTCTCCAGGCACTGTTGCGATAACTCTCTCCTTGCTCTACGCGACGCCTCGATGGCGTCGCCACGGCAAGCGGGGCGCAAAACTCCTGGGAACCCGGCGCACACGAGTGGCCAGGTGGACGTTGGCGATGCCAACCTCACTTGCTGTGAACTGCCCCACCACGTTAGCAGAAGGTCCCAAGTAGCCCTGTCGGGCTTTTTAGGGCATCCTTACAACCAAATGACAAGAACTCTTATGTACTGTCCGTATCTTTGTCGACCATGACCGCGACCCTCAGCCTTGACGACGAGACCGCACCTACCGCTGGGACGCGGTGGCACCCGAGTGCGGCGGCGCTCGTCGCCCTCGGGGGCTTCATCGTTTTCGCGATACTCGTGCTCACCAAAGCCACCGCCCTGCTCGAACCAGACGACTACGCCTACCGAGCCTCGATCGTGGCGCTCAGCCACGGTCACATCCTGCTCACGAATGCGCAGTACGAGGCGCTGAACCGTCAACTCGCGGCGAGCGGCGGCCAGGGCATTCTCCAGTGGCACCACCTCGCCTCGGGCAAGTGGATCAGCGAGAAGAACCCCGGCTACCCCTTCTTCGCGGTGTTGTTCTACGTGCTTGGTTGGTTACGGGTGACGCCCCTTGTCTACGGTGCCCTCGCGTGCGTCGGGCTCTTTGCCGGAGCCAAGGCGTGGCTCGGCAAATGGGCCGGTACCTACGCGGTATGGCTCTACTGCTTTTCGGGCGCCGCGGTGACCTTCGCGTGGCGTGCCACCATGCCGAGCTTCACCGACGCATCGCTGATCGCCGCAGGTTTCGGTGCACTCCTGTGGGCCATGTTGCGCGAGGACGCCTCAGCTCGACGCCGCCTCGTGACGGGACTCTTGGGTTTGCTCGCTCTCGAAGGAGCCGTCTTCATCCGCTACACCAACGTCATCGAGCTACTCGTCGCACTCGCCGGCGTCCTCGCCTTCGCCAAATCGGTGCAACTGCCGTGGCGCACGATCGGCGTCTGGGTGGGCTCAGTCGTCCTGTTCGCTCTGGGCGTCCTCGCCTTCGACCAGTGGGCCTACGGCCGGGCGACCTCCACTGGCTATTCGCCCGGAGAGATCACCTTTTCGCTCTCGGCCCTCTGGCCGAACTTGAAGGCCATGCCCAAACAGCTCACCACCTCCATGCCGTTTTGGGTCCTCGCCGGCGTCGCGTGCGTGCTCATCGTGATCCGACTCGTCCGGTCGCGCTCGAGTACACCGGTTGACGAACAGCGTCGCGTCGTCGCGCGACGCGACGCGATGGTCGCGCTCGTGCTCGCGGTGGGTTGGCTCGGCTTGTGGTTCTTGTATCTCACCTACACCTGGACCGTCAACCAGGGGGGCGCAGGACACGGCATCGGCCCGGGCGGCGCCCCAGGAGCCGGGCCGGGTGGTGGCGCGACGGTGCACGTGATCCGCTTCTACCTGCCCGCCCTGGGTCTCATCGCACTGCTCGGCGCTTGGTTACTGATCCGAATCGGGCGTATCGTGCCTTGGGTACTCCTCGGCGCGCTCGTGCTCGCGGCGGTGCTGTCATTTCACTCAATGGCGTCGTCGGGCTCCATCGGCGGTGGTCCGAACGGTGGTTTCCCCGGAGGCGGAGCGTTCCATCCGCCCACCGGTTCAACGACACCTTTGAAGTCGCCCAACGGCTTTGACGGACCCGGCGGCGCGGGTGCGCCACCGACGGGCGCTGGCTTCGGGCCAGCACCCTCGTCAAGTTCATCCGCGGGCTAATCGACGACCAGATAATTTGGTGCAATGGACGAGCCAGAGGATCTGAAGGACTCAGAAGAGATCAAGTATTTTCGCGAGACGCCGGTCGAGACGGTCCTGGGCAATCACATCTTCGTGTTGCTCCAGGTCGCCGCCGTGCACTTAGCCGAGACGCCGCCCGACCTGGCCGGAGCCCAACTGGTGATCGACACGATCAGCGCGATGATCAACGCCGGTGGGAACCGCCTGGGCGAGCACGTCGATCTTTACCGCAGCGCCCTCGCCGAAGTCCAGCAGGTGTTCGTACGTGCGGCCTCGCCCCCGAAGGGTACGACGTCAGACGGTGACGCGGAACGTGAAGGTGAGACACAATCCGCCGAGTGAACTCTGCGACGTACGCATCTCCCCATTCATCGCGCCGCTCAGGTCAGCCATGATGCTCATGCCCAGTCCAGAGCCCCCCGACTCGCGGCTGCGCGAAGGGTCGAATCGTCGGAACCTCTCGGCGCGTTGTCCGTACACCGGCAGTCCCGGTCCCCCGTCCTCCACGCGCAGCTGCACGACTTCACCGACGTGGCCCAGGGACACGCGAACCGGGACGCCGTGCGGCGTGTGACGCGCGATGTTGCCTAGGGCATTGTTCATCATTCGCTCGATCAGGTCACGGCGGGCGTTCAGTTGAATACCCGGTTCGATCTCTTCGACCACGGTGCGCGAAGGGTGGTCGTCACGAAATTCACCCACGCTGGCGCCGACGACCTCGCTGAGGTGCACTGTTTCGTCACTCTTGGGTGGTAATTCGCGGATCTCGGCGAGCAGCAAGAGATCACTCACGAGGGCTTCCATGCGCACGATCTCCCTGCGCATGCGCTCGATGGCCCGCGCCAACTGCTCGGGTGAAACGTCGGGGTTCGAGATGAGTTCGCTATAGCCCTTGATCACCGTGAGCGGTGTGCGAAGTTCGTGAGAGGCATCACCGATGAACATCTGCATGGACTCGGCGTGACGCGACTCCACCTCGATCTTCTCTTGCAGCGTGCGCACCATCGTGGCGAGGGCGCGCTGCAGTTCTCGAACGTCGCGACTCCCCCGGTTGGGAGGGACGGTCTCGTAGGTCTGTCCCTCGGCGACGTCAGAAGCGAAACCGATGAGTCCTTCCATCGTCACCAGATCGCGACGCATGAAGATTCGAGCGACCACCACCATGGCGAGCGCCGCGAGCAGTGCCGCCAGGGCGACGCGAAGGATCAATTGCTGACTCGATCGACTGATGCTCTGGGTCGAGGCCGCGACGAGGAGGTAGTCGCCCCCGCCGATGTCGAGTGATCGCACCCGAAATCCTGGCAAGTCGGGCACACTCACGACCGAGGACAACGAGCCTCGCACGTCGGCGAGGGTGGGCGTGAGGCTCAGCGGCGTGTTGGCGCTGATGAGCTGGGTCACGGTCCCGTCGGGGTAGACCACGTCCAAGGTCAGGTCGTAATTGTTCTTCTGGTCGACGTTGATCGCGTCGCTGAGCGCTTCGTCCGGGGTGCCGAGGCCGCTCTGCACCACGGCATTCACGGTTTGGTTCAAGTTGTCGTACGCCGAGTGCGTGCTGGAGTTGACGGCGTACCATCCGACGCTCAGGGCCACGACCGTGGTGATGACGATGAGCAGGATCGTCAGGCGCGTAGCCAGCTTCACTACTTCGTGCTTTCGTCGACCAGTTTGAATCCGACGCCGCGCACCGTGGTGACGGGCGCGAAGTCGTCGCGGTGGACCTTTCTACGCAAGTACGACACGTACGTGTCGAGCACTGACGTCTCGGAGTCGAAATCGATGTTCCACACCTCGCGCAATAATTGTTCGCGCGTTACCAGTCTGTTCTTGCGCTCCATCAGCACCTCGAGCAGCCGGAACTCGGTCGCCGAAAGCTCAACCGGTACGGCGTCGAGGAAGACCTCGTGTCGATCAACGTTCATCGAGAGCCGCCCGCACTCGTAACTGAGCTCCTCGTCACCGTCAGGCATGGCGCGGCGCAAGATGGCCTTCACCCGCAGGAGCAACTCCTCGAGGCTGAAGGGCTTTCGCACGTAGTCGTCAGCCCCGTAGCGCAGTCCCTGGGCCACGTCATCGTTTGAATCGCGCGCCGAGAGCAGCAGAACCGGTGTCTGGGTGTCGTGCTCACGAAGTTTCTCCAAGAACTCGAACCCGTTCATGGTCGGCATGTTGACGTCCACGATGCACAGATCGGCCCGATGCCGATGCAACGATTCAAAGGCCTCAATGCCGTTTGCAGCGGTGTCGGTCTCATAACCGGCGATCCTCAAGGCGTCGCACAACAAATCGCGAACTCCCGGTTCGTCGTCGACCACGAGTACCTTGATCATCGTTCTGCCGCCATGAAGTGAGCGTACCTTTCGCCGAGACGCTCGTGATCGCGAAAGAGTCTTCACAGGTAACGCTGGTACGGCCCACAGCCGTTTCACAACTTTGCTCGATACGCTGGAAGCGTTAGTTCGAAAGGAGGTCCCCATGAAGAAGTCATTTCCTCGTGCGATCGCCTCTCTCAGCGTGTGCGCGGCTCTGATGCTGAGTGCCTCGGCCGCCTCGGGGGCCGGACTCGGACGCTCCCATAACACCACCACGAAGACCACGGCCACGACCACTTCGATTTCGATCACCACCACGACCACCGTGGGTCCGTGGAAGGCCTATCGCCAGGCGCTCGCCGCCTACGTCGTCGCCCGCATGGCTATCGCCCAGACGTTCCAAAAAGCGGTCAACGCAGCGCAGGCTGCCTTTCTCGCCGCGCGCGCTTCAGCGACGACCGGCGCCGAACGCAGCACTGCGCGGGCCGCCTACGCACTGGCCATCGCCCAGGCGGCGGCCGCACGTAGTTCGGCGCTGATCAATCTCGGCAAACCGCCGGTGCGTCCCAACTAGTTCGAGGTACCCCTCGGACGCGTGTCCTCTAAAGAGCGCTGGCGCGTGCCCGCCCGGTACCGTGCGCCACGACGTCGACCACTTCGTCGAAACCCAGATGGCCGACCGCTCTGGTGGCTTGAGCGCGAACGCCGACCTCAATGGTGCGTGACCCGTCTCGAATGTTGACACAATGAAAATAGAGCGCTTCGCCTCGATTGTCACGAAAGACGCCGTCGCCGCGAGCATCGTTAAAGGCCGCGATGACTCCTTCGATCATGTCGTACGCGACAACGGACCTTGACGGAGCACCGAGACCATCTCGAGCGCGGTCTGGGCCGCCTCGCGACCCTTGTTGGACTCGTCGGAGCGCGAGCGATCGAGTGCTTGTTCGACCGTATTGGTAGTGAGCACACCAAAAGCCACGGGCACACCAAGGCTGAGCTGTACGTCTTGCACGCCACGGGCGCACTCGCCCGCGACCACTTCGTAGTGTCCCGTGTCTCCTCGAATTACCGCACCGAGCGTGATCACCGCGTCGACCGGTCGCACTCCACTCGCGAACGCTCGTGCGAGCAGGGGTAGTTCAAAGGCGCCGGGTGCCCAAGCCAGCGCGATGTCACGCCGGTCGACGCCCGCCTCATCGAGTGCGTCCAGAGCCCCGAACAGAAGTCGCGCCGTGATCCCGCCGTTGAAGCGCGAACACGCTATGCCTACTCGCAGACCCCGACCGTCGTGAGCGCCTTCGAGGTACTGACCGACCCTCGCGCGCAAGGTCTCGCCGACGGCGGGATCGAACTCCGTCTCACTCGACGTCGTCATCGAGGCCTCCGAGCAGGTGACCCATCCGTTCGCGTTTGGTGCGCAGGTACTCAATGTTGAACTCAGTGGGACGGCTCTCGAGCGCCACGCGTTCGACGATGTTGAGCCCAAATCCTTCGAGGCCGCCGTATTTGGAGGGATTGTTGGTCATCAGTCGCATGGTCGTCACTCCCAGGTCGACCAGAATCTGCGCACCGATGCCGTACTCGCGCGAGTCGACAGGTAACCCGAGTTCAAGGTTCGCGTCGACGGTGTCGTGTCCATCTTCTTGAAGGGCGTAGGCGCGAATCTTGTGACCGAGTCCGATGCCTCGCCCTTCGTGACCACGCAGGTACACGACGACACCGGTACCTTCAGCGGCGATTTTCGCCAACGCCGTGTGCAATTGAGGCCCGCAGTCGCATCGCAGCGATCCGAGGGCGTCACCGGTCAGACACTCCGAGTGCACTCGCACGAGCACGTTGCGCGCGTTAGTTATATCCCCGTAGACCAGCGCCATGTGTTGTTCACCGTCGAGGACGCTCTCGTAGACGAACGCCTGGAACTGGCCGAACTCGGTGGGTAGTGAGGCTTCGGCGATGCGCTTGACGAGCTTCTCGTGGTGGCGTCGGTAACGGATCAGGTCCGCGATGGTGATGATGGGCAGCGCGTGTCGCCGGGCAAACTCTTCGAGCTCGGGCAGTCGAGCCATACCGGTCTTGTCGGCGGTCACCACTTCGCACAGCACGCCCGAGGGATACTTGCCCGCCAGGCGACACAGGTCCACGGTCGCCTCAGTGTGACCAGCGCGCTTGAGGACACCCCCCGCTCGATAGCGCAGCGGGAAGATGTGCCCGGGTCGATTGAGGTCGTTGGGTCTGGTCGCGGGGTCAATCAGGGCCCGCACGGTCGCCGCTCGATCGCTGGCCGAAATTCCGGTCGAGGTCCCGTGTCGGTAGTCCACGGTGACGGTGAACGCGGTGCGCTGGGCTTCGGTGTTCGCCACGACCATGAGCGGTAAATCGAGCTCGTCGGCCCGCTGGGATTCGAGCGGCACGCAGAACACCCCCGAAGTGTGCTCGAGGAAGAACGCCATGCTCTCGGGCGTGACGTCCTCGGCCGCCATGATCAAGTCGCCTTCGTTCTCGCGATCCTCGTCGTCGACGACCACGACCATGCCACCGCTCTTCAGTTGCGTGATCGCTTCTTCTATCGTTGACAGCGCCATCAGACCTCCACGTCCACCCGTATATCTTCGCCGATTCTCGTGACGTCCACCACCCGTCCCCGGCGAAGCGCGCCAATGGTGGGTGTCGAAAGGGCCTTCAGTGCACCCAAGGTCCCCGAGGCGCCCGCGAAGGCCGGCGCCTGGTACCAGACCACGTGGTTGACCAAGCCCTGTTCGAGGAACTCACTCGCGGTCGTCGGACCCCCTTCGACCAGCAGTTGAAGGACGTCGTGCTCGCCCAATTCGTCCAGCACGAGTCCCAATTCGCCGCTTCGCTCAAGACATGGTCGCACCCGCGCGTCAGCGGAGACCGTGCCCAGCACGACGCGTAGTGGCTCGATGATGATGTCATCGAGTCGCGCGGTGAGCACCGGATCGTCGGCGCGCACCGTGCCCGCACCCACGAGGATGGCCTGGCTCTGCGCGCGAAGTACGTGTGCGTCACGTCGCGCCGGTTCACCGGTGATCCACTGACTCGAACCATCCGACATCGCGACGACCCCGTCGAGAGTGGAGGCAATCTTCAGGACCACGTACGGCCGACCCGTACGTCGGTGCCACAGGTACGCGGCGAGCTGTCGTTGCACCAATGCTTCTTCGATGCCCACTTCGACCTGCACCCCCGAGGCCTTCAATAGTTCCGCGCCCCGGCCCGAGACCCGCGAATCGGGATCGAGCGTGCCGATGACCACGCGTGCGACACCCGCCGCCACGATGGCTTCAACGCATGGTCCGGTCCGACCCACGTGACAGCAGGGCTCGAGGGTCACCACCAAGGTTGCACCACGCGCCAGATCGCCCGCTCGACGCAGCGCTTCGATCTCGGCGTGGGACTCACCGGGAGCGTGGGTGTGGCCTTCGCCCACCACGACACCGTGATCGTTCACGACGAGCGCCCCCACCCACGGGTTCGGTGGCGCGTGCAGCCGCGCCTTCTCGCCGGCTTCAATCGCCAACAGCATGTAGTCGTGGGGTTGCAGTGCCATGATTCAGCGTCGCGCGGCCTCACGAAGCGAGTGGGCCGCTTCGAGGGGCGCGGACGCGCCGAAGATCGCCGAGCCGGCGACCAGCACGTTCGCCCCGGCCTCCACCGCGACGGGGGCCGTACTCACGTCGATGCCGCCGTCGACCTCGATGTCCAACGCGAGCCGTTGCTGGTCCACCTCGCGGCGCGCGCTCACGACCTTGGACATCACGTCACCCATGAAGGTTTGGCCGCCGAAACCTGGGAATACGGTCATCAGCAGCAACAAGTCGATGTCGCCGAGGAACGGTGCGACCTGTTGAAAGGGCGTATCGGGATTGGCCGCCAGTCCGACGCGAAGACCCAGGGCCCGAGCGTCTTCGATGAGCGTCTTGGTGCCGCCCACCTCCACGTGGACGGTGCACCCGTCTGCTCCGGCCTTCTTGAATGCCTCGAGGTAGCGACCGGGTTCGGTCATCATCAGATGACAGTCAAAGAAACGAGTGCTGTAGGGGCGCAGCGAACGCACGACCGGAGGACCGATCGACACGTTGGGCACGAAGTGTCCGTCCATCACGTCCACGTGGAGCCAATCGGTCTCGGCGTCGATCTCGTGCACGCGCGCGGCGAGTTCACCAAAGTCCGCCGCGAGGATCGAGGGAGCAAGGCGAAGGGCGCCGGGTGGTCCTGGATCAATCATTGTCACAAAATCAGCCTAGGGCGTAGGCCTCATCTTCACGACCACGTGAGCGTCGTCGGGTCCAGGCGCGCGCCTAGCCACCACGCGTTCGCGCTCATGGCCCGCGAGCCCTCGACTTGCACCTGTTCGAGTGCGTACGAACCGTCAACGGTGTGCACGAGTACCTCACCGCCCTCGTAGGTGACACTGCCCGCGCGGGCGCGCGACACGGTTTCGTGACCCGCCAGCACCCGGATCCGTCGGTCCCCCAGGAAAAAGAAGGCTCGTCCCAGCCGTACCGTGCGCGCGAGCAGCGCAACCGGCATCGACGCTTGTAGATGAAACGTCTCACTGGTGAGCTTGTGCGCGTACGTCGCCTCGCCCACCTGGGCCACGGGATGCTCGAGCAGATCGCGAGACCCCAGAACCTCGACGAGTACGTTCGCGCCCAGAATCGCGAGTTCACCCGTCAACTGATCCGCGGTCTTGTCGTCGACACTCGTGACGGCGCGCGAGTGCACGGGACCCGTGTCGAGAGTCTCCTCGAGCGTCATGACACAGACGCCGGTCTGCTCGTCACCTGCGAGGATCGCGCGCTGCACCGGGGCGGCACCGCGCCAACGCGGTAGGAGCGAGAAATGAACGTTGAGCATCGGCGTGACGGCGAGCACCGCGGCGGGGATGATTGCACCGTACGCGACGACGATCCCCCGCTCGACGCCCAGACCTTCAAGGCCCTTGAGGGAATGACTCACGGGTAGCCCGAGACCAAGCGCGGCCTGCTTGACCGGACTGGGCGACAGTTCCGAGCCACGGCCTCGTTTGCGGTCGGGTCGAGTGACCACCAGAGCCACCTCGTGGCCGGCGTAGACCAGGGCCTCGAGTGAGGGCACCGCGGCACTCGGCGTACCGAGGAACGCCAGGCGCATCTAACTCTCGAGTAGCAGGTTGAGTCCGTCGGGATCGTTACCGGCGAGAGCGACGTTGCGCGCGCGCAGGATCTTCTTCGCTTCCTTGCGCTGATCCGCGTCGAGACGCTCTATCAGCAACACGCCGTTCAAATGGTCCATCTCGTGCTGGAAGATCCTTCCTTCGAATTCGTCCGCTTCCACGCTTATCTCGTTGCCGTCCAGGTCGAAGCCCACGAGGTGCACAGCGTTCGCTCGCGTGATCTCCCAACTCAGTCCCGGCACCGACAGACAACCTTCGAGGTAGGTCCACTCGCCGTCGGACTCGACGATCGAAGGGTTCACCACCACGATGGGGCCGTCACCCTTGTCGTAGACGAAGAGCCGTTTTTGAACTCCGACCTGGTTGGCCGCGAGGCCCACGCCGGGAGCCTCGTACATGGTCGCGATCATCGTTTCGGCGAGCTGGGCGACGCGCCCGTCGATATTGTCAACCTCGGTGGTGACCTCGTTGAGGACGGGATCACCGTAGGTTCGAATTGGCAACGTGCTCACCCCACCACGATACCGCCCGCCGCTTTTGGTCCGGCCCTCGTTGGAGGAATCTCCCCACTGGTACATCTCGCGCGGATCGCGCCGCGCGGATTAACCCCTCGTTCGCCCGACGTGGCCCATCCAATCGAGTTGGCCGACCCACGACAAAAGGACCCCGTCCATCACTGGTCATCCTTCGAGGCGAATCGTCCTCGACGGTGCCCTAGCGAACCGCGACGCGCACTTTCTCGGTGGGTCTTGACACGCCACGCAACGCCGACGTGAGATCCTCCAGCGCGGCGGCGCGCACCTCGAAACCGTCCGAAGTCGCGTGCACCGTCACTGGCGCCTGCAGTTGGGCCACGAAAGAAGTCGCACCAGGACCCGACACGTGCGCCAGTGCGCCGTAGGGCGGCATTCCCAACAACGCCGCGGTCGCGTCGTCCTCGCGCACGATCGCGCTGACGTCGCCGCTCTCGAGCGCGCGCACCACGGGGTCGTTACCGCGTCTCGTCTGGATCACCACCTCGCCGTGACCATCGCGCCGCGCCCCCACGAGACGTCCGGCCTTGCCCACCGCGGTCAGCGCACCTCGACGCGCGGACTCTCGAGGTGCGAGAAGATACTGGTCGAAGTCAACGAAGATCACGACCCCGCAGTGCCGTACCCGCTGCCAGATCGCCTCGGTGCCCACCACCACTCGCGACAGCGGCGAATTGAGGTCACTGGCGGCGGTTATCTCGGACACCGGTTGGGACAGTTGCGCCGCCACGTCGCGAGCGAGGGTCGTCACGCCCACGCGTACCCGCTTCAGATTCGTCGCACCACAGGACCGACAGTAATTGGCCCGCAGTTCGTGTCGGTCCCGGCACGCCAACATCTCGCCCACTTCCTCCTCAGCTCCGGCGCACTCGTCACAGCGTGCGAGTTCGCCACACTTTTGACACGCGAAGAGCTTGCCGGTACCCAGACGCTGTAACACCACCGCGACCGCCACGGGATCGTCACCGCCGAGTGCACGGTGGGCCGCGTCCAGAGCGTCGCGCGACAAGACGCCGTCGCGAGGGTCGCTGTGGCGCCGGTCGACGACGCGCACGCGTGGCCAACCCGCGACCACGTCATCGAGGGTCTGGACGAGCGCATCCTTTACGAGGGTGGGTGACGGTACCATCGAGGTCGCCCACCAAGGCGCGCAGTCACGTCGACAGCGTTCTCGCAAAAGACTGAAGGCGTCCCAGGTCGGGGCGGCCTCGGACTCGAACGCCTCGTCGTCGGCGTCCACCACGACCGCCCCCGCGACTCGGGGCACCGGCGCAAGA
>Ga0187847_10002283_pt1 | contig 15677 bp, 7 predicted proteins | sample June2016WEW_4_10_FD_132458 | JGI IMG/M metagenome (GOLD analysis project Ga0187847, IMG submission 132458) | Peatland microbial communities from SPRUCE experiment site at the Marcell Experimental Forest, Minnesota, USA - June2016WEW_4_10 | ecosystem: Environmental > Terrestrial > Soil > Wetlands...
ACTCGCCGAACTTCCATGCTTTCCTCAGTCCAGAGGAGTTCGGCAGGCGCTTTGGCGTCGGCGACGCCGATCTCCAGTCGATCCAGGCCTGGCTCGCGGGTCGAGGCTTCGCTGTGAGCAAGGTTTCCAAGAGCCGCATGGCCATCGAGTTCTCCGGCACGGTTGACCAGGTTCAGAGCGCCTTTCACACCTCGATTCACAGCTACCTCGTCAACGGCGAACAGCACTGGGCCAACGCCACCGATCCGCAAATACCCAGCGCCCTGGCTCCCGTCGTCGCCGGCCTTGCTTCTCTCAATGATTTCAAGCCCAGAGCGCAGTATATTCGCGGGCCAAGCGGCATTTACGACGCGCAGAAGCACACCATCACCCCCGCTTACACCAACACAGATCAATACGGCGACTATTACATCTACCTCGGCCCGGCAGACGCGGCCACCATCTACAACACCCCCACCGCCCTCAACCCCCACCTCTCCGGCACAGCCTATGACGGCACGGGCGTCACCATCGGCGTCGCCGGCGACTCCAACATCGACCTGACCCAGAACGCCAACTATCGCGCCACCTTCGGCCTGGCCCCAAACCCCACCACGGTCGTCGTCGATGGCAACGACCCCGGCGAAAATGGCGATGCCATCGAGGCATACCTCGACACCCAGGTCTCCGGAGGCATCGCTCCCAACGCCAGCGTCATCCTCTACACGGCCGCCGACACCTCCCTCCAGCAAGGCCTTTTCCTTGCCATCCAGCGCGCCATCGACGACAACCAGGCGGACATCCTGAATGTCAGCTTCAGCGCATGCGAGTCGGCGCAGGGCGCATCCGGCAACCAGTACGTTCAGAATCTGTGGGAACAGGCGGCGGCGCAGGGCATTTCGGTCACAGTCTCGGCGGGAGACGCCGGCTCCGCGGGATGCGACAATTTCGACACTGAGAACGTTGCCACGCAGGGCCTGGCCGTCAATGGCCTCGCTTCCACGCCCTACAACATCGCCGTCGGCGGCACCGACTTCGACATTCTGTACAGCAACTTCCCCACTAGCTTTACTACTTATGTTGACGTCACCAACACGCTGCCCAACCTGCGCAGCGCGCTCGGCTACATTCCCGAAGAACCTTGGAATGACTCCACTTTTCCCAATACCGGCATTGCATTGAATGAGCCTCTGTCAGCTTTCACTGGAAGCGCAACCGACAACGAAATCGTCGCTGGCGGCGGCGGCATTAGTTCGGTCTATCCTGTGCCAGCGTGGCAAGCCAGCGTTGCGTCGGGCAATGGACGCAACCTGCCCGATGTCTCCTTCCTGGCTGGCACCGCATTCTACGGCGCGCTCTGGAGCATCTGCACCGATCACGACCCGTCTGGATATGCGGACTGCGCCTCTGGCTCGACAGGCAGCAACTTCTATCTGACCGGCGTTGGCGGCACATCCGCAGCGGCGCCCGCCTTTGCCGGCATGTTGGCCTTGGTGAAGCAGATGACGGGCACGCGGCTCGGCCAGGCCGACTACGTCCTTTACGATCTTGCCAAGAGTGAGTATTCGACCGTCTTCCATGACGTAACTACCGGCGACAATTCGGTCAACTGCGAAGCGGGCAGTGGAGGATGCAGCGAAAATACCTCCGGCTACTACTTTATGACCGGCTATAACGCAACCGCCGGATACGACCTGGCGAGCGGCCTGGGCAGCGTGAACGCGAGCCAAATGGCGACGAAGTGGGCCAGCGCCGGCTTCGCCTCCACCAATTCTTCCCTCCAGCTCAATGGCGCGACCACCCCCCTCAGCATTACTCACGGCCAAAGCGTTGACGTAAACGCAACCGTAACCAGCGGCTCGGGTACACCGTCGGGCGACATCGCCCTGGTTGATAGCCTCAGCCCCTCAATCCTGCCCAACAGCGAAGGCATCGCCGACTTCACGCTCTCAGGCGGATCGGTTTCCGGCACAACCACATTCCTTCCCGGCGGCTCGTATAAGGTCTCGGCTCACTACGGAGGCAGCAGCGCCTTCGCCCAGAGCGACTCCAACGCAATCGCGGTCACAGTCGCTCCCGAGAGCAGTACAACAACTCTCAAGGTTGTAGGGTATTCCGACCCGGCAACTGGCCAGGCAGCAACCACTCCTTACTACGGCTTCAACTACGTGCTCGAAGCGCAGCCTTACGGCAACAGCGCGTCGGCCGCAAACCCGAACGGAGCTGCTACAGGCACAATCACCTTCAAGAGCGGCGGCACGACATTCGGCTCTGCGGCGATTAACAGCAACGGCGTGGCCGAGCTGCAAACCGCATTGCTCCCCGTCGGCAGTGACAGCCTCACTGCGGTCTTCCCCGGTGACGCCAGCTTTCTGGCCAGCACCAGTTCGCCAGTGGCCTTCGACGTCACCCCCGGAGTCACTTATCTTCAAGTGACAGCCGCTGCGTACAGCGCCCTTTATGGCGATTCCGAAACTTTAACGGCAAGCTTCGTCAATCTGGACAGCAACGGTTTAGCTCCAACAGGCACCATCACGTTTATGAGCGGCACAACGACGCTTGGGTCGGCTCCCGCGACCGGGACGGCAGGCACCTCTTCTGCCCTGGCGACCGCCTCAGCCACATTTACGACCACGAGCTTGCCCCGAGGAGTGGACTATGTGACTGGAACCTATAGCGGCGACACAAATTACTCGGCATCTGCTGCTTCGCCTTCCATTGCGGTGGTTGTCAACGGAGACATAACAGCGATGACGGTGGTGCCAGCCTCCAATCCGATCAGGGTCAACCAGTCATTACTGGTCACGGTCACATTGCCACCATCCGGAAGCCAGCCGACACCGACCGGAACTGTGATAGTCACAGTAATGCAGTCGGACTACCAAATTGTCTATACCGCGCCCACCGTTCAAGCAGTCAACGGGTCCGCCACTGTAACCATTCCAGCCAATTCGTTACCTCTCGGCGCCCTGACACTTTCCGCGGTCTACAGCGGAGATTCAATCTATTCCGGCAATTCCAGCTCAGCTCCTATCCAGGTGAATTCCTCCGGCACAATCGTCCCGACAGTGACGCTGACCCTCCCTTCGACACCCGTAAGTAATTCGTTCCCGGTCACCATTGCCGTAACCGGTCCCAGCGGAGACCCGGTCCCGACTGGTACAGTGACCATCACGACGGGAACGTGCTGTATGGCCTGGACGTTAACCAACGGGTCAGTTAGCTTTAGCTACGGCTTCGGATTGGCACCCGGCCCAGACAGTCTGACTGCCACCTACCTTGGTGACTCGAACTACACAAGCGGAGTCGCTACGGGAACTGTGACCGGCATGGCGGGGCCAACAATCACCTTCGCTCCCTCCTACCCAACTATCGCCGTAAGTCAGCCCTTTAGTTTGACCGTCAGGGTCGCCACCATCGCACCGCTCCCCGCGCCGACTGGCACAATTACTGTTTCGAGCGGAGCTTACACATCGTCGCCCGTTCAGCTGACCGCCGGATCAGCTACCCTCACGATCCCAGCCAACTCGCTGGCCGTCGGAGACGACTTCCTCACTGCCTCCTATGGCGGCGACTCAAACTACACTGCCGGCAGCAACGCTGATCCCGCCTTTGTGATTGCCGTTTCCAATCCCAGTTTTTTCATCGCCCCGGCGAATGTGACGGTTGTGCCCGGCTCGACTAGCAACAACCTCTTTGGAATCAACATAACTCCGACAGGAGGCTTCCTCGGCAGCGTGACGCTGACCGCCGCAATCACTTCCAGTCCAGCTGGCGCAGTAGATCCACCCACACTGAGCTTCGGTTCAACGAGTCCGGTGACCATCGCGGACACCAACACTGTGACAGCTATGCTCACCATCTCCACCACGGCAGCCACCAGCGCCGCGCTGGTCCATCCCAAGCACACAGGAGTTCCATGGTATGCAGCCGGCGGCGCGACGCTGGCCTGCCTGTTGCTCTTCGGCATCCCGGCGCGCCGGCGTAGCTGGCGGACGATACTTGGCCTATTTACCCTCCTGGTCTTCCTCACAGGCGGCGTATTGAGTTGCGGCGGTGGTGGGGGCGGTGGAGGTGGGGGCGGAGGAGGCGGTGGCGGCAATCCCGGCACCACGGCGGGAGCCTACACCATCACCGTAACCGGCACGTCAGGCTCGACCACGGCAACCGGCATAGTCAACCTCACAGTGCAATAGCACGCAAACTCGCGGCGGGTGGCGCTGTTCCCCACCCATGAAAATGGGTCTCCCATAGCCTGTACTGAGCGAAGTCGAAGTATCCAGATTCTCGGACATGGGAGACCACGAACCCCGCCAGCGTTTCTCTGATCTCTGACCCCTGATCTCTGTCGAGAAACCATGAACCTCAACCCGCACATAACAAAGAATCTAAATCCGCCATCCCCTTTTGCAGATAATTAACTCCCGTTGGCGCACAATAAAAGTAGTCAGCAAAACGGGCCTTACTGATCCCTGTTCCCTGATCCCTGATCCCTGTTCTCCGAAAGGACGCCATGGGCAACATAAACCTTACCATCGCCGCCGTCCCCCGCGAGCCCAAACAGGCCAGCCGGAAGGCCAAAAAGTTTACTAGATAATTAATACCCCCCACCCCCCCTATATTTATTTTCAAAACCTTGCGGATAATTATTTGGTTAACAGATAGTACATTCATACCGAACAAGTTAACCAGCTTTTCCTGAAAAGCGGCGGATTTCGGCGGTTTTCGCGCTGGGTTTTTCAGGATCGGTTACGGCAGCGGCATCTGCGCCCGCATGGCGGTGATCTCGGCGTGTGTCGCGTCGGCGGCGGCGCGGCGATCGGGATACACGCGCGGCTCTCCAAAACGCACCCTGGCGGAGAAGCCGGCAGTGCCCAGCGCCTTCATCAAGTGGGTCAGAAAAAGCGCGTCGCCATACCAGCACAACTCCCGCTCCGGGGCGCCGTCCTCGATCACATAGCGAATGGCGGCGGCGGTAATCGGCGCTTGAGCCGAAGTGGCCGGCTCGATGAGCCGCGAGTGGAAGCGCAGCACATGGCTGCCGTCGGTGCTCGTGCCCTCGGGAAACAGCAGCACGGGAATCGGCAGCTTGAGCCTTTCCGCAATCTGATTGGCCACCGAGTTGGCGCTGGCCCGGCTCGACCGGTCGAGGAAGATGGTGCCTCCCACGCGCGCCGACTCGCCAAAGATGGGCCAGCCGCCAATCTCCATCTTGGCGACAAAGAAACAGGGCACGGCCGCCGACAGAATCAGCACATCGAGGTAGCTGAGGTGGTTGGCCACGACCAGTCCATGCGTGGGCGGAGCGCCTTCCACGCGGTAACGGATGTCAGCTCCGGCGAGAATCGCGCGGCAGGTTCGCTGAACCCACAGGGCGCGTTCCTCCATCGTAAGTGGGCCGCGCATCCGGCGGAGCCAGAAGCGGAGAATCCCGAGGGCCAGAGCCAACCCCAGCGCCACAGCGCGCCGGACCGCGCGAAAGCTCAACTTGTCAGCGGAGCCAGAAAGCGATTGCGCGCCGAGGGCGCGATCGATCTCAGATCGAGCAGAGTCAGGAAATCGATGGTCCCAAAATCCCGGTCCCAGGCCGGCGGTCCGCAGATGCGCGCCCCGATGGCCACATAGGTCTTCAGCAGCTTGGGTATCTTGACCTCGCATGGGGGCGCATTGTCGAACGCCGGGTCTTCTGGCTGGGGCGACGGCTGTGCATCTCGGCCCCCTGGCTCGCTGGGACACGCATACGCGCTGGCCGGCTCCGTCTCAAACTCGGGAGGAACCCGGTAGCGCTCTAGCTGGCGATATACCCGCCAGCCCTCAGCCGGATCTTTTGAGTTCAACGATGAGCAGCCAATCAAGTAACGCAGCCCCATCTCCGAAGCATACTGCGCGATCCCCCTCCACAACAACGTCAGCACCTCCGGGGTTCGATGCTCGCGATCGATCGAGGCGCGGCCCAGCTCCAGAATGTCCGCCCGCAGCGGCTCATAGGGGACAAAACTGAACTCCTGCTCGGAGTAATATCCCAGGCAGTCCGCGGCGGTTGCGCCGGACTGCATCCGGTAAGTGCCCACAATGCGCCGGGCGGGATTGGCTTCCAGTCTATCCTCTACCAGCAGGTGTTCGCAGAATCGGTCGAACCGGTCCGCATCCAATCCCGTCTTGTAGGAACTCGCCAACCCCTCGCCCAGCTCGATGTTAAACACCTTGAAGCGCAGCCGGCAGGCGGCATCGCGATCTTCCCGGCTCTCGGCCAGACGCAGCCGATAGCGGCCAACCTCCGCGTGAATGTGAGGCTTTTTCCTCGCCGGGGGCCTGGATGAAATAAGAGTGGAATAGGAAAGTTCCACCAGAGAAGTGGAACCGGCTGCCAGTTTCAGCGGAACCTTTTGCCGAACGTGCGCGATCACAGCAACAGTATCCGCCGGAGATTGTCAAAGGACCGTCAAGCCCCGGCGAATACCGTGCAAATACTTTGTTCAACCTGTAACTCGGCAGTAACGCAGAGGGCTCTCCGCAGTGGGAGAGCCCTCGTGCCCGCAGTTACCGAATTGGCTGGAAGTTAGCTGCAACCGCCAGCGCTTGCATCAGGCTGATGCTAATTCGTGTAGATCCGCACGTAGTCCACCTGGACCTGCGAGGGGAATACGGTCGTGCTATTCGGTGCGCCGGGCCAGTCGCCGCCGACAGCCAAATTCATGATGACAAACTGCGGACCCTGATCGAAGGGCCAGGTGCCGGACATTGTGCTGGCATCGAATGTGGCATACACATTCGCCGGAATCGTCGGATCGTCCACATAGTACTGAATCTGTCCCTTGGTCCAGATCATCCCATACGAGTGCCAGGCCGCCGCGGAAAAGCCCGCCGGATGATACTGAATGCCGCCGCTCAGATTGTTCGCTCCATGAACCGACCCTTGCACCCAGTCGAAACCCTCGTTCTGTGGATCGCTTCCGTTGACGTGCTCCATAATGTCGGCTTCGCCGCAGGCCGGCCAATTGATGCTGACGATGTTGTCGCCGAGCATCCAGAAGGCCGGCCACATGCCCTGCGATTCGGGCAGCATCATGTGCGCCTCGATGCGGCCGTACTGGAAGCTGAACAGGCCTTCGGTCTTCATCCGCGCCGAGGTGTAAACCCCGGCCGAGGGATTCCGCGCCACAATGTGCAGAATGCCGCTGGTGTCCGCGTAGGCGTTGGGATTCGCCGGATCGCACGACGAGATTGAAGAACCCCAGGCGCAATACGTCTCCAACTCGTTGTTGCCGCAGCAATCGGTCCCCGTGTCGTAGGTCCATGTGGCTGGATTAGGCTGCGCGTTGGCGCCTGTAGAATTCGTGAACTCATCGCTCCACACCAGCGTTCCAGGGGCGATGTTGGGCGTGAAGCTCTTGCTGGTCACGCTGCTGTTCAGATAACCCGACGCCCCGGCAAGAGCATTGACCGTCAGGTTCGAGGCCACCAGAAACGGCGCGGAGTAGATTTGCGAAGTGTTCGTCGGGGCCGAGCCATCCAGGGTGTAGTAGATCGTGGCCCCGGGGGTCGTAGTGGCCAGACTCGCGATCACCGCGCCGTTTTGTGCCGCAGTGGTGGCAATCGTAGGCGCCACCGCCGGGGTATCCGGCGGAGGAGGCGTGCCGCCCCCGCCCCCGCCGCATCCGCTTAACAATCCATCCAACAAAAGAATCCCTGTACACATCGCCGCAAATGCCCGCATCTCAATCCTCCAGTTTGGGCGGGGAGCACACGTTTCTTCTCTTCCCGTCGCAAATCCTAATTCTAAATCAAAAGGGTAATCCCCCGCTCTGCCGGAGGATTATCCCAGGGCAATTGCATGAACGCAAGATAATCCCTTCACAGTCCAGCAGGTATTACGTTTCACAAGCGGACGGTTTCCAGAGAGGGATTTTGCGTGTAAGTCATTTTTTATGAATGGCTTCTCGATTACCTAAAGAATTACCTGCAAGGTTTTGAAAATATTTAGGGGGGGTAGGGGGGGCCTTTCGGTGGTATGGACCGGATCGCCCCAGACGGCCAACCCAACTTCAGGGTAACAGAGATGCCGGAAATAATCTGCAAATCAGGTTCATGCGATTGCCCTGAGGATTACCCAAAGTTTGCCAGTTCCAGGAGAATGTCCTGGTTTTGCTTTTGTCGTTTTTGCTGTTGCTTTCAAACAGTTGCGAAAAGGCCCCTTTGAGGGGCCTTTTCGCAACCGCAAAGCCTCCGGCACTGCCGGAGGATACTTAACTCTAATTCGCGTAAATCCGCACGTAGTCCACCTGGATCTCCGATGGGAACACGGTCGTGTTATCCGGCGAGCCGGGCCAGTCTCCGCCGACAGCCAGGTTCAAGATCACGAACTGCGGACCCTGATCGAAGGGCCAGGTTCCGGCCGAGGTGCTGGCATCGAAGGTTTCATAGATGGTGGCCGGATCGTCCACATAATACTGAATCTGCCCCTTGGTCCAGATCATGCCGTAGGTGTGCCACGCGGCGGCGGAGAACCCTGCCGAGGTGTAGGGAGTGCCTCCGGTCAGGCCGGTTCCATGAATCGACGACTGGGTCCAGTCGTAGCCGGGGGCAGCGCCGGTGCCGGGGCCTCCGAACGGCGTGTCGGCCCCGTCGATGTGTTCTACAATGTCGGATTCGCCGCAGGCCGGAAAAGGGGTAGTGTTGATATTAACGCCCAGCATCCAGGCTGCCGGCCACATCCCCTGCGACTCGGGCAGCATCATGCGCGCCTCGACCCGGCCGTATTGAAAGCTGAACAGCCCCTGGGTCTTCATCCGCGCCGAGGTGTAAACCGCGGCCGAGGGATTTCGCGCCACGATGTGCAGGATGCCGCTGGTGTCAACATAGGCGTTGGGATTCGCCGGATCGCACGGCGACGTGGAAGAGCCCGCTGCGCAGTAAGTCTCAAGCTCGCTATTGCCGCAGCAGTCGGTCCCCGTGTCGTAGTTCCAGATGGCTGGATTCGGCTGCGCGTTGGCGCCGGTCGAGTTCGCGAACTCGTCGCTCCACACCAGCGTTCCCGAGGCAATGTTTGGCGTGAAGCTCTGGCTGGTAACGGTGCTGTCCTGATACCCTGCCGCCGCTGTCAGGGCATTGACCGTCAGGTTCGAAGCCACAAGAAACGGCACCACATAGATTTGTGAGGCGTTCGTGGGAGTCGAACCATCCAGGGTGTAATAGATCGTGGCCCCGGAGGTTGTCGTAGCTAAAGTCGCCACTACGGCGCCGTTTTGCGCCGCGGCGGTGGTAATCGTGGGCGCCGCTGCCAGGCTTTCCGGCGGCGGACCAGTAACGGTGCTGCCTCCGCCCCCACCGCACCCGCTTGACAATCCACCCAACAAAAGAATCCCTGCACATATCGCCGCAAATGCCCGCATCGCAATCCTCCAGTGTTGGCAGAGAACACGCTTCGTGCCTCTTCCCTCGGTCACCATCAAAGAACCGCCGGATTTCCACAGTCAAACGCCCCGGAACGGACTACTTTGTTCCGATTAGGCTCCGATATGCTCCGATTATGCACATGAAATTTCTCATTCACACCAAAAAAATGGCAGGCGCCGCATGTGCCTTCCATTCCAAAGTAATGCAAAAGCTCTCCCGGCCTCTCGCCGAGAAGCAAGGAATCAGAAGGTAAACCTCGATGCGAACTGGAACTGACGCGGCGAGTTGACGGTGGTTGTAACCTGTCCGAAGGGATTTCCCTGCCCCGAGTTTACCGCCGTAATGCTCGTCACATAGGGCATCCCGAACTGCGCTCTGTTGGCGATGTTATAGGAGCAGAAATCGATTCGAAGGTTCTTTGCCTCTCCAAACTTGAAGTTCTTGGAGACGGTCGCATCCAAGTCCTTCGCGCCCATCGTCCGAACGCGATCCAGATACGCCGGCGCCGTGCCGGCAACATACTGGCTGACCGGAATTGCGAAGCACGTGTCGTTGAACCATGCCGCCTGCGTATGCGGAGCACCCTTGCTGGGGTCGCAGGTGATATCGGCCCGTTGATTGAAGTAAGCATTGGGTGTGCCTGCCCCCGGAGATGGGATCGGGATGCCGGTGCTGGCATACAGGATGCCGTCCACCGTCCAGCCGCCCAGAACGGCGTTGCCCACGCCGCTCAGATTCAGCGCGCGGCCTTTCCCCATGGGCAGATCGTAGGATGCTTGCCAGTTGAACTGGTACTTCACATCCTGCGGGCTGACCGTGTGCTCCAAGCTGAGATTCTTCGCGTCCTGCGGCGCCCCGCCGTGAGAGCCGACAAAGCCCAAAGGCGGATTGCCGTCGTCGGTCATCAGCTTGGCCCAGGTAGAGGAGGCCAGCGTGGTGAAGTGCGCCGTGAGCCTCTTCTGGACCTTGGTCTGCAGCGAGCTGTACTCGGAGTCGCCGCCAGGATAACCGTGTACATTGACGCCGTTGCCCGCGCCATAACTGCTCCCGCCGAACTGCGGGTACTGCTGCAGGCTCACCCACAGCGGGACTTGAGCCTGACCGAAGTTGGAATTGGTGGATGGCTGAATATTCTGCCACGTGTTCGCGACCATCTGGCAGTTTGCCTCACCGTATGCACAGAGCGCGCCCTGATATTTTCCAATCGTGCCTAGATCGAGCGTGCCTAGATCGAGCGTGTTTAGATCGAAGTCCCCGATGGTCAGGAAGAGGCCTCTGCTGCCGACATAACCGGCGCTGAGCACGAAGCCGCGCGGGAACTGGTATTCAAGGCCGAAGTTGAAGTTGTACGTGGTCAGGGTTCGCTGCGAATGCATCATGGTATTCAGGGTGATGCCGAGGTCGTTCCCCAGGCCGGTGGGGTTATTGATCAGCGGAACGAGTCCACTGGGGAAGGGATTGCTCAACGAGTATGCGCCCGTGTAGTTGCCCGAGCCGCTCGCCGATGCGGTTCCGCAAGCCGCCGATCCGTTAAGGACGGTATTGCCGTCGGCGTTGAGACAGGCCGCATTCCAATTCGTGCCCGAAGAGAAACCGTCGCTGTCCAGGCCGGGGCCGCCGACCATATGCGCGCTGGCTCCATAGTAGAAGCCGCCGCCGCCGCGGATAACCAGGCGGCTTTCCGGCTGCCAGGAGATGCCGAGACGGGGGGCAAGGTCTCCAAAATTGGTTGTGAACGGAGTGCGGCTTCCGCTGCTGACAAATTCCTCGGCGCCTGTATAGGAGACGCCGCTCGCCGAACCGGCGGCTGGAGAAGCCTTCCAGAGGGATGCCTGAATTGCGGGCCGCCGAAGGAAACAATCGAGGGAGCGAGTCGCGCCCTCGCCCGCTGTGACAGAATAACGCTGAGCCGTTAAACCAGGAAAACCTGCTCAGGCCGGCGGCAATGCCAAAGGGGGAAGAGTGGTCCAGAGAAAATCCGGACATGTCACGCTGCTCGATGTCGCCAACGCCTGCGGGCTCTCCGTGTCCACCGTATCGATTGTGCTCAGCGAGGCGCCGCTCTCGCAGAACATGACACCCGCGACCCGCGAGAAGGTCCGGGCCATGGCGCTGGAGCTTGGCTACCATCCCGACGCCTTTGCCCGCTCCCTGCGCCGCCGCCGCAGCCAGACCATCGCCGTGCTGGCCTACGATCTCTCCGATCCCTACTGCATTCCCGTCGTGCAGGGAATTCAGTCGGGCTTGCAGCCGGATAGCTATCTTCCACTGCTGATGGACGCGCAGACGCAGCGCGCCCTCTTCGACAAATACCTGCAGATGATCCTGGAGCGGCGAGCCGAGGGCGTGATCGTGATCGCCAGCTGGGTCTTCGACGAAGCCAACCTGCTCAGCGACATCGAAAAGAACCACGTTCCCATCGTGATCGTCAGCCGCGACTTGACCGAGCGCGGGGTCAGTTCCGTGCTGGTGGACAACGAAGCCGGAGGCGCGCTGGCCATGCGCCACCTGCTCGAACTGGGCCATCGCCGCATCGCGGTCATCCGCGGCCCGGAAGAACTCTTCGACAGCGCGCCGCGATGGGCCGGGATGTGCCAGGCCGCCGCGGAGGCCGGCATCCGGCTCGATCCGCGCCTGGTCTTTCAACTGCCCAGTCTGGTGGACCCGGCCTCCGGCTTCGAAGGAGGACTGGATTGCGCGCGCCGCATGTTGGCCGCGGGCCGCCCCTTCACCGCCGTTCTGGCCTTCGACGATCTGACCGCCCTCGGCGTGGTGCGCGGCCTCTCCGAGGCCGGCCTGCGGGTGCCGGAGGATCGCACGGTGCTCGGATTCGACGACGTGCTGCCGGCGGCTGTTTCGACCCCCGGCATCACCACCATCCGCCAGCCGCTCAAGGAGATGGGATTGCTGGCCGCCGAATGGATGCTGGCAGCGGTCGAAGACCGCGAAAAAGGAAAGGCGCATCCGCCAAAATTACACAAAGCGCAGCCGGAGCTGGTGCGGCGGATGTCGTCGGCCCCACCGGCGAAAAACAATGCGGGAAATCTGAAAAAGATCACTTGACAACGTGGAAGGGACCGGAGAAAATGTTCTTTATTCAAACGATTGAATCATCGCGTTTCTCCTCCTCCCCCTATCAACCGGCTTTTCTGTTTGCATAAAGGAGTTCCGATGCTCGTCCAAAGAAAGCTCGCCGCTCTTTCCCTGTTGCTGCTTGCCCTGACGGTCGCTCTCCATGCGGGAACCGTTACCCCACTTCGCGACGGATGGCGCTTGCAATCCTCTTGCAAACTCCAGGCCGCGGGTGCTTCCATTGCCGTGGAGGGATTTGCCACGGAGGGCTGGCTGAAGACCGCCGTTCCCTCGACCGTGCTGGCCGCGCAGGCCGCCGCCGGAGCCGTTCCCGATCCCTACTACGGCATGAACCTGCGTCAGATTCCCGGCGCGAGCTATCCCATCGGAGCGGACTTTTCCAACCTGCCCATGCCCACCGACAGTCCCTATCGCTGCGGCTGGTGGTATCGCTCGGAGTTTGCCGCGCCGCCCGTCTCCGCGCGGCAGGCGCGCTACTGGCTGCACTTCGGCGGCATCAACTACCGCGCCGAAATCTGGCTGAACGGCCAAAAAATCGCCGATTCAACTCAGGTTGCCGGGGCCTATCGGACCTATGACTTCGATGTGACAGAGTTGCTGAAACACGGCAAGACCAACGTGCTGGCGGTGGAAACCTTTGCGCCAACAGAGAAGGATCTCGGCATCAATTGGGTCGATTGGAATCCCTGCCCGCCCGACAAGGACATGGGCTTGTGGGGCGAGGTCGATCTGGTCCAAACCGGCGCGGTCACCGTGCGCTCTCCGATGGCGGTTACGCATTTTCCCGACGGCACGTTGGGTACTGCCGACCTGACCGTCTACGCCGAGTTGCACAACGCTACCGGCATCCCGGTGAAAGGCGTGGTAGCGGGTTCGGCCGCCGGCGTTCACTTTGAACAGACGGTCGAGTTGGCGCCCAATGAGGACCGCGGCGTCGTCTTCTCCACCCAGCAATTTCCGCAACTGCGGATTCACGATCCCCGGCTCTGGTGGCCCCGGCAGATGGGCGAGCCGCATCTGGAGCGCCTCAACCTGAGCTTCAGCGCCCAGGGCCAGATCACGGATGAGCAGAGCGTGGACTTCGGCATCCGCGAGATTACTTCGGAACTCACGGCCAATGGCAGCCGCCTCTTCCGCGTCAACGGCAAGCCCATCCTGATCCGAGGCGGCGGCTGGTCGCAGGATATGCTGCTGCGCTCCGACCCCAAGCGCCTGCGCGATCAGTTTCGCCTGGTGCGCGATCTCAACCTGAATACCATTCGCCTCGAAGGCAAGCTCGATACCGACGATTTCTTCCGCATGGCCGACGAGCAGGGCATCCTGGTGATGGCCGGCTGGTGCTGCTGCGACCACTGGGAGCGCTGGAAGGACTGGACCGCGCAAGACCTGACCATAGCCACGGCCTCCTTGCGCTCGCAGATGCTTCGCCTGCGCGCCCATCCAAGCCTGCTCGTTTGGCTCAACGGCAGCGACAATCCTCCTCCCGCCAATGTCGAGAGCGCTTACCTTCAAGTCGAGTCCGAGACGCACTGGCCCGACCCGGTGCTCTCATCGGCATCCTCCACGCCCACCTCGGTGACTGGCGAGAGCGGCGTCAAGATGAACGGGCCCTACGACTACGTCGCGCCCAGCTACTGGTATGTGGACAAGCAGCACGGCGGCGCATTCGGCTTCAATACCGAGACCGGCCCTGGCCCGGCCATTCCCTCGCTGGCCAGCCGCCAACAATTCCTCTCCGACGCCGATGCATGGCCGCCGACAGCCGCCTGGAGCCTGCACAACGGCGGCGGCGAGTTTGCGAACCTCAAGGTCTTCAACGAGGCCATGGAGGCCGTTTACGCCAAACCCTGGTCGGCAGCCGAGTATGAGCGCTTGGCGCAGACCATGGAGTACGACTCCGAGCGCGCCATGTTCGAGGCCTACAGCAAAAACAAGTACGCCGCCACCGGCGTCATTCAATGGATGCTCAACAACGCATGGCCGTCGATGATCTGGCACCTCTACGACTACAACCTTGATGCCGCGGGGGGATACTACGCCGTCAAGAAGGCCTGCGAGCCGCTGCACATTCAATACTCCTACGACGACGCTTCGATTGTGGTGGTCAACAGCACCTATGCGCCGGTTGCCGGACTCCACGCCAGCATCCATCTCCACAACCTGGCGTGGAAAGAGCTGTTCGCCCAAGAGGCCGAGCTCGATGCCGCCGCCGACAGCGCCCAGCAGGTCTTCTCGTTGCCCGAAAACCTCTTTGCGGGAGCCGATAGAATCTTCTTCATCGATCTCACCCTTTCCGATGCCTCCGGCAAGGTTCTCAGCCGCAACTTCTACTGGGTGCCCGCCACGCTCACCACCTTCGATTGGCCAAAGACCGACTACACGCACACGCCCGCTCAGCGCCACGAAGACCTCTCCGCCCTGACCAACCTGCCGCCGTCGAAGGTCGCAGCCCGCGCGGAGATCGAGAACTCGCCGAACGGCCGCGAGCTCCGCCTGCATCTCGACAACAGCTCCGCCGCGTTGGCCTTCCAGATCAGCGCCGCCATCCGCACGTCGTCTGGCGCGCTCATCGCCCCCGTCTTCTGGTCCGACAACTGGATCGAACTGATCCCCGGCGAGTCGCGTACTCTCACGGCGCTCCTGCCCGCCGCCGCCGCCGCCGATCCCGTCGTTCAACTGGCAGGCTGGAACATTGCCCCTGAAACCATCACCCCCAAAGCTGCCGTTGCAACAAAATAAGGCTGGGTGGGAAACCATGAACCCCATCCGGACTCACATCGCTAAACTCGATCAAGGAAACCCATGGCAGCCTCCGCCGGAAACAACCAACCGAAACCCGCCAGCCTCAATCGCACGCTGGGCCTGTGGAACCTCATTATCATCGGTATGGTCATCATCCAGCCGACCGCGCCGATGGGCATCTACGGCGTGATCAGCAACAAAGCCCATGGCCACGTCGTCACCACCATCCTCATCGCCATGGTGGCCATGCTCTTTACCGCCATCAGCTATGGCCGCATGGCCAGGGTCTACCCCAGCGCCGGCTCGGCCTACACCTACGTCGGCCAGGAGATGCACTCCGCCCTCGGCTACGTTGTCGGCTGGGGCATGGTGATGGATTATCTGATTAATCCGCTCATCTGCACCGCCTTCTGCGCCAAGGCCGCCATGAATATCCTCCCCGGCCTCTCCTTCTACATCTGGATTAT
>Ga0187847_10002285_pt1 | contig 15666 bp, 8 predicted proteins | sample June2016WEW_4_10_FD_132458 | JGI IMG/M metagenome (GOLD analysis project Ga0187847, IMG submission 132458) | Peatland microbial communities from SPRUCE experiment site at the Marcell Experimental Forest, Minnesota, USA - June2016WEW_4_10 | ecosystem: Environmental > Terrestrial > Soil > Wetlands...
AAGGCGCCGAGGTGCCCGAGGTCCCGGCAGTGGTCAACTTCTGAATGGTTCCCGTCGCGTCCACGATGACGTAGCCCGCGGAGTAAACATAGTTCGCCTGCCAGTTGCTGTAGCCGTGATTGATCCAGGTGACCTGGTTGTCCGTCGTATTCTGGCCCGGGATCTTGTTCCAGGTAGGCGCGCTGCTGCCGGATTCGCCGCCTGTGACCACGACCTGGATGTTGCCGTTCGGGTCGATGATGGCCTGGCCCACGCTATAGGTGGTCGATTGCTGCCATGGCGTATTGCCGGCCGAGGTCCACGTGACGGCATTGTCGATCGTAGTGGTCGAGTTCCAGCCCGGCGCAGCGCTCCCGGAGGTGCCGCCAGTGAGGGCAGTTTCGATCTGGCCGGCGGCATTGAGAACGAGCTGTCCCGCCGTGAACTGCGTATTCGCCTGCCAGGCAGTCTTTCCGCGGCTGATCCAGGCCACGCCGTCGGAAGTGGTCTCACCGATTGTGGTCGTCCAATCCGGCGCGGAAGGCGCCGAAGTACCCGAGTTCTGCGCGACTTGGATCGCGCCGTTGCTGTCGATGACGAACTGCGCAGGAATGGTGGCGTCAAAGGATGAGGACGGCTCCCAGGTGCCCTGAAGCACCGTGGCGAAGGTCTCGGAAGGCAACGGCGTATAAGGCGGCGGAGTGTCGCGGCTGGCGAGTTCGTCAGGAGTCAAACCGGCGTCGGGATCGATCAGGTTGGAGTTGGAAGGAACATTGGGCCCGATTGCGGCATAAATCGTGTTGAGCTCTTCCTGCACTGTCTGAATCTTCTGCAGTGTCAAATTGCGCGCCTCGGTTGCCTCATCGAGCTCGTCATAGAAGGCCTGGGGCACGGTGTCGGTTACGAGGATATTCGGGTCGTAGAGAGTGTCGGGAAGCGGAACGAGGACTTCTACCGGCTCGAGATAATCGGAATCTTCCGGCGCGCTGGTGAGAGCCTGGATGGGATCCATCAGCATGCCTGTTTCGAGCACCGTTTCGAGTTCCTCGTAGAAAACGGGCGCGGCGGAGATGGTCCAGTTCGCCGGGAACCAGGGTGCAGTCTGGTTGGAAAAGTCAAGTGCGGCGACAGGCAGGATGCCGCTGGGCGGCAGGGTCGCGAAGTAGTCGGCGAGAGTTTTCTGGGCCAATCCTCCGGAGGTCATGATCTGGCTGAGTTGCTCGGAGAGCTGGTTGATTCTGGCCTGCGCCATGGCCGGCTGGGCCACGGGCGGGTTTCCCGTCCCGTTGTTGATCCAGACCACGGCTCCATCCTGCGTGGGAAGGTAAATGCCGTTCCAGTCGGGCTCGACGGTTCCTGTAACGCCCGCAGTAAAGACCACCTGCTGGTTGCCGAGTTCGTCGAAGACGTACTGGCCGGCATTGAAGTTGGTGTTGGCCTGCCAGGCGGCGGGGCCGTTGTTCGTCCAGGTTTCGCTTCCGTCGGTCGTGGTCTGGCCGTATTTCAATTGCCATTGCGGCGGGACGGAGCCGGTTTGCGCTTTGACGGAGGCGATCTGGACGTTGCCGTTGGAATCGATGATGAATGCGCCCTGCGCAAATGTCGTCGCCGGCTGCCACAGCTGGACGGGCGGAGGCTGCGCGGGAAGCATGTAGCGATTGCGCGGAAGCCCGCCGGCTCGGACCACGGCGTTGCAATCGACAAAGAGCGGCTTCCAGGCCAGGCCGCTATTGACCCATGTGACCGAGCCGTCCGTGGTCGGCCCGCCCCAAACTTTGCTCCACGCCGTTGCAGCCGGCACGGTTGCCCCGGACGTTCCTGCGGTCTGAACGGTCTGGATGTTGTAGTTGGAGTCGGTGATGAATTGGCCTGCCGTGTAAGCGGTGTCTGCCTGCCATGCGATGCCTGGATCGAATCCGATGAGCGCAACAGGAAGGCCGAGCATGGCCCAGGGAAGCTGGTCGTCGGGGCCGAGATAGGCTTCGGCGTTGAAGATGGCGTAGGCGAGGCGGTTGCGCCATGTGGCCTCGGGCTGCATGGGCGGAAGCTCGAGGTTGGTGCCCCCCTGAACGCCCGCCGGCCAGGGAAGGTAGACCAGGCGCACGGCGTCGGCGATCTGCCAGTCTTCGAAAGCGTACTCCTGGGGATCCTGGGCGCAGGACGCGCCGAGGTTGCCACTGACGATGGTGGGAAGGCTGCCCGTGTCGAGCTGCTGGCCGCTTACCTGTGCGATGACGGGCTGGAGAAGCAGGATGCCAGCGTAGGTGGAGTTGAGAGGGTTGCCGACTAACTGACGAAAAGTGAGGACATCCGTGCCGGTGACCGGGTCGATGACCGTGAGCGAGCTGAGGTGCGTCTTGAGCGTGGTGTTGAGGACCACGTCTTGGCCGTTGGCCATGATGCCGTAACCGGGGCTGATCGTGAGCAGGGGATCGGGGCCGGAGGTGTCCATGGTTAAGGCGAAACCAGAGACGGTGCCCGCGGTGACGGCCTGACCCAGCGTGGCCAGCAGTCCGGCGCGGTAGAACTGCTCGCTGTCGAGCGCGTCGACGGTAAGCGTGCGGCCGGTGTAGAGGTTGAGCCGCTGCCGCCACCAGCCGGGATCCACCTGCTGCTGTAGCTGCGGTTCGATGCCGACCAGCGATTCGCTGGTTGCCGGATCGGTGATGGGTGTGGCGGGCATATTGTCTCTCCCGATCAGGAATTAATGCCGGTGGCGAAGCTAACGTAAGCTGGCGAACTGCGAGCGCGGATGTAGAAGCCGTAGGTCTGATTGCCGATCGCAGTCTGCCAGGTGGAGTTCTGGTTTTGCGTAGGCGGGACCACAGAGATGGCCCCTCGATAGAGCTGAAGCAAATTGCTGGGCGTGCGAAAGCTGAGGATCTGCGGCACGGTAGGGTTGGGCGCGAGCGTGGGCAGGTTGGCCTTGAGCGCGGCAAACCCCGATCGCGCTACGGGGATGAGCGCGAAGACGGTGAGGTCGGCGTAAGCGTTGGCCGGCAGAGTCAGGTCGATGGGCGGCAGCGCCATGCTGTCTTCGACCAGGGCCGGGATCTCGTCCACAGGAATGATGCTCAGGCGCACATCGAGTTGCTGGGGAAAGAACGCCTGCGTAAAGTTGCCGGAGTTGGGCGAGGTCAGTGTGATTCCGATGCTGGCCAGGGGGAAGCGGCCGCCGGGCGGGAGCGCGTCAAAGTAGTTGGCGGCGGCAAAGCTTGTCGATGAGCCCGCGGCGGTGCGTGTCGCGACAGTTTCCTGCAGCATTGAGTCGTATTGCATCAGGAACGCGCGCTGCGTGGCAGGATCGGCGAGACCGAGGCGCAGGCCGCTGTACTCCGGCCCACTGTCCCGGCGCACCATGTAGGGATCGAGCCAGACGATCACGTTCCGGGTGAGATAGATCATGCCCAGCGGGAGCAGCTCATTCGAAAGCTGGGTGGCGTTGGCGCTGAGGAAGATCTGCCGCGCCAGGGCGGCGCGAAGCGCGGAGGCGTCCTGGCTACTGCCGCCGGACCAATTCGCGGGCGCCGGATAGGGCACGAGCGAAACGGCGGTTGCTTCAATGATGCTGCCATCGTGGGTAGTGCGTGTGCCCTGAATGCTAGTGGGGTACGACGTGATGGGATTGGCGGTGAACTCGACTGGGCGTAGAGCGAGAACATACGCGCCGCTGCGTGTACGCGCCGGCGTCGAGGGAGCGCCGGACACGTTGAACTGCACGTCGAGATTCTGCTCGTCGGGCAGATCGGAGAGATCGATGGTGATGTCGTTGGGCAGCAGCACCAGTTCGCCCGCCGGCGTGAGGCCCTGGCCGGCGCGGATGATCACCGTATCGCCGTCGGCATCCGGATCGTTGGCTGCAGGCAGCTCCACCCACAAGCCGTGAATGACGCTGAATCCGGCGGCCTGGCCAAGGTCGGCTTGGCGCTCAAGAAAGTAATCCTGCTCGCGCTGGAGATCGCGCGCGGCAAGAAAGCGGCCGTCGAACCAGTAGGGGCGTGTGGCCTGGCTGTCGATAACCAGCGATCCGTTGTTTTGCCCCGCAGTGACCTGGGCCTGGGTAAGGGTGAGGCGCGTGTCGCCTTGCGTGTAGTTGGCCATGATGGACTCCTAGGACTCCGCTCCGGTGGTGAAACCGAGCGAGCGGGCTACGAGGGATGGTGGATAAACGAAAAGCCGGACGCCATTGTTAATGGAGATTCCATTGAGATTGACCGCGGGCGCTGCCCCGTCGGCGCCGGGCGTGGCGGGAATCGAGATGCGCGCCAGCAGGATCGAACTGGTGTCAACGCCGGATGGGATCTCGCGCGGCACGGTCCCGCCGGATGTGAAAGGAAGAAAGGCTGCGGGCCCGGAGTTGGCGTTCAGCAGGTTGTTTTGGATCGATTGCAGCGCTCCGGAGATGCTGGCGGGCACGGCGCCCATGGGAGCCCAGGGATCGATGGGCACGGGGATGTCGGACGCTGAAGCATAGTTGCTGGCATCGGTGCGCAGGACGAGCTGCATGGCGAAGGAGTCGAGGACGCGATTGGCGGAGAAGGCATCGGTGGCGCTGTAATCGTCCTGCGTGGCGAAGCAGGGAGTGACACCTTGGGTGCAGGAGGCGAAGGTGGCGAAGACGTCGATAAAGAGATTGCCGCCCACGATGGAATCGTTCTGGTCCATAGCTGACTGGCCGTTGAGCCACGGCTGAAGACGGATGCAAACTGTGGTCGGCACTTCAATCAGGCGCCCCACGCGGTCGATGGCCAAGCCTGGGGTGACCTGGATCTCCGATTGGCTCTCGCCTACGCACGTCCACGCGGATATCGGAGGCGAGCCGTCGAGCGTGGTGCTGCCGACAGCCGTGCTCCAGACGGGTGAGATCGGACCGGCGGTGAAGACCGTGGTTCCGCTGTCCACGATGTCGGGATTGACCGCGGGTCCGGCGCAGGTCCAGGCAGGGATCGCGGGGTTGCCGTCGCTGGTAACGCTGCCGACAGCCGAGTTCCACACCGGGACCGCTTGACCCGAGGTAACGTTGGCCGTGAGGATCTGGATATTTGAGTTGGAGTCGATGATGGCGGTGGAAATGGCGAACGCGGTGTTAGGCCGCCAACCGTTGTTGTTGACGGGGCCTTCAGAGGTCCACACGATGCTTGTCCCGTCGTTGACGGTGTCGTTCGGCGTGGTGGCGAAAGCGGGCTGCGTAGCGCCGCTAACGCCCGCAGCGCCGGTATTCACCTGCACATTGCCATTGCCATCGTAGACGAAAGCCCACTTTGCAAAGGATGTGTCCGGCTGCCAGACCGGCGGGCCGTTGAGGATCTGAACGTTGTTGTTGGAGTCGACGATCGCGGAGGGCACCGGAAATGGCGAATTGGGAATCCAGCCGTTGGCATTGATCGGACCTTCGCATGTCCAGACCACTCCCTGGGCGCCGTCAACGACCGTGGCTCCCGGTGTGGTGGCGAAGGCCGGGGCGCTGGCGCCGCTCATTCCAGCAACGCCGGTGTTCACCTGCACATTGCCGGCGGAGTCGAGTACATAGTTCATGGCGGGATAGTATGTGCCCGCCTGCCAGATGGCCGTGACCACGACCTTCATGCCCGAAACTGTGCCCGTTCCGCAGAGCTCGAGGAGCGCGCGCGCCAGGCAACTGCGGTGGTAGTCCTGGTCGGCCTGGAAGTCGTCGACGCCGAGCATGCGGCCGAGGGAATAGTAGACGCGCGAGGGCGTCGGCGGCGGATTCAGATCGTCGGTCGGTGGTGATATCGGGGACGTTGCCATGGTGTCCTCTCGTCGATTTCAGGTGAATGCGTGTAGGCAAGTTGCCGCGGAGCCTTTTCGTCGTAGCGCCACGCGCCCAGAGCGGGAATGCGCAACGGCTTCATCGCTTCGGCTAGGTGACCGGAACGTACGAGAAGTCGTAACTCGCAATGCTCCCGCTCGAGGTCGAGGTTGCTCCGGAGAGCGTGATTGTGCCGTTCTCAGCCACCACGGCCGGCGTGGCAGAGAGCACCGCAGTGGGCGGAGCCTGAATGGTGACCTCGGCAACAGCGGCGGCGCTCTTCTGGCCGAGATTGTCGGTGACCACGAGCGAGAATTTAACCGATCCCGCGACATTGGGTACCGTCACTTCAACGCTCGAAGTCGGCGCGGTGGTGGTGGTGCTGGGACTGGATGCGGACAGCGTGACGACAGAAGTTGCCATTGGTTTCTCCGTGACTGGACCGTGTTTCAGCTCGGCGGCTGCAGCAGGGTCCACTGGTATTGAGTGATGAATGTCCCCTGGGGCGAAGTGGAACCTTCGCCTTCGAGCACGATCGTTCCTCCGGCCTTGACGACGGCCGGAGCTTTGATGCTGGCGATGGGTTGAGCGTATTCTGCGGTGTTCCAGCCGTTGATCATGCGTGGATCGAGGGTCGGCATCTCGTTGACAACGTCGTAGCGGCCCACATCGCTGACCCCGACGGTGACCGGGTTGCGTGGCGGCTCGGGGCCAAGGTAGGTGTTGACGCCGACCAGCGACGCCAGGCCGATCATGAACGGCTCGGTGGCGATCTTGACGAAAGCCTGCACGTGCGCGGGCTTCTCCGCTGCGACAATGCGCTCAACCATCTTCAGATTGATATCTTCGACCTGATTGTGGACGAAGACGGTCATGCGGTAGGCGAGCGCGTCGTAAAAAGCCTGGACGGCCTGGGCGCTGCCGGGAATGTTCAGGTTGGTTTCATAGAGCGCCTGCAATTCCGCCTGGATGCGCGGGTCACCGAGGAAAAGCGTGTCGCCGACAAAGGAGTTGCTGGCGGGCTGATAGCCGGGAAGCAGCGGGTTGTTCTGGACGGCGAGGTTGGCGCCGAGGATGGTCGCGAAGATGTGGCGCAGCCGGAAATCCTCAATCACGATGATCGCGCCCCGGGAGCAGGCGCCGCTGGTGGCCACATCGAGGGCCTGCGTGACGCCCTTCGCGGTGCCGCGCCATCGATAGAGGCTGGGTGTGGCTTCCAGACGCGCGCGGCGGCGATGATGCGGGTAGTTGGGGCTGGGACGCACGCCGATCCATGAGCCGAGCCAATCGAGCGCGCCGTCGGGTGTGCTCTCGGGGCGCATGAGCAAATAGGCGTTGGCGATGCGGTCTTCGATTCGCGTGAACTGGGACTCGAACAGATCGACGAAGCGCTCGAGGAAGTCACGCCGCGTGCTCTGGCCGGGGACTTCAGAGGCTGGCGGGAACTTGGCCTCGCGATAGATCTCGGGCAGATATTTCTGCACGTAGGAGAACCGCGGGCCGTAGATGCGCATGCCCGCGATCTGGGGCGAGTTGCGGCCGTCGCCGTTGAGCTGGATACGCACGCCGAGAAAACGGCCAGCGAGGTTGCGCACGGCTTTGTTGGCGCGCTGCACGAGGACCATGAAGAGTCCCTGCGTGTCTTCGACCGGCTGCCCTTTGAGGAGTGTGGGTGCGAAGGCAACCTCGGTGGGAATGCTCTGCCAGACCGCGGCCGGCGTTCCCGGCACGAGTGCCGGCGGGATGGAAGAGATGTTGACGTCGCCGAGGATGTGCGGATACCACGGGAATGCAGGGTCGACAAGATCGCTTTGGCTGTCGGAGGCCGTGAGCCAGAGAATGGCGCCGCAGCGCGGAGGCACGACGGCCTCGATAAACATGCGATGCCAGACGCATTGCGCGATGCCGCTGTCGACGATCGCAGGACTCGCGGGATTGGTGGCGCCGCCGGGTGCGAGGTTGTTGAGCGAGATCGGCACCAGCGGCAGCATGAGTGGTGTCATGCCCGGAGCATTGGCGTAACTGGGCGGCAGTGTGAAGCCCTTCACCATGGGGCCAACATTGTTGGCGGGCAGCACGTATGTGTCACCTGCGGGGATGAGCGTGTCGCCTGCGTCTGCAAGGTTGAAGATCAGCGCCTCATTGGTGATGGAGAGAACGGATTCGACGTTGCCGTTCGCGTCCTGGACGATTTGGCCAACGGTGTAATTCGTATTGGCCTTCCAGGAAACCAGCCCCGCCGAGATCTCGGCCGCGGTCGGCGGACCTGCGCATGTCCAGGTGATGCTGCCGTCGACGACGGTTTGATTCGTGGTGCTGGGCCAGCGAGGCGGCGTGGCGCCGCTCAATCCCTCATTGGTAGCGAAGACGGCGAACTTCTGGTTGCCGAGCCAGGCGATGGTGTAGGGAAAGCAGACGCCGCCGAGACGAAGCGGGCCGCTCGAGAGCGTGGTCTCGCTGAAGATGCGGATGTTGGCGACCTGGTTGGTGGCACTGTTTGCGCCCCAGGACATGACGACAAACTGCGGCGGCTGTTGGGTCATATCCATCGTGGCGATGGCGACCCAGGTCTCCGATGCGGGCAAGGTGTAGCGCGCTACGATGCGCGGCGGGTCCTGATTGGCCTGGCAGGGGCGCAGGATGCCGGGATTGGGGGTGTCGACGGGGCCGGTTTGGAGAGGCTGGCCAGCCACTTTCCCGAGCTGCGGCGCGGTGCGATCGAGCGCAAGCACTCCGCCTTCGGGCAGCGGGACCAGCCGCCAGAATTTGAAATCCGGCACCGTGAGCGTGAAGTTAGGCCAGCGATTGCGGCGGTCGATCATGACCAGCGAGCCGCTGATGGCCAGGTAGAGAATGCCGTCGTAACCCATCGCGAGGTCGGTAACGCCAGGATCGCCCGGCGCGTAGATCACGACCTCGTCAGGCGGCGGAGCGTCGGTGGGTCCGCTGCCTCCCGCCATCACCAGGCCGCTCGATGCATCCCAGCGCGCGTAGTTGCCGTACGGGTCGAGCGTCATGGGCGTGGTGTTGACCAGAGCCGTGGCCTGGTTGAAGTTTTCAAGGAATGGCGTGCCCGCGCGGACGCTGCGGAGCTCGAGAGTGTTGTTCGTGCCGCAGTAATACAGACCGCTCTGCGCGGGACCGGCGCAGAGCCAGGTCACCTTACCGTCGATTTGCATCTGGCCGATGCCGGTCGGCCAGGTGGGCTGAAGCGCACCCGTGGGACCGTTGCTGGGGGCCGAGATGACGGTCTCGATGTTTCCATTCGAGTCAACGATCGTCTGTCCAACGGTAAACGCCGTGCTCGACTGCCAAGATTGCGATCCGGAACTCGCGATCGATGAGCCCGATGGTCCGCCGCATTCCCAGATAAGGCCGCCGTCGATTGCGATCTGTCCAATAGCGGTGGGCCACTGCGGCGGCGCGATACCGCTCATGGCCGCCACGGAACACTGCAGGTTCCCGTTGGGATCCAGGATGTACTGGCCGGCGGGGATGATCGAGTTAGGTTGCCAGGTTCCCGGGCCGGCGTTGATCCACGTCACCTGGCCGTCGCCGGTTGTGGCGCCGATGGTAGAGTTCCACGATACCGGCGGCGTGCCGGCGGTCGTTCCGACGCGGGTGGAGAGAACGCGCTGCACGTTGTTGTGGTTATCGAGCACGAACTGGCCGACGCTGTAGACCTGATCAGGAGCCCACGGCAAGGGATCGATGCGAACCCAAACGACCTGGCCATCGGCGACGGGCTGGATGCTGCTGGTGCTCCAGGCCGGCGGGGTACTTCCGGTGCGACCCATGCCGGTAATGGAGGCGACGGCCTGCAGGTAGCCGTCGGGATTGAGGATGCACTGGCCCACGGTGAACTGCGTGTTGGCCTGCCACGGAACGGGGCCAGCATTGATCCAGGTGACAAGGGCTTCCGGCGTGACCTGGAACGGAATGGTCGCCCACGAAGGTTGCGTTGAACCGGAGGAACCTGAGGGCTGAACGCTCTCAACGACCTGGATGAAGCCATTGGGATCGACCACGCTCTGGCCCACTAAATAGGCGGTGATGGCGCGCCACGGCTGCAGCCAGTCGTTGAGCTGACTCAACATCCAGAACTGGAGACCGTTCGAATCCATCTCAATCCTTCCTGTAGTCCATCAACACACGTTGGGCACGACTGGAACCGCGACTGTGGGGTCCGTTTCCGTTGGAGGCGTCAGCGTGGCGGGAACCGACGCCGGCGATCCATCGGGGCTGGTTTCGACAATGACTTGAAGCAACTCAGGGAGCTGCCAGTTGCTCAGCAGAATCTCGGGTGAACCGCTGGAATCGGCATTGACGAGCTGATACGCGCCGGTCGAGAGCAGCGAAAAGAGGTTGAGGCCGTTGACTTCCGTTACGCCCGCCACCTTGCTGACAACCACCTCCAGCTCCAACTGCCGCACCGTGCGGCCAAGCGGCCAACCGGTTCCGTCCATGCCGCCCGGAGCGAGAGGCCACAGGTAGCTGCGTACAGCGGTTTCGACGGCCTGCGCGACCTCGATCGACTGATAACCGCTCTTGTACTCGACGGCAACGCCGATACCGAGCTGCACATATTCGCTGGCGATGACGTACATCTCCGCGGCGACAGGACGGCAAGGATTGAGATACTGATAGACCGTTTGCAGCGTAGGCATGTCGGCGCGCGGGTTTGGATACATCACGCCGGCCTTGTTGGGAATTACCATGACCGAGACCACACCCGGCACATTGCTGGTCTGGGTCTGAGGCATGAAAAGCGGCAGCACCTCGGCGCGCGCGACGTTGGCTCCGGGAGTCTGCGAGGCCAGATTCTGGTAATCGGAGGCAGTGACGGCGCGGCTCTGGTTCTGGAGCAGGGAGGGAATGCGCTGCTGGGCCGACTGCAGGGTCTCCGCATCTGCGCCGCCGGATGTAGGGGTTGGCTGCAGCACGGTGATGGTCTGCGTGATCTGGTTGCCGGAGGCGTCGAACGCCTGGATGGAGGTGAGCGAGCCTGGCTGAAGGTTACCCGCCGAGCCGCCTCCGGCGCGCATGGTCTGCGCCATGATGCGGCGTCCGGCGGGAGGAATCATTCCCTGAAGTTGATTGCCGAAGGTCACGGTGCCGGCTTCGGGATCGAGCGCATAGGCCTGCACCGGTCCCTCAAGGATGGCGAGGTCGTCCACCTCGGTCCATGTCTGGAAGCCGAGGCCGGGCATATCAACCTGGAGGACAAACGTAGCTGGATCGACCTGCGCCTGCGGCAGGGCGAACTGTTGGCTGATGCTGCCGTCGCTGACGCCGATCACGACCGCGCTGTAGGTGGTGCGCTGATCGATCTGCACGGCGTTTACGCCCAGCCAGCTCACGCTCAAGGCGCTGCTGGCGGCAAGACGAATCCAGGTGACGAGGCGCGCGGCCATGGTGGTGTCGTCGATGCGCGGAGGCTTCATACCCACGCCGGCCTGCGGATCGGAGAGAACGTTATTGGGCGGTGCGCCGATGGGGCCGGTGGGGATCTGCAACTGCACGACGCCGGGCTGAGTCAGACCCTGTGTGCTGTCGCTGATGACCTTCATCGCGGCGTATTGATAGGGCAGACCCTGGAGCGACATGGTCCATGAAGCCGTCACCGGAGCGGGTGTGCCGGCGCCGGTGTAACCCTGCGGCACGGAGAAAAGGCCGGGAACCGCCATCAGCGGCACGAAGCCCATGTTCACGGTGAGCTGGCCGGGCTGGCTGGTTAGCGCTGCCAGCGCTGCAGACTGATTCTGCGGCGTGGAGGCGAGGAGTGCAAGCCAGATACTGCTGTCTGTGGTTCCGTTGAGGATGTCGTGACCGCTAGGGTCGTACTGTCCACTGGTGAACAGAGGAGTGGTGGTATAGCCGCTGGGGATCGACCCCAGATTGTAGAGGGTCATCAATCCGGTGCGCAGCGCGAGCGAGCTCGATTGCTGCGCCGGCGAAAGAGGCACTTTGATATAGGCCTGCCCGGTGACAGGCAGCAGATCAATCTCATTCAGCGTTTCGAAGTTGACGGGGCCCGAGACCGAAGCCGGAGCGACGATGCCGATTGGAGACAGGGACGACGCGCCGAGCGAGAGCGAGAGAAGACCAGTGGCCGCCGCCGCTGGTTGCATCGGCTGGCCCAGAAGCCTGAGAAACGCGATGCGCTGCTTTTCGGGGATGAGATTGGCGCGATAGAGGATGGTATCGGCCAGCCAGGCGAAGAGTTCGAGCAGGGTGCGGCCGGGATCGCCCGGCTGCGGATTGGTCCACTCCGGGGTGTGGGCCGGGATGTTGGCGAGCAGATCCTGTACGAGATCATCGTAGGACCGGTCGTCGAGTGCTGGTGGTATCAAGGGCATAGTGTCAACCGACTTGCATGGTTACGCCGAGCTGCTGTTGCGTGTTGGTGCGCAGGACGCGGTAGTAAATCTGGACCTGGACCTCGCCGGGCGAACCGGCGACGGGGTCCACGTCGACGGCATCGACAGTAATGCGGTTTTCATAGTTCTGCAGGCTTTGCAGAATCATGGTTTGAATCTGCGCACGCAGGGCCACGGTGTTGCCTTCGTCAAGAAAGTTCTGCAGGCCCGCGCCGAAGGTGGGGCGCATGAGTTGCTCGCCGGGCCGCGTCATCAGAATCACGCGGATGGAGTCGCGCACACTCTGTTCGAGTGTGGGAAATGAAATCGCGCCGCCCTGCGGATAAGGCAGGTACGGCCAGCCCAGAGGATCCTGATACGCAGTGGCCATGGTTAATCATCCGAAGGCGATGGAAATGGGATGCAGATCTTAATGAACGGCAGCCAGAAGAAGATGATGTTGAGCAGGCTGAGAAAAAGGTTGAGCACGAAGAACGCGCAGATGGTGATGAGCGGAATGTTGAAGCCGCAGAGCCATCCCAGACTGAGCGACGGACCGCCCCCGCTGCCATTCATCAGGCCCGACATGGTCGCTCCCTGCATGGCGCCCATCAGGCTGCCCGGAACCTGAAAGCTGCAGTTGGGCTTGGCGCCGGCGAGGAATGCACTGTTGGGATCGGGCAGCGGAATGGGCGCGTGGGGACGCTGACCGGATGTGTGCCACGGAGCGATCGTGAACGGAATGCTGTACCGGCTCCAAACCAGTTTGGGCGAGCACGTGCCGGACTCGGACTTGACGCGGAAAAACATGCGCAGTTTGTAGTAGCGTGTCGAGTCCTGATAGCGGCCCAGAGGCGCGACCTGGGCTTGCGCGGTCGGCGTGATCGCGTTGACGAGGGCCTGGATGAGATGCTTTTCGTGCTTCTCGCTGATCGCGTCCCAGGAGTCAGGCATCGTGAATTGAGTCGACGCGGGCGTCAATGGTAACGACTGTATGGAGAGCAGCGTGGTGTACGCGTTCTGATAGAACGTGCCCATCGGCGTGGGGACGCCGGCATAGTACACGTTGACGCAGTCGAGGGCGCTCAGCACGGCCGCGCCTGTCGAGGAACTGGGATCGAAGGCATCGAAGACGGAGTTGAGCATGCGCAGAGCGGTGGCGAAGTCGTGAAAGAAGGTAAATTGCGCGCTCTCGGTGTAGGTTGGCGGCATGGAGGAGGATTTGGACGGCGGATACTCCGCCGCGAGGAAGTCGTCGGACAACCAGCGATAGTCGATCGCGCCGCCGCTGGGGAAGGTAAGTTTCGACGAATATTTCTTGCAGCGCAGGATGGTCGGCAGGCTGGAAACCAGTCCCTGCCGGCTGAACGTGGGCGGTGAAGCTGGTGCTACGTCGCTCATCTCACTGCTGGCAGTGGGAATGACGCCGTAGACGACAGTGCTGTGCAATGCTGCGCAGGTTTGGGGTGGCGCGGCGAATGCGGGCGTCGTGCTCTCGGTCAGTGCGGTCGAGAGAGCCAGCGCCGCGAGCTGCTGGTCGACATCCTGCTGGCCCGATTTGAGCTGCGGGCGTTGCGTGGGATCGGGATCGAGGTCTTCCTGATCGGCGGAGAGTAGCTTCCAGGAGAACTGGCCCTGCGGATTCTTCATCCAGGCTGAATGCATGTGGAAGTTGTCGGTCGAGTTGCCGTTGACGTCGGTGGTTCGGTAGACGCGGCGCACAACAATGCCGGCGGAGAGGATGCGCCGGGGATCGACCGGCGGAGTCGCGAGCGTGTTGCAGTTCAGCTGAACCATGGCCGCGTTCAGATAGCGCTGCACTGGCTGATACAACATAATCGCCGGCGGCGCGTTGACAACCGAGGCGTGCGAAATCTGCGGCTGAGCGCCGGTCGAGAGATCCTGCAGGAAGCGAGCAGGGAAGTCGTCGTCATACATCTGGAGGATCACGGGCCGGTTCTGTTCTGTGCCCTCGAGATTGACACCCTTCACGAGAATTTCGCAGTGGTTGCCTACCATACGTTTCCCGCTCCCGGCGTGTAGGTGGTTGCGACGACAGTGGTGGCCTGCATCACCTGGCACTGCACGATGCCGCTGAAAGTGGACATGGCCGAGTTCACGGTGAGTTGCGGCGCCGTAATCGTCATGCTGGAGGCAGCGGTGACCTGGACCTGCGCGGTCGGCGCGTTGATGGTGACGCCGCTCGCGTCGATGCGGATCGAGGTCTGGTTGGCGTCGCTGAACTCGATGGAGCCGTCAGAGTCGGTCATCTTGCCCGTCAGTTGGCCGGGGGTGGTGAACTGAACAGTGGGGCCGGTCGAGTCCTCAATGATTGCGATCTTGGTGCCGGCTTTGCCGGTGATGGTCCAGCGATCGACGCTCGATCCATCGCCGCCGATTTTGTCGGGTGCGGAGTCGGCGCCGTTCCACAGGCCGCCGATGACGACGGGAAAACGCGAGTCTCCGGAGAGAAACACGACCAGGACCTCGTCGCCGACATTGGGAATAAAGAACGCGCCGCGATTGTCGCCGGCGAAAGGCACCGCGACCCGCGCCCACATGGGGCCGTTCTGATCGTCGATCCCATCAACATTGAAAACGCGCACCTGGATGCGATTCATGTTGCCGGGATCCTGCACGCTGACCACGGTCGCCAGGAAGGCTCCGCTTCCCAACATCGGCAGTGTGTCTTCCATCAGCAGGCGGCTCATGATCCACTCCCCAGGTAGGCACACTCGGCGCAAAAGTGCGTCTCATAGCCGCCGTCGGTGTCGAAGTGATGCGTAGTGGCGGTGGTGTAGTAGGTGTTTGAGAAGCGGGGACCGAGGCCGGCGAGTTCGAGATACGTGCCGACACGCAGGTTCGGGTTGCCCTCGGAAACGCCGTGCGCCACGACGAAAGTGCGGGCGCGCTGTGCAAATTCGGCGTTGACGAGCGCCTGGGCGTCCTGCGAGTTCAGGTTGGAGAAGTATCCGAGCTGCTCGGAACGAGTAGAAAGCGCCTGCTCGATCCAGGTTGCGCCGGTTTGCCCGGTACCGGGTCCAAGAGAGGTGGTCTGGCTGGTGACATTGATACGCTGGCCCTGGGTGTAGTCCCACCCCGTGGCGGTGATCTCGGTGACCTGGTGCGAGAGGTCTGCGAGAACACGCACCTGCTTGAGCTGGCTGTTGAGGTCGATTTCGATGGAGTTGCGCTGGGCCTGGCCGCGCGGCGAGGCGTGAAGCTCCGTGCCAACCACCTGGACATCGGCGTCGTAGCGTGCCAGCAGCCGGCGCAGGAAGCGCAGGTCGCTCTCGTTGTACTGGAACTGATCGGAGATGTTGGTATCGAGGCCGGCTAGCACTGGCGTGAGGCCGAGGTTGGTGGCAACCTGACTGGCGATATCCGAAAGCGTCGTGGAATCCCAGTTTTTAGTGCGGCGTGCCATGCGCGCACCCTGCAGCGAGTCTTCGGCGAGGACGATGAGATCGGGAGGCCCGCTCGAGGGAAAACTGCCTTCGAGCGCCGTGATCTTGCCGCGGAAGATTTCGGTAGGCGAACTGGCATCGCCGGCGTAGA
>Ga0187847_10002288_pt1 | contig 15630 bp, 14 predicted proteins | sample June2016WEW_4_10_FD_132458 | JGI IMG/M metagenome (GOLD analysis project Ga0187847, IMG submission 132458) | Peatland microbial communities from SPRUCE experiment site at the Marcell Experimental Forest, Minnesota, USA - June2016WEW_4_10 | ecosystem: Environmental > Terrestrial > Soil >...
CCCACGTCGGGGCATATGGTGTCCCTGTTGTATCAGCCACAAGCCATGCGTTGGCGCGGGCTGACGGTATTGACGAACACGCCACCCAGGAGTGCACAGAGCTCGCCCGGGGGACTACAGGGAATTTCCATCACGGAACCGATCATCGCCAAAGCCGCGCGCAAGCTCGGCCTGGACCAGGTCGCGATCCGCTACATCAACTGTCCCGAGGGCAAGGCGCAATACGGGCCGCCAGTGAATGGCAAGCTTCAGCACGCCACCAGCGCATTCATCAAGGAAGCTCTCCAGCGCGGCGCGGACCAATTCAACTGGCAGGAAAGAGCAGCGCGAAATCCGAAACGAATCGGCACGAAGGTGCGGGGAACGGGCGTGTCGCTGAGCTGCTATGTCGGTGGAACCATCGGCTTCGACGGACTTCTGGTGATCACCCCCGAAGGCAGAGTGCGTTTTCAATCCGGCATCGGAAATCTGGGAACCGAGTCGGTGATCGACGTCCATCGCGCAGCTGCGGAGGTTCTCGGCGTCCCCTGGGAGAAATGCGATGTCGTGTGGGGCAACACGGCGAAGCATCTTCCGTTCACCTGTGTTTCCGGCGGCAGCCAGACTACGCACGCGATGACTCGCGCCGCCCATGCGGTGGCGATGGATGCGACACGGAAACTCCAGGAGATCGCCGCGGCGAGTTTGGGAGGTAAACCCGAGGACTACATAGTGGCGAATGAGCGCGTCTTCCGGAAGGGATCGGGCTCGGGGTTGACTCTCGCGCAAGCAGCACAGCGCGCGATTGAACTCGGCGGCAAGTACGACGGTCACGAAGCGCCCGCCGACGTCAACAAAGTGACCAAAACGTCAGTTGATGCGCTGGCGGGGCAGGGCCTCGTGGCGGCTGCGCGCGACAACTACGGGCGCGACGGCGTGACGCACTCGTACGTGGCAGCCTTTGCCGAAATTGAAGTAGACGTCGAAACCGGCAAATACGGCATCGTAGATTTCCTTGCTTACGCCGATGTAGGCACGGTGATTCATCCCCGCGCGCTGGGCGGGCAGATTCTCGGGCGGTCAACACTCGGCATCGGTCACGCGATCGGTCAGAAGTGGGTCTTCGACCCGCACTACGGCGAAATGGTTTCGAAACGCTTCCATCACAATAAACCGCCTACGATTCTGGATGTGCCGGTGGATATGCAATGGGCAGCGCTGGATATTCCCGATCCCGAGACTCCGGTCGGCGCCCGTGGAATAGGCGAACCACCTGTCGGGGGCGCTTGTGCCGCCGTCCTCAATGCGCTCTCGGACGCTCTGGGGGACGAGATCTTTCAGCGTGCCCCCGTCAACCTCGACACGATCCTCACTTCACTTGAAGCAGGGCGGCCGATGCAACATCCCCTGATGGCACACATTTAATGATTCAAATCGCGACACGAGGAAACCTATGGCAGTGATACGAGACGTTATGCCGGCTTTCGAACTGGTCCAGCCGACCTCGGTAGCCGACGCACAGAAGCTTCTTCAGGACTACCGGGCCGACGCATGGATCATGGCTGGCGGGCTCGACAGCTTCGACTGGCTTAAGGACCGGATAAAGAGGCCGAAGGTGCTAGTGGACCTGAGCGGGATTGCGGAACTCAGGGGCATCCGCACCACTGGGGAGGGCGTCGAGATCGGCGCCTTGACTACACTCACCGAGGTGGTAAACCACCCCGTTATTCGGGAAAAGTACAGTCTTCTCGCAGAAGGCGCTGAGGCGGCCGCTTCGCCTCAGATCAGAAACCAGGGCACGATCGGCGGCAACGTAACGCAAGACGCGCGCTGCTGGTACTACCGGTCGGGCTGGCCGTGCTACCGGGCTGGCGGAAACATGTGCTATGCGGACACGCCCACAGCGCGCAATCGCGAGCACGCGATTCTCCATGCCGATCGATGCGTGGCGGTAAATCCTTCGGACTCGGCTCCCGCGCTGATCGCCCTCGACGCCAAATTCGTGATCCACACAAACAAGGGAGAACGGATTGTCGACGCCGAGGATTATTTCATCGGACCCGATATCGACATCACTCGCCTCCACATTCTGAAACCGGGCGATCTGCTGACGACGATTCGTATTCCATTCACCTGGGCCGGTGCACACTTCTATTTCGAAAAAGTACGGGACCGGAACGTGTGGGACTTTCCATTGCTAAACGTTGCTTCGGCCATGCAACTCTCCGGGAACACAATCGAGCGCATCCGCATTGCTGTAAATGGTGCAGCCGCCCGTCCGCTGCGATTGAAGGCCGTTGAAGACCTGGTCCGAGGGAAGCCGGCGACCGCGTCAACAGGTGAAATGGCGGGGCAAAAGGCGGTGCACGGAGCTATTCCGCTGCAGTTCAACGCCTACAAGATCCCGCTGATGAGGAATCTGGTGAAACGTGCCATCGGGGGCGTGGAGGAAGCAAAATGGGTATCCTGAAGCCGATTACGCAATGGGCTGCGAATCCATGGGGACAAAATGTTCCCATTCACATCGCCTGGTTCCTGATCTGGGTTGCCGCAATGTCCGGACTGGCTTTCCTCATCGTGCACGCAGTTTATTTGCGGTATTTCGCCAAAGCTGAAAAATTCGAGGGCGATGTCCCGCGAACCCTGGTGGCCGCTTTGCCGCAGCGGATTCCCAGACACTCGCTGGCAGCGCGGATGTTTCACTGGATCATGGCGGCGGCGATGTTCACCCTGCTCTTCACCGCGTTCCTTCCAAGGATCGGCATACAGTTCGACTGGGTCACTTACCACTGGATAGCCGGAACCGTGTTGACTGCATCCGTCATTTTTCACGTGATTCATGCCTCGTTCTGGCTGGACTTTTGGGCGATCTGGCCGGATAAGCATGATCTCATCGACGCGAAAAGAAGAGTACGCAGGTTCATGGGGCTGCCAGCGCCGCCGCCACGCAGATTCGCGAAGTACCCGCTGGAAAACAAGCTCTACCACGCGGCGATCATAGTGGCCGGCCTGTCCGTCATCGGGACCGGTGTGTTCATGATGTCTCGGGTGCGCACCATCTTTTTCCCGCGCAATCCTTATTTGTTCAGCGACATGACCTGGGGTTTGATGTACGTGCTGCACGGCCTCGCCGGGGTTGGGCTGATCGCGCTGGTGATGATCCATGTGTACTTTGCTGTGCGCCCGGAGAAACGGGACATCACAAAGTCGATGATCTTCGGTTCGATGAGACGCGAGTTCTATCTGGAACACTACGATCCGGAGCGTTGGCGTCTGCAATTGTCGCGGTCGGAGTCGCCCCGAACAGACAGGTAAAACATGCGACCAGGAAAGGAAAATAGACATGAAACGCTACTTCGCAGCCACGGTAATCATCCTCGGAATCACCACCACCCTGCTCCCCGTCGCAATCCGGGCCGGGAGCACAGTCAGTTCCGGACTCGGGCCGGCGGATACGTACTTCGTGACGCAGACATCGCTCGGCACCCCATTTCAAGTCGAGTCCGGCCGGCTCGCCGAAACAAGGGGGACTAGCCAACCCATTCAAAGCTACGCGCAGTTGATGGTGAGTTCACACATCACCGTGAACAATGCACTAACGGCGCTCCTGAAAAATAAGGCGCCAACACCGCCCGCTACGCTTCTGAAAGCAGCCTACTCCACAATGGTTTCCACCCTTCAGCGTGAAAGCGGCCAGACGTTCGATGCCGACTACGTTGGAGGTCAGGTCAACTATCAGAAGGCAAACGCCGCTCTCTATGAATATGAAATTGCGAATGGCATGGATCCAGACCTGAAGGCCTTTGCACAACAGACCCTGCCAAAAATTCAGGACCATTTGGCACGCGCACTGAAGCTACAAAGCGCTGAAAGTAAGTAGAACTTGTCTAGAGAGAGGAGTGTGTCGGAATGAAAATCTCCGAGTGCCGCTCCTTCCAGTCACGGTTCGGAAGTAATCCGCATCCAACCGAGCCGCGACCAAAAGGAGCGGTACCGAAAAGCCTCTGGGTTACCGGACTGGTTGGGGGCGAGTTCGCGGGGGCAAAGCTACTGAGTTTGAGCGGAGGCTTACAGATGGATTGGGCAAATCATGGAGTCAAGGTCGTACATTCGGATGAACTTGATTTAAATACGCCGCAGACGTCGGGCATGACCCGCGCTGCCGCGATTACGCACGCGAAAGCTGGAGCAAGCAAGCTGTGGGCCGGCAGTATGCTGGTTCAACCGGCTGCCAGGACGGGACCGCATCATCACGGAGAACTGGAGACCGTCCTTTATGTAGTACAAGGCCGGATTCGGATGCGATGGGGCGATCAGCTGGAATTCAGCGACGAGGCCAGACCGGGCGATTTTATTTACGTTCCACCTTACGTGCCACATCAGGAGATCAATGCCAGCCCGGACGAGACATGCGAGGCGGTAGTTGTGAGAGACGGACAGGATCCGATTGTTGTCAATTTAGATCTGCGCACTCCGGAACCCGCCAGTGCGGGGCATGTCGGTATGCCGTTTCACCCGGATCGCTAAAATATTTCGGGGACGGTTGCTGTCCCAGGATTTGATCGGCGGCGTTGCCGGCCCTTCAGGACCTATGCCGGCAACAGGTCGTGCTTGTCTTGCGGTGCACTGCGGATGGTCCGCGCTGCGAGTTTCAGATGCGCTTCCGCCATCTTGTCCGGCATGCGGGCGATCCATTGATTGAGGGAAATGTCCTGATAGCGCGATGTCCTGAACATCTCCAGGAAGACGAGATCTTCCGTGCCGGTGTTTTCAATGCTGTGACCCGCCATGCTCGGGACAAAACCCACATCGTTTGGGTTGAAATCCATGGTCCGGGCTTTAGCCTCGGCCGTAACTACCGTCATGCGGCCTTTGCCTTTCATCCAATACTGCCACTCGCTCACATTTGGATGCCAGTGCATTTCCCGCAAACCGCCTGGCTTGATCGTGACCACGGCCGCGGCGATATTCAAGGCGACGGGAAAGTTGGTGGAGTCGACAACCCGTGTCTCCCCGCCCGCTGACTTCCCGGTAGGTGGCATACTTGCCATCTTGAAGGTGTATTTGATTTTGGTCTCGAGATTCGGTCCAAGAAAGCGCTTGTCGTCTTCGAGACGCCCCGGAAGCGGGGCTTCGAAGATATACAGTTCGGTCGGTGGCAGCTGGTCGAAGACCTGTCTTGACCAGCCTGTATTCTTCTGAAGAATCTCGGGCGGTGTGTGAGCCAGGAACTCTGAAAGCAGAAAGGTATCGTCCTCGGAGAAGCTACCTTCGTCGAATACCAGCAGGAATTCGCATCCATCGCTTGCCGGATCCCCCGTCGGACCCTCGCCCTTCAAGCCCTGGATGGAATGCGGATAGCCCGACGGGAAATACCAGAGATCTCCAGCCTCTACGTCGTCAATGAACATCTTGCCATCGGGCTGCATGACACTGACGCGGGCTTTACCCGTGAGCATAATTGCCCACTCGTTGGCGGTATGCCAGTGCAGTTCGCGGAATGAGCCTGCCGTGAGCCGCATGTTGACGCCGGCGAGATCCTTCGATGGAGGAAGCTCGCGCTGTGTCACTTGATGGGTCCAGCCGCCGCCCTGCATGCGCTTCGGCGCCAGGTCGAAGGAGTACCAGATCGGACCAGGGTTACCGTGGTCTGTGAATGGCGGGGTGTTTGCACTGGGGTTCGCTTCGAGCAGCGTTTTGTTTTCGGGGCCAGGGTCGCTGGGGTTATTTCCGCGGCGTCCGGCGACCTGCTCCGCACGGGTTTGCGCCGACGCATCGCCACCGATGAAGCCCGCGCCCGCCAGCGCTGCCGCACCTACGAACAAGCGTCGCGACACAAATGGCAGCGAATTCGGCGCGGACTCTTCATTCAACTGTCTGTCTGTTTCATTGATTGATTTCAATGGGATCGTCTTCATTGGTCCATCTCCTCAGCTGAAACTAAGCACGAGCTTCTTTGGTGCCTGTCTGGCAGCGACCCGGCTATACGCGTCCAAAGCATTCTCAAACGGGACGACCTCTATCGGTGGCGGTTTTAACACGCCCGTTTCAAAACCGGGGAGAAGTTCATCCTCGATTTCTCTCACTTCCCGCGTTGTCAGTCCAAAACTGTCTACTCCAATCAGCCGGGACAGATTGTGATAAAAGTCGACGAGGCTGAAGCTGACGCGCGGGGCTCCGGCGCTGGAGATGGCCACCTGCCGACCCCCGAGTCTGAGGGATCGCAAGGCCGGCTCGAACATTGCGCCGCCCACGGTGTCGAAGACAACATCGACTCCTTTTCCGCCCGTCAATTCCAGGACTTTCTCCCGAAGGTCTTCGCTGGCGGTGTTGATCACCGACTCGGTGCCGGGAATCGGATTGGATGTGACGTCCGCGCCGATAACATGAACCTGCTTCCAGTTGGCAATCTGTATGGCTGCTTGTCCAACCGCGCCGCCCGCGCCAACAATCAGAATCGTTTCCCCGGCCTGGATTTGCGCTGCCCTCGTCACAGAAGCCCAGGCTGTAATAAAAGGAACCCCGATGGCCGCCGCCTGCGCCATGCTCAATGAAGTCGGCTTAGGCGACAATGTTTCCGCCGGAGCGACGACGTATTCTGCGTGCGATCCATCCAGCAATATGCCGAGCGTTGGCGAACTGCCCCACACGTCTTCGCCTTCACGATGCTTCCCTTTTACGACAACACCCGCAAAGTCCCGGCCGGGTGTTCGCGGCAGAGTCGTGTTTTTGAAGCGTCCCGCGACGTTTCCGATGTCGCTGGGATTGATCGCGGCCGCCTTTACCTGAATGAGAGCCTCTCCTTCGCCGGGCTCCGGCGTGGGGATCTCGTCAATCTGTAAAACAGACGGTGGTCCGAACGCATGGAAGCGCAAGGCCTTCATCACTTGCTCCCTTCGTCAAAGTGTCCCTCACGCAACTGCCGCACTGACTAAGTCTCCCAGGCCATTTGCCTGCATGGCAACAGTTGTACGACCGTGGTTCACAGGATGTTCGGATTCGGGCATCAGTCCGAGCCGCTGCATTCTGGCGATAAGCGTTGTCCTTGGCAATCCCAGTCTGGCCGCGGCGCCACTCTTGCCGCCGACGACCCCATTGGTCTCACGAAGCGTATCGACGATATGAGCCCGCTCAGCATCGGCTAGAGTCCGCACGGTGGTTGCGGGAGTCTGCGGAATGAGGTCCGCGAGTCGTGGCTGCAACGCGGTGCCGGTCGTCATGATGACCGCGCGCTCAATGAAGTTTTGCAATTCGCGGATATTGCCGGGCCAATCGTGACTCATAAGAGCATCCATCACGTAATCGGGGATGTGGTGAATCGGTTTGCCCAGCCGTTCGGCGAACTTTCGGACAAAGTGAACCGCCAGCAGGGGAATATCGGCGATCCGCTCGCGCAGGGGCGGGAGCGTGACGGGAAAAACGTTTAATCTGTAGTAAAGGTCGGCGCGAAACTTGCGCTCCTGCACCATGCCCCATAAATCCTGGTTGGTCGCAGCGATCACGCGCACATTCACCTGGATGGTCTGATTGCCGCCGAGGCGTTCGAACCGCTGTTCCTGGAGCGCGCGCAGGAGCTTCGGCTGGAGTTCCAGAGGCATGTCCCCGATCTCGTCAAGAAAAAGCGTGCCCCGGTCGGCGAGCTGGAAACGCCCTGCCCGCGGCGTCAACGCTCCGGTGAAAGCGCCCCGCTCATGCCCGAAGAGTTCGCTCTCGATCAACGTCGCTGGAATCGCGGCGCAGTTGATAGCCACAAACGGGTTGCGCCGGCGCGGGCTGGCATCGTGAATGGCTTGTGCGATCACCTCTTTGCCGGTGCCCGTCTCTCCGCGAACGAGGACGGCGCTGTCGACCGGCGCCACCATGTTTATTTCATCCAGTACAGCCCGGAATTTGGGGCTGGATCCCACTAAATTAGAAATAGCCATCGTTCTTCTCCTTGTCGAACCGGACCCTTCAGTGCCCGGATGTCTTGTTCAGAGCCAGTTCAATCGTTCCAAGTAATTCAGCAACGTCAAATGGCTTGCTCAGAAAACCGGCAGCACCCTGGGCGAGGGCGCGTTGCCGGGTTGCCTCGTCATAGTGCGCCGAAATCAATATGACCGCCAACTCCGGACGCTCGAGCCTGACGCGGCGCTGCAATTCAAGCCCGTCCATTCCCGGCATGCGCACATCCGTAATCATGCAACCCGTCGCGGAGAGTGTTCCCGATTCCAGAAACTCTTCCGCCGAGGAGTAAACCAGGGGCGTATATCCCGCGGATTCCACGAGGCTCGCTATCGACTCCCGAACTCTGAAGTCGTCATCGACAGCGGCTACGATATGTTTTGCATTGCCAGCCATTGAGTAAGAAACCAACTACATTTCGAGCATAATGGCGATGGCCGGGGGCGCGCCATTATATGTTTATTCAGACGGGTCCGATTTCGCGCGAGACACCGAGTTTGTCGGCCATCCTCACCAGTTCGGCAAGCGATTGCGCACCCATTTTTCGCATAATCTGGCCCCGGTGAACGCCGATAGTTATTTCGCTTGTGCCGAGTTCAGCGGCAGTCTGCTTATTGGCCAGACCCGCGGTCACAAAGGGGAGAACTTCGCGCTCGCGCGGCGTAAGCAGTGCATAATGCCTTTGCAATTCCGCAAGTTCCGATCTGCGCTGGCGCGCAATTCGATCCATAGATACCGCGCCGTCAATGGCCTGCAGCAACTCTTCGTCGCCAAACGGTTTCGAGAGAAACTCGATCGCGCCGGCCTTCATCGCGCGCACGGAAGACGGTACATCGCCGTGTCCCGTGATGAATATGATAGGTGGTGCAATGCCCGTGGCCAGCTCCCGCTGAAGTTCCAGGCCGCTGGTGCCCGGGAGTTCCAGGTCGAGCACCAGGCACGCCGGCGAATCGGGCTTTTCGGATTCCAGAAATTCCGCCGCCGAGCCAAATGTAACCACGGCGAGCCCGGCCGACGAAATGAGGCTGGACAGCGCTTCGCGCACGCGATAATCGTCATCCACTACGAAAACCACCGGTCTGTCACTGCCGGGGTTCATGCAGTTGCACCCGATTTCAGTGGCAGCGCGAAGTGGAAAACCGTGCCGGCGCCCTCAGCCGGCGATGCCCAAAGGCGGCCATCGTGCGCTTCGACGATCGAGCGGCAGATGGTTAAACCCATACCCATGCCGTTCTCTTTCGTGGTGAAGAAGGCTTCGAAAACTTTATCCGGATCTTTCAACCCGACGCCCGAATCCTGAATCTCCACGAGTGCAGTGTCCTCGCAGTGCTGCCTGGAACGGATGAAAAGTTTCCGGGGGCGGCCGGAGAGCCCATCCATCGCGTCGAGTCCGTTAAGGAGGAGGTTAAGAATCAACTGTTGCAGCTGTACACGGTCGGCCACGACAGGGGGAAGCGTGGTTTCGAGATTGGTCTCTACAGAGACGCTCCGTTTCGTTGCCTCCGCACCCAGAAGGCCCAGCACTTCGCCGATCACATCATTCAAGTCGAGCGGCACTTTCTCCAGCGTCGCCCGCCTGAACAGCGCGCGAATCCGCCGCACCACCTCGCCCGCTTCCTTGCCGTCACGCACAATCCGTTCGGCTGCCTCGCGGGCTTTGCCAAGGTTCGGGGTATCGGCCGTGAGCCAGCGCAGACACGCGTGGCCGTTAGTTACCACGGCCGCCAGTGGCTGGTTGATTTCATGTGCAATGGAGGCAGAGAGTTCGCCTACCGTCGCAGTCTGCGTCGCGCGCGACAGCCGGGTCTGAGTGGTCCGCAGAGCTTCCTCCATGCTCTTCCGGTCGTCGATATCGATCAGCAAACCATACCAGCGCGTCAGACCGCCTTCGCTGTCGAGCAACCCCTGACCGAGCACGTGAAACCAGCGGTATGCGCCGTCAGAACGACGGAGCCGGTATTGCACTTCGTAATGGCTTCCGGTTGCCACAGCGTCCGACCACGCCCGCAGTGTGGGCTCGAAGTCGTCCGGGTAAAGGTAATGGGTCCAGCCATCCCGGGCCATGTCTTCGGGACTTGCGCCGGTGTAGTCCAGGACCCGCCGATTGACGTATGTCAGCTCACCCCCAGGAGCCGCACACCATACCAGCGCGGGTATCGTTTCGATGATCAGGCTGAGTTCCCGCTCGCGCGCCCGCAGGGCGTCCTCCGCATTGATCCGATCTTCAATGTCAGTCAACAGGTTGTACCAGCGGACGATGCGACCGTCGTTGTCACGCAGAGGAAGGCCACGAGCGTGAAACCAGCGGTACACGCCGTCGGCGCGGCGGATACGCAGGTCAACGTCGAACGGACGCCCGGTTTCGACCGAGTGAGCCCACAGACTGACCACAGCCGGCAGTTCGGCCGGATGCACCATGGCCGGCCAGTTTTTCAATTCCTCCAGCGACTTGCCCGTGTAATTGAGGAGCGGCTGGTTGACGACTTCGACCTCGCCGGCCACGGTATTCGTAAAAAGGAGGCCGGGAATGCTGTGCACCATCAGGCGAAAATTGAATTCGCTCGCTCGTACCGATTCTTCGGCGCGCTTCCGGTCTTCCACATCGGTCAGAAGGAGCGACCATCTGACAATATGGCCTTCCGTGTCGCGCATAGGCAGACCCCGGGAATGGAACCAGCGATACACGCCATCGGCGCGCTGAATGCGCTCTTCGGCTTCGTACGGAGTGCCGTTTTCCACCGACCTCCGCCAGCATTCGCTCACGCGCCTGCGATCCTCCGGATGTATCTTTTCATGCCAGTTCGTCAGGTCCTCAGCGGTTTGGCCGGTATAAGCCAGGAGTTGTTGATTGACCATTTCAGTCTCGCCCGCCGGAGTCATGGTGGTTACAAGGGCGGGAATGCTGTCGACCATCAGGCGAAGCTGCTGCTCTCGGGCCCGGAGGGCTTCCTCAGTGCGCTTGTGATCTTCGATGTCTGTGAGCACGCAATACCAGCGGACAACTGAGCCCTGGTTATCGCGCAACGGAAGGGCGCGCACGTGGAACCAGCGATATGAGCCATCGGCGCCGCGCATATGGTGCTCCACGTTATATTCACATTCGGTTTCCACCGACTGTTTCCATTTGGCGGCTACACCCGGCAACTCCTCTTCCGGCAGAAGTCTGGTCGCCCACCAATCCTTGAGCGCATCAAACGCCAAACCTGTATAGTCGAGGACCGGCTGATTGACCAGTTCGAGGTCGCCTTGCGGTGTCATAGTGGCAACCAGGCCGGGAATACTGTGGACAATCAGCCGAAACTTCAGTTCGCTGGCGCGAAGTGCGTCCGCCGCCCTTTTTCGGTCTTCAATGTCGATACAGGTGCCATACCACTGAACGATGTTTCCCGACTCGTCGCGCAAGGGGCAGACGCGGAATAGGAACCAGCGATATGTCCCGTCAAAGCGGCGCAGACGCGCTTCCAGTTCACGTTCCTCGTGCGTCGACAGGACCAGTCGCCAGTACTCCATCGTGCGATCGAGATCGTCCGGATGACACACAATCTTCCAGCCCCAACCCAGCGCCTCTTCCATCGGGAGGCCGGTGTAGTCCAGCCAGCGCTGATTGATAAAATCAGCAGAACCGTCCGCCCGGCTGGACCACGCCGGCACGGGAATCGAATCGATGATAAGACGCATGCGAGCTTCGGATTTTTGGGCCTGTGCAAGGGCGTCGGCAGAGACCTGCCGGTATTTGGCGTCGATCTGGCTGCGGGATACTTCCACCCGCCGTTTTGCTTCGATCAGCACCACGATGAGCAGAACCGGTACCAGGAAGGCAGCAAATCGCGGGTACGATGCTGACTGAATCCAGAAGTTGTATTTCGGCGGAAGGAAGAAATAATCGAAAGCCGCGGAGGATAGCAGCACCGAGAGGAACCCGGTCCCTTCCCGCCGTACAGGCTGCTCAGGATGATGGCGAGGAAGAAGCACGAAGACGGCGAATCGAGGGGGATTGCAAGGGCCAGCGCGATAGCGCACGAAATCATCGCAAGCCCATAGCGCCAAGCTCTGGAAAGAACCGTCATATGCCAAATTTCACGGGCCGATGGATGGTCTCACCAGCCGCGGATCAGTATCCTTTTCCATATGGTGCCAGATTCGGTTCCCATTCGTGCCTAAAGGATTATTCAGACGGGTGCCCGTGGGCGGGAAGTCACCTGACGGTTTTGGCGCCACCGGTATGCGGCGCTATTCCTTGTGGTGTTCGCGGTGGAGTTTCGCCCACTGAAGCACGACCTTATCTCGACGCCGCGATTCACCGGTGCGGTACATGATGGATTTTTCCGCGTTCATTGCCGGGACGATGTCCCGGCGTCTTCGGGATATCCGTCGGACAAAGTTCTGATAAATGCCACGATTGACTCCTCCTGTGCACTGCTGAGCCCGAGATTGCCCAGTTGTTTGCGGTTCATGGTCTCCGGATGTTCCGGCGCAGGCCAGCAGGTTAACCTCTCACCGGGATCGCCCGGGTTGCATCGGGGAAGCGCGTCCCGGGTGTTATAGAAGTGGACCACTTCGCGGATCGACTTCAGATAACCATTGTGCATATAGGCTTTGACAAAGTCCGGACGCGGTCTCTTGTCGACGTTGCGCAGTGTCGGCGTCTTGTATTTGCCCACAAACGACTGGCCGCGGGGTAACCATTGGTTTACAGGATTGCCGGGACTTTCGAGAAAGCCGCCCACCCCAGGGTCCACGAACCCGCTGCCAGCGGAGTTGGCGGTATATCCGAAACGGTCTGGTCCGTTTTCTTGATAGAGCGGTATTCCGCGATTTGACGGCAAGCCCAGGTTGGATGCGGTGAAATCCGTGAACAGGGGTTCTTCGCCCGGACCTCCATCACGGTGGCATTCGTTGCAATGCGTGGCTTTGCTGCGAAAGAGCGCATAGCCGAGCTGTTCCTGCGGCGTGAACTTTGCCTTTCCCGCCATGACGTAATCGTATTTTGAAGAGAAGGAATTTACCTCCTCCGATCCTTCGTAAGCTGCGATGCTTTGCGCGATGCGGTCAAACGTACTCTGCGCGATTCCGCGATCCACTGGTGCAAGATGGACGGGCAAAGGATCGGAAGCTGGCGCAGGTCCGGGTTGATCACATATGGCATTCACGTTACGAGGCCAGCGAATGGCAAAAGCTTGAGCGCCCCACGACCGCTCTGCCAGGGAACGGTACGGACGCGATGATGCCCGGTAAACGAAACAGGCGGCGTCAACCATCCCCATCTCTGCCGGGTCGAGCGGGGGACCCTGCGCCTGTTCGGCCAGGGGGCTGTTCAGGCGAATGCCTGTGGCGCGCATGTCCCAAAAAGCGCCGCCGACCATGTCTCCCTGAACCGCGTTGTAATGTAGCACGGGCGAGAAACTGGCATAAGTGTGGGTTTGCGGATTGCGCCCGCCGAAGCGTGTCCGTATCGATCCTGGATAAGATACGGTCGTTTGGTTCAGCGCGCTGACCGGACCGGTGAAACCTGCCTCAGGCATATGGCAGAACGCGCACGCTTCATTGCGCGCGACCGACAAATTGCGATCGTAGAAGAGGAGCTTGCCGAGCAGGGTCAGTTGCTGCGATCTATCGAGAGAAGGTTCACTCGATGTCGCGAGGGTATTTACTTCTATTTTGTTGATCTCCGCCTCCACCGACGCAATTTCAGCTTGCGCAGCGGCGGGAAGGATGAGCTCTCTGGCCTTGCTGGTGTGAGGTTCCGGGTGAAGAGTGGCGATGAAACCACAAGTCAGAATCCCCGTTGCAGTATACGAAAACAAGTGTTTCATAGTATTCCCGAAGAAGAGTAAGGTTGCAAACTCGCGGCCAGAAGGGCACGAGCAAAACAAGGCAGTTGGACTCATTTGGATAAGTCGCGAAAGTCGATGAGGCGTCACCGGTGACGTCATGGTGCCTGGCTCGCGGACTCGAAAGACAGCTCCCGTGCTGGGAACACAAGGGGATCGCTGCTTTTCCCGGTTGGCAGCGCAGGTGCATTTTCTCTGACCAGGAGAAAGTATGTTATCGGATCAAAAAATCCAATCGAATAGTCGGCTCGGGTTTATCGGCCTCGGGCATCTGGGCTCTCCCATCGCGCGACGTTTGGCGGCGAAGTTCCCCCTCGTGGTCTATGATCGCGATCGCGCTAAAGCTGAGGAACTTCGCGCGCTCGGCGCAACTATCGCCGACGATCCCCGCAGTCTGGCAGTCGATGCCGATGTCGTGTTGTCCTGCCTCCCGGACGGCGCCGCGGTGGAAGACCTTTACCTGGGATCGGGCAACGTTCTGCGCAGCGCCAGACCAACAGCCCGCATTATCGAACTCAGCACGATTGCTCCGGAAACCTCGCGAATGTTGCACGAGGCGGCGCACGGGTATGGAATTTCCATGCTGGATGTCGCGATATCCGGCAGCAGCCCGGCTGCCGAGGCCGGTGCGCTCACGCTGTTTGGCGGGGGCAAGCGCGAGGACTTTGAATCGTGCGCTCCAATCTTCACAGCAATCGCGCACCAATGGTTCTACATGGGCCCAGGCGGTTCGGGTGTGGCCATGAAACTGGTGGTGAACACGCTGCTTGGTCTGGGAATGGAGGCGATGGCTGAGGCGCTTGCGCTCGGTTCCCTGCTGGAGTTGCCTCGCGATCTTCTGTATTCCACGCTGGCTAAAACCGCCGTCGTTCCGCCTGCCCTCACGGGCAAACTGGCTACCGCGGGAAGAGGCGACTATACGCCGCAGTTCCCTCTTCGTCTGATGCGCAAGGATTTCGGTTTGATCGTGGCTGCGGCCGAGAAGTCCGGTCTTTTCCTGCCGGCAACGGAATCAGCGGCTGCCGTGAACGCCGCCGAAGCTGCCAACGGCCGGGAGGAGGATTTCTCCGCCGTAATCCGTCTGATGGAACAACGGTTCCCGCTACAGACTATTTCCACCGCTGGACATTAATTATAAGGAGAAACAGAGACTATGTGGGCAAATCTGTTCTATACCAATCCTGACTGGATTGAGACGTTGATTCGGATCACTCTGGGCGTGGTCTTCTTCGCGCATGGTGCTCAGAAATTGTTGGGCTGGTTCGGTGGCCCGGGATATAAGGAGACGATGCGCACCATGCATCAATTCCTCGGGGTGCCGAGTCCACTGGCCTTCCTCGCCATAGCCACGGAATTCTTCGGGGGTGCCGCCCTCATTGTCGGCTTGTTCAGCCGTGTCGCCGCTCTCGGAATCGCCGTGACTATGGTGGTCGCGATCTTCACGGTGCACGTCCGTTACGGCCTGTTCCTGAACTGGTTCGGCGACCGCAAGGGACACGGCTACGAGTATCACCTCCTGGTCATTGCGCTTGCGGCGGTGATCATTGCTCGGGGGTCCGGCGCGCTGTCGCTGGATCGCCTTCTATAGATGTCAATTATTTGAATCCTGAGATGAAGAAGATGACACTACGAACGTTGGGAACGACTGACCTGAGAATCACGCCGATAGGAATCGGAGCCTGGGCGATTGGCGGGGGAAAATGGGAATTTGGCTGGGGTGCCCAGAACGATTCGGAGTCCGTCGCCGCAATTCGCGCAGGACTTGATCGCGGTTTGAACTGGATCGATACGGCTGCGGTCTATGGTCTGGGGCACTCGGAGACCGTGGTTGGGGCAGCCGTCCGTGACCTGAAAATCCGGCCTTATATCTTTACCA
>Ga0187847_10002289_pt1 | contig 15630 bp, 12 predicted proteins | sample June2016WEW_4_10_FD_132458 | JGI IMG/M metagenome (GOLD analysis project Ga0187847, IMG submission 132458) | Peatland microbial communities from SPRUCE experiment site at the Marcell Experimental Forest, Minnesota, USA - June2016WEW_4_10 | ecosystem: Environmental > Terrestrial > Soil >...
CCGCTGCCATGCCAGCCGCTCTCACTGCTCCGCAAATCGATATTCGTCAATTGTGGCTGCGGCGAGATGCTCTTTGTGGCTTGAGGAGCAGCGTACCACACGTCCCGTGCAATGGACTAGAACGTCGTGCGGCGTGCCTAGGACGGAGCGCGGCATTCGCATCGAAAACCGGAGATCTTGGCCGACAGGTAAGGTCCGGTCCAGCGAGAAAAGCACTCCACTGGCGGAGATGTTCAGGGTGAGAGCCGGAATGTCGCCATTGTCCGTTGCCAGTACCACCGGCAGACCAAGAGGAAATCGCACCGCGCAACGTACCTCTTGCTGTCCATTTGCGGTCGCTTGCGCGCCGAACGGAAATCGTGTCTCTACTTTTTGAAGAGCCATAGTAATTGCCCCAATTGAAAAAGAGCAGTGATGCCAATGTAGCGAGTTTTTCGTATTTGGCACAGGGCACTAAAGTTTCCAGATTAGTAACCGGATAGGCTGACAAAACCTGTAACGCACACTGATTTGTTGCGTTTACGTTTCAGTCATCGCTAACGCCGGTGGATCGAAATGCCACATCGGGTAACGCGATTGAGCCGGAACATTTTCGGGGCTGTCCGCTATCGAAGAGCCGTTTTGGCCCCGGTTTGCGGCCCCAGGGCTTCGCATCGCTGAATATCGGATCCTGTATTCCCCCGGCGCACCCAACTGTCAAAGCGAAGATTAGGGGGAAATCCGTTAGGTAACTTCTTTTTTAGGTACTAGAAGTGTACAAAATTGATTACCCGAGTTGAAAATGACTCGTTATAGTGCTTTTGTGGTAGCTTATCTACCCTTTCGAGGGGTAGCCTTGCGCTGCATAAATTTCAACGCGGCCCTTTGGCCGCAGAAGGATATTTTTCATGCGTTCGATCTCGGTGAATTTCCTGAAAGTCGTTCTGGTTGCGCTATTTGCGATTTCTGCTTGCACGGCGAGTGCCGCGTTGCCCGGCATGCCGCCGCCGGCCACTGCTGCATTGCCTGGTATGCCGCCGCCAGCTGCTGCCGCATTGCCCGGCATGCCGCCGCCGACCGCTGCTGCGCTGCCCGGCATGCCGCCGCCGGCCGCTGCTGCATTGCCTGGTATGCCACCGCCGGCTGCTGCCGCATTGCCCGGCATGCCGCCGCCGGCCGCTGCTGCATTGCCTGGTATGCCACCGCCGGGCACTGCAGTCGCCTGATATCTGCCTAAGGAGTTCTACTTCTTTGAACTACAGGGATGAATATGGCGCGACACGTCCGGGGCCATGTTCGTTTCCGGCTTCATTGATGTGGTTCCATCCAGAACGAAACCGTGAGCGTGACAGGATTAGGGTTTGGGGTAGACTGAGCCTGTGAGTTTGGACACCACGCTCTGGCTCGCATGCGACGTTGCTGACGCAGCGGTCATTGCGCTGCTCCTTTACCGCAGTCTGTGGCGGGAGTTCCCGGTGTTCTTCTTGTATGTTGCCTGGGCGTTGATCGGCGACGTAGTGGGCGAGATTGTCCTACGCAACGATCATTCCGGATATGCAACCTGGTATTTAGCTGCGACAATTGGCGATTCCATTCTGCTGTTTAGCGTCCTGGTCGAGTTGGGGTGGTCGATACTTCGCCCGCTTCGCGCTTCGCTGTCACGCCGCGCCTTGGTTCCGGTGATCGGCTTGATCCTGATCGCCGGCGCTGCTGTCTGGCCGTTAGCATCTCTTTCCAGGCTGGCAGACGCGTCGGGGCAAGAGCATTACATTGTGCAGTTGCAGCAGACAGTTTCGATCCTCCAGGTCATCTTCTTCCTTGTGCTCATTGCAAGCGGCCAGGTCCTGTCGATCGGCTGGCGCGACCGCGAATTGCAGGTGGCGACAGGTCTCGGCTTTTTCTCTTTCGTCAGCATCGCCACGGCTCTGCTGCGCGCACACCAAACTTCGTACATCCAGTACAAGCACCTGTTCCGGATCGAAATCGGCGCGTATATTTGCAGTTTGGTCTATTGGGCCGTGTGCTTCGCTCAGAAAGATGCCGAGCGCCGCAAGTTCACTCCTGAGATGCAGCGACTCCTGTTGGCCGTGGCCGGCGCCGCGCATTCAACCCGCGCTTCGCTCGCTGACTCTCAAACTGGCCAGCCGCTTGAAAGCGATCGGCGATAAACGCCGGCACTTGCGCTTGGCCTGTAAGACCTTCCCTTTTACCCCCGGATCGGGAGATGAACAATGACCTTGGAAATTGCATTGAGTGTTGCCTCACTCACCTTGGCTTCGGCCCTTGTTGCTGTCATGGCCTACGGCCGCGTCTTTCGCTCCTCGCCGCTTTTCTTCGCCTATGTATGCTTCGACCTTGGAGCTGGCGCCGCCGCGTTGGCGATCTATCACTACTCGGGTCTTTCCATCTGGTACTGGCTCTCCTTTCTCTTTCAGACTGGGGGGGATTTCCTGCTTTGTCTCTGTGTTCTCACCGAATTGGGAAAGAACCTATTGCGCTCCAATAAGATGTCCCGCCCGCACTTTAATCTGGCGGTTCTGCTTTTTGCCGGGGCTGCTGTGCTGATCGGCGTGCTTGCAAGGTGGACCATTGCGCCCGGCCGTTCTCCGCTGGCAAATATTTGCTTCGTTGGGATGCGTGCCGACAACGAATTGCAATTCGCAGCGTTCCTAGCCCTTGCCGGGTGGAGCAGTTTGCGCAAGCTCCGCTGGCCCGAGCGCGAGTTGCGCATTGCGACTGGGCTTGGTTTCCTCGCTTTCGTGTGGTTCATCATCGCCCTTCTGCAGTTCCAGTGGAATAACGGTCCGGTTTATTTCTGGCTCTACCGGGCCGGACAAGCCGCTGGCATGATAATTCTCGCCTACTGGCTGCACTATTTCTGGATGGTGGATCAAGGATCTCTGGCACGCGAGGATGCGGAACCGGACAGCCGGCGCGGCCGGGATGATTCAGAACCTACGCGGTGTCTCGGCGATGTTAGAGCAGTAGGTGGAGTGGCGCGGGAAGTCGGTGCCATGGAGCCCTTCGGTCCAGCACGTGGCCCGGCTGTTCACCGAGCAGGCGCCCTTTGACGTAGTTGCCCGTTCCAGGGTGTAATAGAAGCAGCGGTGAAGGAGTTCACCCAGCTGCGCTTTTCCTGAGAGCGCAGGTCAACCGCTGTCCATCAGATAGGCCGGACAGATGATGACTCCTGACAGGGGTTCCTGTTGCGGAGTCATGTCGCGGCCTGATCCCCGAGTACTCAATTTGGAGCATATGTCCATGGCTAACGTATGGGCTTTGTCTGCCCTTTGGGTGGGGTTAGCACTTGTCGCAACCTTGCTTGCTATCTGGTTCAAGGTAGCCACAGCACTTTCTGAGATCATCGTCGGTACCGTTGCCCAGCTCGTGATCGGGGCGATTTTTGGGTCCGGCGGTCTGCTAGCCAGCACGCAATGGATCACCTTTCTCGCAGGAACCGGCGCCATCGTGCTCACCTTCCTTGCCGGCGCCGAACTCGAACCTACAATCTTCAAAACCAAGTGGCGCGAAGCAGTGCTTGTGGGCATGGCCGGCTTCATCGGGCCATTCCTCGGCTGCACGCTCGTCGGCCACTACATTCTTGGCTGGTCCGTCCGTTCCAGCTGGCTTTGCGGCGTGGCGCTGTCCACCACTTCGGTGGCTGTGGTTTACGCTGTCATGCTCGAACTCGGCCTCAACGTGACGGAGTTCGGCAAGGCGATTCTTGCCGCGTGCTTCGTCAACGATCTCGGAACCGTAATTGCGCTGGGCCTCATCTTCTCGCCGTTCACGATCAAGACTCTGATTTTTATTGGCGTGTGCGGCGTGCTGTTCGCCGTACTTCCCTTCCTCACCAAACGCTTCTTTGCAAAATACGGCGGGCGCGTCTCCGAGCTCGAAACCAAGTACATTCTTTTTCTTCTCTTCGCGCTGGGCGGCTTGGCCGTGTGGGCCGGCAGCGAAGCCGTGCTTCCGGCATACATGATTGGTTCGGTGCTCGCGGGAACAGTGGGCAAAGACCACATGCTGGTTCGGCGTTTGCGCACTCTCACGTTTGGCTTGCTCACTCCGTTCTACTTCATTCGCGCCGACTCCTATGTCTCAGTGCCGGCGCTCATCGCTGCGCGGGCCACGCTTGTCGTACTCTTCCTGGCCAAAATGGCCACGAAAACCGCCTTCGTTTTTCCCGCCGTGCGCGCCCACCGGCATCAGGGATCGGCCGGAGCTTATTACACACTCATGATGTCCACTGGCCTCACCTTCGGTACCATCTCTGCGCTCTTCGGGTTGAATCATCAGATCATCACGCAGTCGCAATACTCGTTCCTGGTGCCGCGATCATTGCCAGTGCGGTGCTGCCCACGCTCATCGCCAACACGTTTTTCCTGCCAAAACATCTGCTTCCCCCCAAAGTGCACCATCCTCAGCAAAGTGCTACTGCACCTGGACGTGTTGCCTTGGAAGAAGAGGGATAGCCTGCCTCTCGAATCTGACCGGGGAAAGACGATAACCTGAATTAAAGGGGGCATGCGTTGCAGAAGTATCTGTTCATTGCCGTGGGCGGCGCAGCCGGGTCAATTCTGCGCTACTGGGTGGGATCCACGATCTCCGGCCGCATGGGAACCAGGTTCCCCTATGGCACACTGGTCATCAATCTTACCGCCTGCGTCATCATCGGGTTCACGCTCACCTGCTTCGGCAAGCGCGCCGATCTCAATCCCGCCTGGCGATTCTTGGTGCCCATCGGCTTCATCGGCGCCTACAGCACTTTTTCCACCTACGAGTGGGAAACGCTTTCCACGATGCGATCGGGCGCGTTCGCGCTGGCAACGCTCTATGCCGCGGGCAGTATGGTTCTGGGCCTTGCCGCCACTTGGTGCGGCACTGCGCTTGCCGACCTGCTGTAGGAAGAAGCGGGGCTAGCGGAGTTATTGAACCCAGTTCGAGAAACGCTCCTGCACCGTCCCTACGGGACTCACGAGTGAATCCGTCGAATTCGCTTTCCCCACGCTAAAGCGCGGGGCTAACAAGCACTGCGCCTCCGGCGCGACCGCTTGACACCACTGGTGCAAAGCAGACCCCGGCAGGGCAGAGATCGATGGCGCGGCCCCGTTTTCTTGTTCCCTTGCTCCCTTGCACCCGTGTTTCCCTGATCCTCCGCAACCTTTCGCCCCCAAAAGTGTCTGAACACATGGACATAGCAGTCTCGGCGTGCGATTTTTGCACCCAACGCGTCGTTGCTTACCGCGCATCCTATGGAAGTGCACCTCATGGGACGCATTTTCGTCTTTTCATCGCTTATTTACAGAGGTCTGGTGCATACTGAAAAGGAGAGTAGTAGCCATCTTAGCCAGGAGGAGAGAGGGATGCTCTCGATGCGTAAGGTTCGCATCTTTATTTTTGTTTTCATCATCTTAGGAACCTTTTCTTGTTCGCGCGGCCGAGCGCAGGCGGCCTTGTTGATGGAGGAACCCTATGGCATTTTTGGCGCTCTTAACCCAACCGGGCACAATGCCATCTATTTCGAACGCATCTGTGCTGAAACCCCTATCCAACTGCGCCGCTGCCAGCCTGGCGAGATGGGCGCCGTCATCGCCCGCTACGAGGGAATCGACGGCTACGACTGGGTGGCAATTCCGCTGGTTCCATATCTCTACGCGGTCGAAAATCCCGCCAACGTGCCTGCGCATGTGGATCGCGACACGGTGAACCGGCTGCGCAATCGCTATCGCGAAACTCACCTTGAAAGCCTCGGCGACAATCTGACGCCGGGCAACTTTGTGCACGGCGGCTGGACGCAACTGGTGGGAGCGGCCTACGAGCGCCGCATCTACGCCTTCCGTTTTGCGACCACCCGCGAACAGGACGACGCCCTGATCAAGCTGATGAACGCTGGCCCCAACCGCACCAGCTTCGACCTGCTCTTCAGCAACTGCGCCGACTTCTCGCGTGTGATTCTCAATCACTACTTTCCGCGCACCTTCAAGCGCAGCATCTTTCCCGATGCCGGCATGACCACGCCAAAGCAGATCACCTACAAGCTGGCGCGGTATGCGCGCAAGCATCCTGAGACACAACTGACGGTCTTCGAGATCCCCCAGGTTCCTGGCTACCGGCACGGAAGTCATTCCGTCAAGGGCATCGATGAATCTTTCGTCACCACCGTCTATGCCGTTCCCATTGCCATCCTGAATCCGTACCTCGCCGGCGGCCTTTTTGTGGACTACCTGGTGCGCGGCCGCTATCATCTCATCCCCAAACATCCTGAGATTCTAGGACCGGAGAATCTATCGGCGTTGACAGCACCGGCTCTGCCCGGGGAGAATGCGGCAAGCACCGGAAACGCCACCGGCAGGTTCTCCTCCGTGGGGTGGAGTTCTCCGACTCCTGCGGACAAGCCGCTGCCCGCGGGGTTGAACGCAGGCGCACCGCTACCTAGCATCAGTCCCGGCAGTCCCGCTGCGACGCAGACGGCCGGCAGCACCAATCCAGCCCTCTAAGGAATTGGAATCCCAAATGAGTAAGTCAGAGCCGCAAAATCTCAAGAATCATGCGCGATTCGATCCGCCGTATCATTTCTTCCTGACGTTTGTCTTCCTGGCCAACGTCGTCGTGTCGATCGTCTACGCCGTGCACCATTTCTGTTTCTACTCGGCATGGCTGGTGGTGCTGTCCCTAGCGGCATTCGTTGCGCTGTTCAAGATGCGCCTGTATCCGTTGAAGGTGCAGGACCGCGTGATTCGCCTCGAAGAGCGGATGCGCTTGCAGGCGCTGGCGCCCGCGGCGTGGCACACGCAGATCTACCGGCTCAGCGAAGATCAGCTGGTGGCGCTGCGCTTTGCCGCCGACGACGAGGTGGTGGAACTGGCCAAACAGGCCCTCGAACACAACCTCAACCGCAAGCAGATCAAGCAACGCATCAAGAGCTGGCGCCCCGACAACTGGCGGGTGTGAGAGGCAGCTTCTAGCTTTCAGCTATTAGATTTCAGCTCCTCGTAGAAAAGTATTTCTTGACCTCAAGTGTACTATCTGTAATAGTACACACATGATCCCGTTTCGAGTTCAGTTGCGGCCGGGCGTTTCGCTCTTCGAGCAGATCGTCTATGCCGCCACGCGCGCCATGGTGGCGGGCCAGTTGCGCCCCGGCGATGCTTTTCCTTCGGTCCGCGCGCTCAGCAAGGAACTCAAAATCAATCCCAATACGGCGGCGAAGATTGTGGCTCATCTGGTCGCGGAGGGGTTGCTCGAGATGCGCCCCGGGATTGGCACGGTGGTGGCGACGCTTCCCGACTCGACAGCCAGGGAGCGCACCCAACTCCTGGATCAACAGATCGAGGAGTTGGTAGTGGAAGCGAAGCGGCTGGGCATTGAGCTCGACGAGACGCGGGCGGCGTTAACCGCACATTGGAACAAGCTCGGCGGCGCTCCAAAACCTGCTGCAACACGAAAAGGAGACAGTGACAAATCATGAATCCGGCAATTAGTACCGAGAATCTTGGAAAACATTTTGGCCGCACGGCCGCACTGGACGGCGTAAGCCTCGCCATACCGGATGGCGCGATCTATGCGCTGGTGGGCCGCAATGGCGCTGGAAAAACCACGCTGATCAAGCTGTTGATGAACATCCTGCGCCCCAGCGCGGGCTCGGCCCAGGTGTTGGACCGGGATGCGAGGCGCCTCGCCGGCAAGGGGTTTTGCGGCATCGGTTACGTCTCCGAGAATCAGGAACTGCCCGACTGGATGACGGTGGGCGCACTGCTCGATTTTTGCAGGCCGTTTTATCCCACGTGGGATCGTGCTCTCACTGAGCAGTTGGTCGCGCAATTCGATCTGCCGCTCGAGCGCCGGCTGCGGCAGCTCTCGCGCGGCATGCGCATGAAAGCCGCATTTGTGAGCGCGCTCGCCTACCGGCCGCGGCTGATTGTTCTGGACGAGCCGTTTTCCGGCCTCGACCCCTTGGTGCGCGACGAACTGATTGAGAGCCTTCTGGAATTGGCCGGGGAGTCGACGATCTTCGTCTCCTCGCATGACCTGGCCGAGATCGAAAGCCTGGCAAGCCACGTGGGCTATTTGGAAGAGGGGCACCTGCTCTTCTCCGAAGAAATGAGCGCGCTCTCCGCGCGATTCCGCGAGGTCACCGTCACACTGCCTGAGTCGGCCGCCGTGCGGCGGGACGATCCTGCCGCGTGGATTGGAGTGGAGGTTGCGGGCCCCACGATTCATTTCGTACACACGAATTACGATGGCGAGCGAACCGAGCGGCAAGTTGCCGCAGCGTTTCCCACGGCGCTCAGCATCGTCTACGACCCCATGCCGCTACGGGCGATCTTTCTGGCCGTAGCCAAGAGCGAACGCAGCCGCTCGCGCTTGACCCCGACAAATGCAAGGACGGTGAACTCATGAAGCAAATTCTGCACATTTTCCAAAAGGATGTACGCCGGTTGTGGATCGAGATTCTTCTCGCTGTCACCGCCGCCGCGTTGTTTGCCTGGGTGACGCCAAAAAGCTGGTTAAGCGGCCCCATCATGGTGCGGAACCCGTACCAGGAGATAGCCAGTTTGGTTTGTCTTCTCGTTCTGCTCGGTTGGTTTCTGCTGATCGCCCGCCTGATTCACGGCGAAGTTCTGGTCGGCGACCGGCAATTCTGGATTACGCGTCCTTACGAGTGGCCCAAACTGCTCGCCGCCAAAGCGCTTTTTGTCGCACTGTTTATTTATCTTCCGTTTTTGCTGATGGAAGCTGCCATCCTCCTCGAGGCGGGGTTCAATCCACTTCCCTATATTCCCGGTCTTCTCTATCGGCTTCTTCTCATCTCTTTGATCTTCTCTCCGCTCATCGGTCTGGCCGCGGTCACATCGAATCTCGCGCGCATGGTACTCACCATTCTGGGCGTTTTTGTGGCCTTCATTATCGTCGCGTCGACCACGGCCGTGCATTTCCAGGGAAATAACGGTCCTGTGAAGTTCTATAACGTCCCTTTGGGAGGGCTCGCCTCGATCGCGGTTGTCCTGGGTGTTTGCGGCGCGGTCGTGGTGCTGCAATACGCCCAAAGGCGCGTTCTGGTGGCGCGTCTGCTGCTTGGGAGTACACCCTTTCTCGTTCTGCTCACTTCCTGGGCCTGCAATATCAACTTGTCTGTGGACCGGGCCTTTCCGCCGGCCGCGCAGACAGACGCCTCGATCATTCGGATGATTGCATTTGAGCAGGATGGCCAAAGAAGGGCTGCCGCTCACATATGGGGCTCATCCGGGAACGACAACTTTCATAACATCGACACGAAGAAATGGACTTTGATCAAGATCAGTTTGCGGGCCTCGGGAGTGACCGCAGGCGACCGCTGGCAGCTTGACGCATTCCGGCCGACGTTGGCACCGGCGAACGGCGCGCCGGTGAAGCTGGATTGGCAGCCAGGGCAAAACCTCTTCGACAAACCCGACGATCCGAACACACTCAACTACGTAATGCTGGCCTTCCTCATTCCGCGCTCCGAATACGAGAGACTCAAGTCGTCCCCGCTCACTTTGCATCTTGACTTCGCCCTCACGCAGGCAACGCCCGCGCGAACCTGGCGTTTCTCGCTGCCGAAAGGCGACTTTATGATTCCAGATCTCGGTTCCTGCTCGGCAGTCGACGACAGGGCGGGACAAGTGCTGCATATTGCCGGGGTGTTCTGCCGTTTTCCGCTGCGGATGCCGTCACGGGCAACCATTACAGCTCTCCAAACCAGAGGCCCATGCGAGTTAGCGCCAGCGCAGCCCGGTGATCCTGCGCTGCCCATTTCCAGCAGCATCGGAGACTTTGGGACCGCGCCAGCATCTTTTGGCATCTCGCCGATGGAACAAGGCCAGTTCTTAAACGCCCCAAACTACACCAGCGATCCAAAGGTCGTCCCGATCCGCCTTTGCCCAGGGACGCCCGTGGTAGTGACGCAATACCGCAAGGTCCGTGCGGTACAAACCGGCATTACGATTGAGAACTTCAGCCTCCAGGGGCAATAGGTGTAGACAATGTTCAGTGCATTTTCACTATTTCTATAGGGAGAACGGAGTCAGGTTCCCCCCACCCTAGGCGCAAAAACAAAGACGCGCCGAGAGTGGGGCACCCGAAACTTTGTCCCTCCACGATTTGTGAAATTGCGATAGCTTTCCCATCCTTTTCGCAAAGAGCGCGAAAAGGATGGGGCACGGGATTTTTGTGCTGAGTTAATGGTGAGTTTGTTCGTGCTGCCCCGGGTCCCAAATTCGGGACACGGGGCACCCACTTTGCTTTGGATTGCCGTCACTCGGCTTTTTACGCAACGGTTTTGCGCAGGATCTGTTCGAGGCCGTGCCAGTTTTCGGGGTCGTTGGTCTTCACGCAATTCCGTCCCGTGCGTTTGGCATCGTAGAGGGCGTGATCGGCTGCGGCCACCAGCTCTTTCTCCGAGTGCAAGAAGTCCAGAGTGGCCGTAGCAACTCCCGCGCTGATGGTGAGCCACGGCGCAATGGGAGAGTCCGGATGCACCAAGTGGAGGCCGGAGACGGCCAGCCGGGCGGCCTCGGCGATTTCGAAGGCGCCCTCCAGATCGGTGTCGGGCAGCAGAAGCGCGAACTCTTCGCCGCCGATGCGCGCCGCGAGATCGGTGGGCCGGCGCGCCACCTTGGCAAGCTCGCCGGCCAGCATGGTGAGGCAGGTGTCTCCCCACTGATGACCAGCCGAATCGTTGAGCGCCTTGAACAGGTCCGCGTCGAGAATGACCAGCGACAGATGCATGCCGGCGCGTTGCAGACGAGCACACTCTCTGGCCAGCGTCTCGTCAAAGACACGCCGGTTGGCGAGGCCCGTGAGCGAGTCGGTATGCGAGAGCTTCAGCAGCTCCTCATTAGCCAGCTTCAGATCGTTGGTTCTCTCGGCGACCAGCTGGCGCAGCTCGCGCTCGCGGTTGCGCGCGGCAATTTCGCGCAAGCGCAAGACAGGGATGACCGCGGCCACAGGAATCGCAAGATAAATCAGAATCGCCCACCAGCTCAGATACCACGGCGACAGAATGGTGAAGGGAAACACCGCGCCGCGCAGGCTCCAGTTGCCCATTTCGTCCTGTGCCTCGACTTTGAGGCGGTACTTTCCGGGCGCGAGCCCGGCGAACTGCAGCTCGTGCTGCGCAGTTTCGGTCCAGGGTGCGCTGTCGCTGAGGCGATAACGGAAGAAGATCTGATTTTGCCGTGGCGCGTCGAGCACGGCGAAGCGGACACTCATCGAGTTGTTCCTGGCGGCGAATGCCGGATCGTCCATTCCAGAAACATCGTCGCGCCCCACTCGCAATGCCGTGAAAACTACTGTAGCCGGGGCGTCAGATTTCTGGAATGCGCGCGGCTTGAAGCGAGAGAGGCCCCCGCCGGTTCCGATCCAGATGGCCCCATCGGGAGTCTCGGCAAATCCGTTCAGGTTGCAGTCGTTCCAGGCCAGACCGTCCTCGACCCCGTAATGCGTCCAGCGCTGGCCGTTCCACGTGTCCACGCCGCGCTCGGTTCCCGCCCACAAGCGGTGGTGGGAATCGAAGTTGAGAAAGTAGATGCGGCCATCCGTTCCAGGGCGCTCGACGCCGCGTTCGATCTTCATGCCCGTGGCAGTCTTCACCAGGCGATCGATGCCGCCGCCGAAGCGATAGCCGGTCCACACCGCGCCGTCGGGTCCAATGGCGATGGCGTTTACCTCTTGATTGCTCAGGCCGTCGGCCTGGGTCCAGTGTCGCGTAGCGCGATCAGTGTACGCGAACAGCCCCTCTTGACCGCCTGCCCATACCACGCCGTCGTTGGCGATGATCAGCGACCAGAAGCGCCCATTACCTAGCTCGGGAATCAGTCTGTAACTGCTGTACAGGGAATCTGCCACCTGCACGCCGGAGTTTGTGGCCACCCGTAATCGCCGATCGCGGTAATCTGCCACATACACGCCCGAGTTGGTGGCCACCCACAATCGCCGGTTGCGGTCGAAGCGGATGGCGTGGACCATCTTGTTGCCAAGCCCCTGCAGCTTTCCGAACCACTCGATGCGATTCTTGCGGGTATCGACCTGCGCCATTCCATGCATGCCCATCCCGACGAGCAGCTTCCCATCGTCGAGCGGGAGCAAGCTGGTGACTTCAGAGGGCCCGACAGGGTCGAAGTATTTCCACACCATCTGGCCGTGATCGGGGACGCCGTGAAAGAGGCCGCCGTCGGTTCCCACCCAGATCGATCCATCTTTGAGGGGCAGGATCTGGAAGATCACGTCGTTGGCGAGGCCCGAAGCCGCGGAGTACTTCTCCCATTCACGATAGCCTTGCCACTGGGCCAGGCCGCGGCTCGCCATCCCGATCCAAAGCCGATGCTGCCGATCCTCGAGGACAGCATACGCAGTGCCCTCCAGTCCGGCCGACTGGTCCACGTGCTGCCATTGATCGCCGTTTTCGAGGTAAAGACCCCCGGACGAGGGCAATAGCACGCGTTCATCCGAGTCAAGAGACGCTCCGTAAACGAATGCATTCAGTTGTGACGCCTTCTCCAACTGATGAAACTCTGCCTCGCCCGGTAAGCGAACGTATTCGCCAGCGGTGCCCCCGCGCACCCACAGAGTGCCGGAGCGGTCTACCTGGATGGCCTCCCACTCCGCAGCGACGACCCCTACTTCGACTCCCAGAACCGTGACGCCCTTGCTGTCTCTGCGGCAAACCTGTTCGCCGCATCCCCACCAGATGGTGTCTCCTTTGACCAGAACGCCCCAGGCGGCTTTGCCGGTCACGCCCGCAGGCTGCGGAATCAGGTGCTCCTTGTAGCCGCCAGGAGCTTGAACCAGTTCGACGAGGCCCTCATCCGTTCCCAGATAGGTGTCGCCTTCTCCGTCGGAGGCAATGCCCTGGAGCCAGCTCACCGAATGAAACGATGTGGGGATCTTAAGAAACCGATTCCGCACCAGCCGGTAAAGCCCATAGTCGCCGCCGGCCAGAAGAGCGCCATCGGGACCCTCACCGAAGGCGGTGCCGGCATTCATGGGAATGCCCTGCGCCGGCCCGTAGCCTTCAAACCGCTCACCATCAAAGCGGTAAATGCCGTTTTCCGTCGTGAGCCACAAGAACCCTGTCCGGTCCTGGTACATATTCAGGACTGTCATGTTGCCAAGGCCTTCTGCGGTGCCAAGGTAGCGAAAACTGTACTCTTGCGCTTCGAGATCTGCCGGGCCGGCGAACAGGGAAACGGCGAGTACAGCCAGACACAAAGCTCGGCAATTCGCGAGTTCAGCCATTACGCGGAGTCTTCCCCTAGAGTCCCTAGAGAGATCGGCTAAAAGGGGGTTTCGCTTTAGTGGCCTTGTGCATTATTGGACATCCGTTTTGGAGGAACCGCAAGGGAATTAGCGGCTGGGCTGGCGCAGCCGTTCGGGGAACTAAGTGACAGGCGCAAAGACCCTCGTTGGCGAAAAGCGAACCTTGAACGAATCCGTGAAGGCTGGGTCCACAGTTAGCGGTTCCTTTGGCTGCTCCCATTGCTTCCCTTACTGAAATCCACCATTACATCCTGGTTACTACTCGGGCAAATATCGCACCCTATCCGACCTTTGGCTGATTCGAAACGAGTCACCGATTGCATAGAGTGCTTCCAACAACAAGTTTGCACTCGGTTGCGATTGCGTCACGTCAACCGGTGGGCATTCTTGTGCGTCACGAAGACCGAGTGCCAAGGGGGACCTATGTGCAAACGATTATTCTTGCGCAGTCTGATGGCTGTGCTTACGCTGTCCATTCTCGCTTCCAGCGGAGCGATGCAGACACGGGCCTACGCCGCTACCTTTGTACGCGGAGCCGATATCAGCTGGTCGACACAGTTACAAACCCTCGGCTACTCCTGGGAAGATCAGACCCAGACAAAACTCAGCGCGCTGCAGATTCTGAAGAACCACGGCGTCAATCTCATCCGCATCCGCACTTTTGTGAACCCCACCATCTCGTCCGGCAGCCTGGGCGTGGGCGACATGAATCAGGCCGGGAGCATCGCCCTGGCTAAAGCGGCCGCCGCGATGGGCTTTGAGATCATGATTGACTTTCACTATAGCGATACCTGGGCCGATCCGGGGCATCAGACAATTCCCGCCGCCTGGTCCAGCGACACTTACAGCGAAATGGAGACTGCGCTCTATAACTACACCTACGACTTCATGGCGGCTTTGGCGGCCGACGGTATCTATCCGCAGTATGTCGAGGTGGGCAACGAAATCAACAGCGGCCTGCTTTGGCCCATCGGCGAGTACACCAATCCCTCGCAGATGGCCGGACTTATCAACAACGGCTACAACGCAGTGAAGGCTGTCAGTTCATCGACGCAAGTCGTTGTTCATCTGGCTAATCTGAGCGATCTCTCCGACCTCGAGTGGTTTTTCGACCTGCTGAAGGCCAACGGCGGCAAGTGGGATGTCTCGGGCTTCTCTTACTACGATGGCCCCGGCACGCTCAGCACAATCACCACTGACCTGAACGCCATGGCCTCGCGGTATAACAAGCCGGTCATCATTTGCGAGGTGGGTCACACAGAAAGCGACTACATGGGATCGGCCGAGGACGTAAAAACCGCCATCGAAGCCGTACAGTCGGTTCCCGGCAACATGGGACTCGGTGTGATTTATTGGGAACCCGACGCACCCGACGATTCCACCACCAGCAATTACAGCATGGGTGGTGTTACCGAGGTATCGAGCAAGCTGCTGCAGTGGAATACCACCATCGACCAGTTCCTCTTTACCGGGAACACCAGCGGCAACCAGATCATCGACCCCACTTTCTCCACGGCACTCAATGGATGGCAGGTGACCACAACCACGCCTAAAGCCATCTACACGCAATCTGGCGGCGACGGAACCATGCTGTCCTTCTATTCGTCGTCCGCCTATAGCGGCACGGTCTGGCAGGACGTTACCGGGCTGCCCAACGGCACTTACACCATGACGGCTTATATCGAGAATGGCGGCGGCGAAACCACGGCGCAGATGTTTGCCGAACCCAGCGGCGGCAGCGAGATGACCGTCAACCTGCCCACGGCCAGCGGTTGGACCGAGGTAGTCATCGATAACATCCAGGTCACGGAGGGCTTGGCCTACGTCGGCTTTAACATCACTGCCAAGGCCGGCAATTGGGTCAACATCGAGTCGGTCTCATTCACTAATTAGGCGAGTAGGCAGCATCGCGTAATTCAGCCCGGTTCCCAAGTCTCCACGATATGGGAACCGGACATGGTTAGGTGGCCGTAAGCTTCAGAGCGGTTCCAGAATTCTAGTGCCACACATAGCTCGGTGAAAGGTAGCGTTTTCTTGAGGAAAACGCCACTTGGCGTCTTTGCTCCTGAGTACAGCAATTCTGGAACCGCTTTAGCGTCGCCACTTGCGTCCCGTGCTGGGACACCTAAAGACAGTCGCCATTTGAACCGATTAACTTCCATAGGGGATCCCATGGCACTGTTTGAATTCAATGCAGAAGACCAAAAGCCCGCACGCTTTGCCGCCCGGCAGCCTATTCTCACCAGGGACGAGAAAGTGTTCGGCTATAAGCTGTTGTTTCGCACCGGCTTGAGCAATTACTTCCCGATGGTCGAAGGCGATGTGGCCAGCCGGGGCGTGATCGATATGTCGAGCCTGATCGGCCTCACG
>Ga0187847_10002291_pt1 | contig 15626 bp, 14 predicted proteins | sample June2016WEW_4_10_FD_132458 | JGI IMG/M metagenome (GOLD analysis project Ga0187847, IMG submission 132458) | Peatland microbial communities from SPRUCE experiment site at the Marcell Experimental Forest, Minnesota, USA - June2016WEW_4_10 | ecosystem: Environmental > Terrestrial > Soil >...
AGGCAGATTAAAAGCCGGATGCTGAATAATGCATAAACATCGCTCATTTGGACCACAGACTAAAGTCTGTGCCACCGGTTATCGCGGCACTTGCTGGCACAGGCTTCAGCCTGTGAGAGCCTTTTTCAGCATCCTGCTAAGGCTGATTAAAAGCCGGCAGGCTCCGATGGGGCGGCGGGTCCCCAGGACCGGGGTTCCCGCTCAGGTGCGCCGAGGGCTCGCCGGAATCCGGATGGAGTTGAGGCGCCAGGTGAAGGGGGCACGACACCGCGGGCTGGCTCCCGTCCACGAAATACTCCCCGTAGGTCGAAGAGCATTGCGGAATTGCCAGTTGCAGGGAATCCGCACAGAGATTCACCCGCGCGACGCCCGAGGGAACGGGAAACCTTTTGGCATCGCGGTAGGCGCGGTATTCGAGCGCGCGCTTCATGAACTCCGTCCAGATGGGCAATGCCGATTTGGCCCCTTCCAGGTTCAACTGGCGGTCGTCGTCAAATCCCACCCAAACCACGCACAGCAATTGGGAAGTAAATCCGGCGAACCATCCGTCGTGCGAGGTGCCGGTCTTGCCCGCGGCTGGAACCTTGAATCCGCGCGCCCGCGCTCCGGCCCCCGTTCCGCTGCGCAGTACTTCTTCCAGCAGGTTGACCATCAGGTAGGCCACCCGTGGATCGAGGGCCGGACGCGCCTCCGGCGAGTGCCGGTAGAGCACCTGGCCCTCCGGCGAGCGCACCAGGGCCAACATGGCGGGCTTCACGTAATTGCCGCCATCGGCGAACATGGTGTAGGCGCCGGCGATTTCCAGCGGCGTAGCTTCGTAGGCTCCCAGCGCGACCGCCGGCGTGGGCTTGATGTTATCGTTCAGTCCGGCGCGCCGCGCCATGGCCACCACCGCCGGATACCCGACCGCCTGCGCCAGTTTCACGGTGGCCACGTTCAACGAGTGCGCCAGCGCCTGCCGCAGCGTAACGGTTCCCATGAAATCCTGCTTGTAGTTACCCGGCTGGTATGGCTGATTGTCGGTTTGAAAAGTGGTAGGCTCGTCCACTATGGTGGTCGCCGGAGTGAATATCGTCGAGCCGCCATCCACCGCGGTATTCAACGCTGCGGCGTACACGAACGGTTTGAATGCGGAACCAGGTTGACGTTCCGCGGCGATGTGGTTCAACTGGCTCAGCCCGTAGTCCCGTCCGCCTACCAGCGCCTTGATCTCGCCCGAATGCGGATCGAGCGCGATCAGCGCCACCTGCGGCTGGCCGGGCGGGATGGGGTCGAGGTGCTTGCGCTTGCGGAGTTGCTCGTCCACATTCTGCATCCCGATCCGGACCGCCTCCACGGCGGCGCGCTGCAGGTCCATATCGAGCGTCGTATAAACATAGTCTTTCTGGGGATCGTGCTCACCCAGACGGCTTTGCAGTTCATCGTTGACCAAGTCCAGAAAATACTGCGAATTGAGCGCTTCCGTGCCGCCCGCTTGCACCCGGATTGGCGCATGGACCGCGCCGCGGTACTCGCGATCGCTGAGAAGCTTGTTCTCGCGCATCAGATTCAGAACGCGGTTGCGGCGTTCCTGGACGCGCTCCGGATAGCGGAATGGATTGTAATAGCTCGGCCGCTGCACCATGCCGGCCAGCGTGGCCGCTTCCGGCAGGTTCAACTGCGAGATGTCCTTCCCGAAGTAGGCGCGGGCGGCCTCGCCGAAGCCGTTGATGCTGAACGTACCAAGGCGGCCCAGATACACCTGGTTTGCATAGTATTCGAAGATCTGCTGCTTAGTCAGTCTGTGCTCCAGGTGCATGGTGATGAGCAGTTCCTCGGCTTTGCGCTTCCAGTTTTTGTCCGGCGCGAGCCACAGAATGCGCGCAAGCTGCATGCTTAGCGTAGACGCTCCCTGCTCCTTGCGACCATCCTTGAGATCCACGTACGCGGCTCTTAGAATGCGGAACAGGTCGAAGCCGCCGTGAGAGAAGAAGTGCTTATCTTCGACGGACACGACCGCCCGCACCAGCGCGGGAGGGATTTCGGAGAATCTGACCAGCCGGCGCCTTTCGCGGTTGCGATCCGACTGGTTGGTGAGGAGTTGCGCCGGGAACTGGTATTCCCGGCGGTCGGTGTTGTCGGCCAGCGAAGTGATGCGCGCAACCCGGCTATCGGAGAGGCTGCCGGAAAACTGGACCACCGCGGGCTCCTGATCCGAATAAGATTCGCGCCCCGGGAAGATCGCGACCGCGTTCGGCCGGACGCCAAACGAACCAACCGGATTGCTGCGCGACTCACTATAGCCGTTCTCCCGGAGATACGCGAGGGCATCGCTGAGGGACAGGCGGTCGCCGACTGCGATGACGCGCGGACCGGCGAAGATGTTCAGAGTTCCCGCGAACACTCCGGCGCGCAATTTTTGTTCGGTCAGGCGCGCGAATTTGACGTAGAAGCAAACGAAGACCGTCAGGCCCGCCGCTGCGAAGACGGCGCCTGCAAGAAGCACAGCCCTGGCTATGCGGGTCTTATACCAGGCCGGGCGCTTTGCTTGGGGCTGTTCAGGCGGCCCTGCCGGCGCAGGTGGGGTCTCCGGGCTCAGTACACTGCGGACGTCTGACATGAATCGGGGCCCTCCACCGCTGTTTTGAAGGCACGTCGAGGGCCACGCGCGAGAGTGCGAAGGAGTACAGGCAGGCCGCTCAAGCTGTGGGGCAGGCCCCCGGCCCGCGGCGGCCTCTCAGGCCGCCTGGCCCGCTTTCAATAGGTTGCGGCCGGCCTTGACTATAAGTGGTCATGTGACCGCATAAGGTCGATTGGTTTTGACCAAGGGGACTCCAGTTCCAGGATTCGCCACGCCATCCGGCGTGGACTTTGGCGTGCACTGGGTCAAAGTGAATCATCGAGGCGACACTTATGAAGATAATCGAAGTTCTAGGTACAGCGGTTCTGCTCTTGCTTCCCGGAGCCATTGTTTCTGCCTACGCGCAAGAACAACACGAGCAGGAGAAGCAACCCCAGCAGAAGCAGCAACAGGCTAAGCCGACGCAGCACCAGCAACAGGCCAAGCCCGCACAGCAACAGGCCAAGCCGGCACAGCAACAGCAACGCGCGCAAAACCAGCAACCGGCTAAGCCCGCACAGCAACAGGCTAAGCCGGCACCGCAACAGCAACGTGCGCAAAGCCAGCAACCGGCTAAGCCCGCACAGCAACAGCAACGCGCCAGCGGAGCACAGCCTGCGGCAAATCATGGGCGCATTCCTGACGACCGCTTCCGTGCCAGTTTTGGCCGGGCTCATACGTTTCACGTCAATCGTGCCGAATTCGCCGGCGCGTCGCCGCGTTTTCAATACGGCGGTTTCTGGTTCGCCTTGGTTGACCCGTGGCCAGCCGCATGGCTCTATACCGACGACGTTTACGTCGACTACATGAACGGGGGGTATTTCCTGTGCGATCCGGTGCATCCCGGCGTGTATCTTTCAATCAACGTCGGTTGACGCGTTGCCTGTAATCCGGAAGCCGGCAGCTTAACCCTGGCGGCCCTGTAAACTCTGACATCGAGGTTGCCGGTTTCGCGATGCCGGCGCCGATTGGCAACCTCTTTCAGCCGATGGCGGACTTGCGCGTTCCCATCGGTCAGATCGGTGAATGAGCGCAACTGCCAGAAGCTGCCGCAGCGTGAAGGCCAGCAAGCGCGGATTGATGCGCAATGAGAAGCACCGTCACGACAACGTCCTGGTGCAGCCCGGCTTCTTCTAATCGGAGGCGTTTCGCCAAGGCTGCCGCCGGCTTTTGGCACGGGTGGACTGCGCATACGCGACGCCACGCCGAACGTGAATCTCCCATGCTCGGCCACCACGCATAGTGCCATTGTGGAGGAGTTGCCGCATCTTTGCGGTCGATCCCGGCGGACGTGCGAGAATGGTACCGAGCACGCCACGATGACAACCAACCTGCCGCTCTCCGGTGAACTGGCAAGACAGTTGGAAGATGCCGCCCCGCGCCCAACAGAAGGAGCCTGCCGAATTACTGGAAGAGGCCGTAAAGCAGTACTTGGAAAACCGCTCGTGGATGAAGCTCATGGGATATGGGCGACAACGGGCGAAGGCGCTCGGGATAAACACGGAAGAAAACATTGACCGCCTCATCGCTGAATCGCGAAGCGAACAGCGCGCCCGGATCGTGATGGATAATGAAGCACTGCGGTCGGTGCGGTCGTCGGACTGCATTTGACCGTCCCCCTCAGACGCCGTAAACTGAAGAGGGACCACTCTTGGTACTATCGATGACCGTTACCGTAAGAAACAGAACACCGCTTGTGGTGCCACCTGCCGTGCGCAGGCAGGCGGGTCTCAAAAGCGGCGACAGGCTCGAATTCAAAGTCTCGGGTCGGGTGATCACAATTCTCCCCAAGCCCCCGGCCGCAGATGACGAATACACGGCAGCGGAACGCCGGGCCATCAATCATGGCATCGCCCAGAGCGAGAAGGAATACGCCGCCGGCAAGTCCTACGGACCATTCGAGACGGCGGGGGAGGCGATAGCGTCACTCAATGCCAACTTGCGTCGGAGGTCGGCAGCCGCAAAGTAGCTTAAATCGGTCAGTCGATGAAGATCGACTTTACCGACCGGGTGCTCGACGCCTTGGAAGATGCACCTCCCGGCGTGCGGAAGGCCTTTTGGCAGGCGCGCGTCAACCGACGGCTGGCGTTTCTATTTTAAGATCGTCGGCGACAGCTACCGGCTGGAACAAATAAGGAGGCATCCAAAATAACAAGCAGCCCCGAAAAACAGCCGCTAACCTACAGTTTCCAAAGGACATACTCGAAATTGGCTTCGAATGTCCGGTTTTGTCGTTCCGTCATCACCCGGCCATCCCAGCCCCGGCGCGTCACGCGCCGCAAAATCTTCCACGTTCCCCGCCCCGCCAGCGTCAACCCTTTGTGAGCCCGATTCGGCTACTGTTGTGCCTGTTGCCGGTGTCCCTGGCTGCCCAGACGCCCGACCTGGCCCCTATGCTTAGGGCCGTGGAAGCTCGCTACAACCACGCCCAGACACTCCAAGTCGTTTTTCATGAAGCATATACAGCGCCGGGCCAGCCTCGCCGGACGGAAAGCGGCACCCTGCTTCTCCGCAAACCTGGACGCATGCGCTGGGATTACACCTCGCCCGAGGGCAAATTGTTCGTCTCCGACGGCAAATTCCTCTGGCTGTACACCCCCAGCAACCACCAGGTCGAGAAGATGAAAATCAAGGAGAGCGACGATATGCGTGCTCCACTTGCATTTTTGCTTGGCAAGTTGCACTTCGATAAGGAGTTCCGCAACGTCCACGGCACCCCCGTCGCCGGTGGCACCCGCATCGCCGCCGATCCCAAAACCGACAGCCTGCCCTATACCAAGGTCGAGTTCGTAGTTAGCCCGGATAACCAGATCCGCCGCGTGCAGGTGACCGGCTACGATCAATCCATCCTGGAGTTCGACTTCGACCAGGAGAAGCTGAATCCGCCGCTCGAAGCCAGGCTCTTCCAGTTCCGCATGCCGCCCGGCGCCGAACTGGTGGAGTCCGCCCAATAATATGGCCGAATTCCTGCTCAAATACGCCGACACGCGAGGCCAAATCCACCAGCAGGTGGCCAACGCCGGCTCGGAACGGGAACTGCGCGACCGCTACACCCAGCAGGGCTTCCTCATCTACTCGATCAAATCAAAGAGCGGCCTGGCGTCCGGCTTCTCCGTAGGGTTTTCCAAGCGCAAGAAGCTCAACATCGAGAAGTTCCTGATCTTCAACCAGCAGTTCGTCACGCTGATCCGCGCCGGTCTGCCGATCCTGAAAGGGCTGGACCTGTTGGCCGACCGGCTCACCGACCCCAAGCTCGGCCCTTACATCAAGTCCGTGCGCGACGAAGTACGCAACGGCACGCTGCTTTCCGACGCCTTCCGCATGCAGGGCATTTTCCCCAAGATCTATGTGACCACCGTGATGGCCGGCGAGAAGAGCGGCAGCTTGTCGGAGGTCCTGGACCGTTTCATCACTTATCAGAAGCTCTCGCTGGCGGTGAAGAAGAAGGTCATGGTCTCGTTGATGTACCCTTCCATCCTGATCTTCCTGACCCTCGGCCTGATGGTGTTCCTGGTCACTTACGTGGTGCCCAATTTCGCGCAGCTTTACACCAGCATGCAGGCGCAGCTTCCCACGGTGACGGTGATCCTGATCGCCATCGGCACCACGGCGCGCAGCTACATTCTGCTGGTCTTCGCCGCGGTGGTCGTGCTGATCTTCCTGTACCGCTACTGGTCGCGCAAGGATTCGGCGCGCGCCAAAATCGATGGCGTCAAGCTGCGTGTGCCGCTGCTGGGCGATATCTGGGTGAAATACCAGGTGGCGCAGTTCTCGCGCGTGCTCAGCACCTTGCTCACCGGCGGCATTCCGCTGGTGCAGGCTCTGGAGACCGCCTCGGATTCGCTCGGCACACCGCTGCTGCGCCGGTCTTTGGACAAAGCCAGCAAGCTGGTGCGCGAAGGCCAGGCGCTGTCGGCCTCGCTCAAAACCACCGGTATCTTTCCGCCGCTCGCCGTCGATATGATTGAAGTAGGGGAATCCACGGGAGCGCTGCCGGTCATGCTCACCAGCGTGGCCGAATTCTACGAGGAGGATGTCAATACCCGCATGGCTGCCGCTCTCTCACTGATCGAGCCGGCCATCATGATTTTCATGGGATGTTTTGTGGCATTTGTATTGATCGCGTTGTATCTGCCAATCTTCTCGCTGGCGGACACCATCAGATAGGCGCCAGGACCCGTTTATTATGTCGCCCGATAAACCCAGACTAATCGATCCCACCGGCGAAGCCGCCCAGGCGCAGGCCGTGGCCGCGCGCTATCGCTGCGAGTATGTGGACCTGCGCGAAGGCTCCATCGACCACGATCTGTTCCGGACCATCCCGGTGGACCTGATGTTCCGCTACAACTTCGTGCCCTTGCGCGCGCAGAACGGCACGCTCGACATCGCCCTGGCCGACCCCCGCAACCTGAACATGATCGACGAGCTGGCGCTGCTGCTTAACAAGAAGCTGCGCGTCAAGGTCGCCACGCTGTCCCAGATCTCCGACCTGCTCAAGAAGACCGAGCAATCCCAGCGCGTGCTGGAAGAGGTCACCGAAGGTTTCACGCTGGACGTGGTGGTCGATGAAGAGAACTCCGAAGAGACGCTCTCCATCGACAAGCTCACCGCGGTCGATAGCGACATCGCGCCGGTCATCAAGCTGGTCGATACCACCATCTTCAACGCGTTGGAGCGGCGCGCGAGCGACATTCACATCGAATCGCGCGACCAGGAAGTGGCCATCAAGTACCGCATCGACGGAGTGCTGCACTACGCCATGCCGCCCATCGCCAAGGACTGGCACACCACCATCCTTTCGCGCATCAAGGTGATGAGCGAGCTGGATATCGCCGAGCGCCGCGTCCCGCAGGATGGCCGTTTCCGCGTGCGCTACAAGGGCCGCCTGATCGACTTCCGCGTTTCCATCATGCCCACCATTCACGGCGAGGATGCCGTGCTCCGCGTGCTCGACAAGGAGTCCATGAGCGAGAAGTTCGCCAAGCTCTCGCTCGAAGTGGTGGGCTTCTCCGACAACGACCTGGTAAAATTCCGCCGCTATATCTCCGAACCATATGGCATGGTGTTGGTCACCGGACCCACCGGCTCCGGCAAGACCACCACGCTCTACGCCGCCCTCAGCGAGATCAAGAACGACGAAGACAAGATCATCACCATCGAAGACCCCGTCGAGTATCAGATCAAGGGCATCACCCAGATTCCGGTCAACGAGAAGAAGGGTCTCACCTTCGCGCGCGGGCTGCGTTCCATCCTGCGCCACGACCCCGACAAGATCATGGTGGGCGAAATCCGCGATCAAGAAACCGCCCAGATCGCCATCAACTCGGCCCTCACCGGCCACCTGGTGTTCACCACCGTGCACGCCAATAACGTGCTCGACGTGCTGGGGCGCTTCCTGAACATGGGCGTGGAGCCGTACAATTTTGTGTCCGCGCTGAACTGCATCCTGGCGCAGCGCCTGGTGCGCGTCATCTGCGAGCATTGCCGCCGGCCGCTGCAGTTCGAAAATGTCGCGGCGCGCCGCGCGGCGCTGGTCGAGTCCGGCCTCGATCCCGCCGAGTGGGAGCACGTGGAACTGCTGGAAGGCGCCGGCTGTTTCGAATGCGGCGGCACCGGATATCGCGGCCGCACCGCCATCCACGAGTTGCTGGACCTCACCGAGAAAATCCGCGAAAAGATTCTGGACAAGCGCCCCACCTCCGAAATCAAGCGCATGGCGCGTGACGAAGGCATGACCTTCCTGCGCGAGTCTGCCGTGGAAAAGGTGCGCAAGGGAGTCAGTACTCTAAAAGAAATCAACAAGGTGACATTCATTGAAGGATAACAGTCCAGCTCGTTGCCGAGCCGCGACCGTGAGGGAGCGGTCATGAACTTCCCCGCCCCCATCGCCGCCATCTTGCGGGAGCCGCCCCCCTCCATGGCTTTCGAGCTCTCCGAAGCCGGGATCTCCGTGGCGCGTCTGACCGCCAAAACCGAGCTCGACTTCCGTCCGTTGAAGCCCGGCGTGCTGGCCATCACGCCGCTGAAGGACAACGTCGTCCTGCCTGACGAGCTATCCCTCGCGGTGCGCGAACTTGCTCCCCCCAACGGAAGCCGCAAGCGCCGCGACGTAGCCCTCATCCTGCCGGACTACAGCTCGCGTGTCGCGGTCCTGGATTTCGACAGTTTTCCTTCCGACACCAAGGAACAGCTTTCGCTCATTCGCTTCCGCATCCGCAAGAGTGTTCCGTTCGACGTCGAAACGGCCGCCATCAGCTACTTTGTGCAGGCGGCGGAAGGCAAGAAGTACGACGTGGTAGTAGTGGTGGCGCCGCTGGAGGTGGTCTCCCGCTACGAAGCGCCGTTCCGCGCGGCCGGCATGAACCCCGGCCTGGTGACCACGTCTTCGCTCGCGGCGCTGAACCTGGTCGAGGACGGCGGCATCACCGTGGTGGCCAAGATCACCGGACGCGTGCTGACCGTGATGGTGCTCAAAAACGGCCGTTTGAAGCTGGTGCGCTGCCTGGAAGTGCATACCAACGACGTCGTCGAGATCGCCGCCGACTTATACCCGACATTCGTTTACATCGAAGACAACATAGGAGCCAAGGCCGAGCGCCTGCTGCTGTGCGGTTTCGCCGAGCGCATGGAAGAGGCGCGGCAACAATTTCAGAGCGAGCTGAATGTGGAGGTGCAGCTTGTCCGTTCACCCCTGGCCCCGCCCGGCGAAAACAACGCCGGCCTGCTAGGTTACTTGAGGTCCGTCGGCCGTGACAACTAATACCAAATGGAGGGCGGGCTTTAGCCCGCGCGGGGCTTAAGCCCCGCTCTTCATCATGAGAATCCCCATCAATCTCGCCAGCCAGCCCTTCCGCCGCGACCGCGCGGTCCTGGTCGCCTCCACAGCCCTGGGCGTCCTCCTGATCGCGCTGCTGGTCTTCCTCCTCTCGCTGAACAACCTGGAAAGCGGACAAGTCGCGGAAACCCGCACGCAAATCGCGCGCCTGGAATCCCAAATTCGCGCCATCTCCGCCCAACAGTCGCGTCAGGACGCCATCCTGCGCAAACCCGAAAACGCCGAAGTGCTGGAGCGCAGCCTCTTCCTGAATGCCCTGCTCTATCGCAAAGGCATAAGCTGGACGCGCATCTTCGCCGACCTCGAGAAAGTGGTTCCGTACAACGTGCGAATCATGGCAATCCGTCCTTCGATAACCGGGCAGAATCAAGTCTCGCTCGACATGACCGTAGGCTCGGAAACGCCTATTGCGGTGATCGATTTATTGAAGAATCTGGAGGGTTCGCCGAGTTTCGGTGCGGTGTACTCGCACAGCTCGCTGCCGCCGACTCAGACCGACAAACTCTACCGTTGCCGCGTGAGCGTGAATTATGTCCAAAAGCTTTAGTGTTTCGCCGCGCCTGCTGGCGGTGAGTCCAAGCCTGAATCTGAAAGACCCGCGCGTCCTGGTGCGCGCCGCGCTGGGCCTGCTGGTCGTCGCCAATATCGTGGCGGCCCTGCTGGTCTTCAAGCCGTGGGGCGGCTCGGCGGAAGACCTCGCGCGCGAACAGATCGACTTGCAGCAGCAGCTAACCTCCATCACCGCACGCCTCGAAAAGACCAAATCCCTGGTCGCCAAGGCCGAACACGCGCGCCAGGCCGGCGACGGTTTCCTGACCCAGTACACCACCGATCGCCGCACCACTTTTTCCACCATCTTCGCGGAACTGGAGCACGTGGCCACCGAGGCCGGCATCCAACCCCGCCCCGCGTCATACGAGTTGGATCAGGTTGAGGGCAGCGACACGCTCTACCAGATGGACATCAGCGCAGCCTATGAGGGCAGTTATGCGAGCCTGCTCAAGTTCGTCAACCTGCTGGATAAGTCGCCGCGCTTCCTGATCATTGAAAGCCTCATGGCTGCGCCCCAGCAATCCAGCGCCGGAGACCTGCTGAGCGTCACCATTAAGCTGGATACGTTCGTGCGCGAACAACCGGGGAGCCCCATATGAAACTAGGCGCGGATCGCAAGAAACTCTACTTCCTCGGCGCGTTGATCCTGATCGGCGGCTACTTCTTCTATGACAACGTGCTCTCGGGGCCTTCCAGCCCGGGGCCCACCCGGCCCAGCCGGCCAACCGCGAAGTCCAGCCCGCAGGCGAGCCAGTCCTCTCCCGAGACACAAACTGGCGCCCGCCGGCAGGCCCCATCGTCGCGATCGAGCGAGGAGTTCCGGCCGTCGCTAAAGCCCAAACGTCCGGAGGATCGCGTCGATCCTATGTCGATCGATCCCACTTTGCGCATCGACCTGTTGGCCAAAGTGCAAGCCGTGAACATTGAGGGTGGCCGGCGCAACCTGTTCTCGGTCGGCGCGGCTCCGCTGCCACCGGAGCCGACCGTTGCCGTGAAGGGCGGCACACAGACCGCTACGGTAATGGGTCCGCAACCTCCGCCCGCTCCTCCGGCGCCGCCAACCGCGCCCCCACCTCCACCCATCACCTTGAAATACTACGGCTACTCCAGCGCCCGCGCCGACAATCGCAAACACGCCTTCTTCCTCGATGGCGACGATATTCTGGTGGCTGCCGAAGGGGAAACCGTCAAGAAACGTTACCGCGTGGTGCGCATCGGCGTAAACTCGGTGGTAATGGAGGACACGCAATTCAAGCACGAGCAGACCTTGCCCCTGCAGGAGGAGGCCGCCGGATGACACGCCGCCCCCAGCCCCAGTGGCCGCAGGCCACTCAGGAGTCCGGCTACGCGATGCTGCTGGTCTTCCTGATGGCCGCCATCATTGCCATCGCGCTGTACACCGAACTGCCGCGGGTGGCTTTCGAAGCCCAGCGCAACAAGGAGGAGTTGCTGATCGAGCGCGGCGAACAGTACAAGCGCGCCATTCAGCTTTTTGTGCGCAAGGTCGGCCGTTATCCCGCCACCATCGAAGAACTGGAGAGCCTCAACAATCTCCGGTTTCTCCGCAAGCGCTACATCGACCCCATGACGGGTAAAGATAAATGGCGCCTCATTCACGTTAACGGCGGTGTGCTCACCGACTCCATAATCCCGAAAACCAAGCCCGGCCAGCCGGGCCAGCCAGGCCAGGACCAACAGCAGGCCAACACCAATACCTTCATAGGCGAAGGCCCGGTGATGGGCGCCGGCAACGATCCCAGCCAGCAGCAGATCAATCCGGCTTTGCGGCGGCGCGCGAGCGATGACCGCCCGGTGGTGGCGCAGGAAGCGGCTGCCGCGCCGCAACCGGACGCCAGTGAGGACAGCCCCGCCAGCGATAGCGGCAACACGGAGAACGAGAACACCGACGAAACCCCGGCGCCGGGCACCCCTGGAGCGGGGATGTCAAATCAGACGCCCGGCATGGCTCCCGGGCGTATTCAGCAGCCGGGCATGTACCAGCCCGGCGCGTACCCCGGTCAGCCCGGCTACAACCCGGCGATGGCCAATCAACCTAATGGGACTCCCGGCACCATGCCGTACCAGGTATCTGGTCCGGGCGTCACCGGAGGCTTTCCCAGCGGTCAGGTCGCCGGCCAGTCGTCCAGCGGCAGTGTGTATGCGGCGCCCTCCTTGGGCCAGTCATCCGGCATGGGCACTGGCACGCCTACCGGTTTTGCAGGCCAGCAGGGTGGATTCCCGGGCCAGCAGGGTGGCTTTCCCGGCCAGCAGGCTGGGTTTCCAGGCCAGCAGGCTGGGTTTCCAGGCCAGCAGGGTGGATTTCCAGGCCAGCAGGGTGGATTCCCCCCCGGCCGCGGCATGTTAGGCCCGCAGCAATCGGGTTTTCAGCAGCAGGGTGGATTCGGACAGCAGCAACAAACGTCCGACTTCGGCAGCGGGAACGGCAGTGGCCCCCAGAATGGACCCGGTATGCAAAATATGCCCGGTCTTAGCGGCCCTTCCAGTATGGGGCCAGGCTCGACTGGCATGGGAGGCACGCAGGTCGGAGGCGGCATCGCCGGCGTCGCCAGCCAATACACCGGACCCGCAATCAAGATCTACAATGAGCGCAAGAAGTACAACGAGTGGGAGTTCGTCTACGATCAAGCCAAGGACCATGGTCTCGCCGGCGTGCAGCGCGGGGGCGGTACACCCGGCACGCCAGCCGGACAGATGGGTAGCATGCCCGGCCAACAACCAGGCCAGATGGGCTTCGGTCAAAGCGGTAACGCCGGCGCCACCGGCGGCACGTTCGGTCAATCCTCCAGCTTCGGCCAGTCCTCCACCTTTGGTCAATCCACGCCGCAGCAACCGCCACCGCAGCCCCAACAGCCTCCCAACTGAGACGCAAACACCAATCACCCGGCACGGCGGGCTGCGCCGGCCCGCCTCCTCTCCGCCGCGCGCACCTGCCGCTCGTCCATGCCGAAATAGTGCGCCACCTCGTGCCAAACCGTGTCTTCCACCATCCGTTTCAGATGCGCTTCCCCGTGCGCCAGCCGTTCGTGCGGACCCTGGAATATGGTGATCCGGTCCGGCATCGCAAAGCTCTCGAAGACGCTGCGCTGGGTCAACGGCCGCCCTTGATAAAGGCCCAGTAAAGTGCCCCCCGGTCCCACCCCGGCTTCCGCCAGTTGCGCCGGCGATGGCTCCGCTTCCACCAGCATCGCCACGTTCCTCAGCCGGCCCCGAAACCGGCTGGGAATCCGCCCGTACGCACCTTGCACCAACTTGTCGAATTCATCCTGACTCATCGCTCCTGCTATTCTACCTTCCATGTACTCTTTAATCGCTAAAAACCCGCGGCGCCCGCTCAGCGCGCTGCTGGCCGCCAGCCTGCTGTGCGCAGGCGCCGCCTGTAGCCGATCCCACACGGTCACGACCGCCGACGGGAAAGTCAGCTATCAGGAGAAAGGAAAAGGCGTCGGAACCGTGACCGTGACCGGCAAAGACGGCCAGACCGCCACACTCAACTTCAATCAGAACAAGGTCCCAGACGATTACCCCAAGGACGTGCCCATCTACAGCCCGGCCAAGATCGTGATGTCGCAGTCCATCTCCGAAGAGAAAGCGCGCAATCTGATGCTGGAATCCCCCGACGCTCTTGACAAAATCGTCGATTTCTACAAGAAAGGACTGGATAGCAACGGCTGGAAAACCGAATCCACGATGACTACCGCGCAGTTGACCATGCTCACCGCCACCAAGGACCAGAGACAGCTCATGCTGCAAATCAGCGACAGTGGCGACAAGCGCGGCGTGATGCAGAACCTTTCGGACAACAAGTAGTGGCCAAACCATCCCGTCGAGTGGTCATCGCAATAGACGGGCCCGCCGGCGCCGGCAAGAGCACCATCGCGCGCCGCCTGGCGGAGCGCCTGGGGTTCACCTACATCGACTCCGGCGCGATGTACCGGGCCGTGGCGCTGTGGGCCATGCGGCAAAACGCGGACCCCGCGGACATGCACCGCATGGAGCAGTTGGCGCTCGCGGCCGATATCGAACTGCAGCCGGCGGGCCTGCACATCCTGCTCAATGGCGAGGACGTGACCGCCGCCATCCGCACCGCCGAAGTGGGCCAGCAGGCTTCCGTGGTGGCGGCCATTCCGGGCGTGCGCCACGCCCTGGTGGAGAAGCAGCGCGCATTGGGCGCACGTACCAGTGTCATCATGGAAGGCCGCGACATCGGCACTGTGGTGTTCCCCGACGCGGACGTCAAGATCTTCCTGGACGCCGATCCCCAGGAGCGCGTCAGCCGCCGCCTGCGCGACTTTCGCGACCAGGGCGAAGCCGCGCCGGTGGAGGCCGTCGCCGCCCAGATCCAAGAGCGCGACCGGCGCGACCGTACCCGCGCCGAAGCGCCGCTCACCCAGGCTCCCGACGCCGTCTACATCGATTCCACGGGGCTTTCGCTCGATCGCGTCGAGGAGGAGATTTTAAAGCTGGTGCGGGCACGATTAACTAACGGAAAGGATTTCAGTTGAACGATCTGCTCGTAATGAAATTCGGCGGCACCAGCGTAGGCTCTGCCGAGCGCATGCGTGTCGCCGCGGGCATCGCCGCGGAACAGCAGGCGCGCCGGCCGGTCGCCATTGTAGTTTCGGCCATGTCCAAAATCACGGACTTGCTGCTCGACACCCTGCGCCGCGCCGAAGCCGGAGACCAGGCGGGCCTGGAGGCCAATGTGGCCAAGTTGCGCGAGCGTCACCTCGCGACCTGCCGCGAGTTGTTGCCGCCCGAACGGCAGGCAGCGGCGGCGGAAGGCATCGCGTATCTGATCGCCGAGTTTGAACGCATCGCCGGCGGCATGCTGATGCTCAACGAGATGCCGCCGCGCTCGGTGGATGAAGCCGTGGCCATCGGCGAGCGGCTCTCGGCGCTGCTCATCGCTCAATACCTGAATGCGCAAGGCACGCCCGCCGAAGCCGTCAACGCGGCCGAGATCGTGGTCACCGACGCGGTCTTCGGGAATGCCTCGCCGCTCATGGAACCCACGCGCGCCAAGTCGCGCGCACGCCTGCTACCGCTGCTCGAACACGGCGTCCTGCCAGTGGTTACCGGCTTCAACGGCGCCACCGCCGATGGGCGTCCCACCACGCTGGGCCGCGGCGGCTCGGATTTCTCGGCGTCCATCCTCTCGGCCGCGCTGGACGCCGCCGAGTTGTGGATCTGGACCGATGTGGATGGCATCATGAGCGCCGATCCGCGCCTGGTGCCTTCCGCGGTGGTGCTGAATGAAGTCACCTACGCCGAAGCCGCGGAGCTCGCCTACAACGGCGCCAAGGTGCTGCATCCGCGCACGCTCGCGCCGCTGATCGAGAAGCAGATTCCGGTCTGGAGCAAGAACAGCTTCGCGCCCGAAAAGCCGGGCACGCGCATTCTTTCGTCCATCGGCGCAGCCACGGGCGCGCGCGCGGTGACTTCGCTGGCGCGGGTGGCGCTCATCTCGCTGCAGCCCGCCAGCCCGGAGTTGAGCGGCGCGCACGTGATGGCCCGCGCGCTTGACGCGCTCGACCGCGCCAACGTCGAAGTGCTGGTGTTTTCCAGCTCCAGCTACCGCCAGAATTTCTGTTTCCTGGTGCGCACGGAGGAATTGGTGAA
>Ga0187847_10002292_pt1 | contig 15622 bp, 8 predicted proteins | sample June2016WEW_4_10_FD_132458 | JGI IMG/M metagenome (GOLD analysis project Ga0187847, IMG submission 132458) | Peatland microbial communities from SPRUCE experiment site at the Marcell Experimental Forest, Minnesota, USA - June2016WEW_4_10 | ecosystem: Environmental > Terrestrial > Soil > Wetlands...
CCAACTGCGGATGCCAATTCCCTTCGGCCCCTTCCACATCGCCGGGACGGTGGTGAATGCGAAGGCGGGAAACCTGCTCTCGCGGTGCCGCGTCACCCTCACCGACTTAAAGAAGTCGGATGTGCTATCCGTAGTAACAGGCGACAACGGTCGTTTCGAGTTTCACGTTCCTGCCGGAAGATATTCGCTCGAGGGCGCGAAGCGCGGGTTTGTCGCCGCGCTGTATGACCAGCATGATCAGCTCTCAACCGCGGTCATAGCTGCCGCCGATGTCGATACCGAAAACCTCGTTTTGCGCCTGGCACCCAATGCCGTGCTCGCTGGCAAAGTGCTGGACGAAGTGGGAGAGCCTGTCCGGCATGCCCAGATTACGGTTTATCGGGAGGACCGGTCTGAGGGAGTGAGCCGCATCAATCGCATTCGTTCCACGGAGACGGACGATCAAGGCCGCTACGAAGTAACGCCACTGGATGCCGGAACCTATTTCGTCTCCGCCCGCGCTACTCCGTGGTATGCGGTCCATCCGAGTTCTAATAGCGGCGCGGCGCCTGCCCAGGTCGATTCATCTCTCGACGTTGCTTATCCCATCACCTTTTATGGGGATGCGACCGAGGCCGAGGATGCCGCTCCCATCCCGGTTCGCGGCGGGGACCACTTGGAGGTTGACCTTCATCTGAACCCCGTTCCCGCCTTGCACATTCTTTTGCACACTCCTCAGGAAGGCGGCGGCGTGGCTGGTCTTCCAACGCTCCAGAAACCAGTGTTTGACACGACCGAACCAGCCATGATCGGCAGCCTCCGCCGGGTAGCCCCCGGAACCTACGAACTGAATGGCATCGCCGGAGGCCGTTATTCGCTGCGCATGGCCGATTCGAGTGGCCAAACAAAAGAGCCCGCCGACGTCACCTTCAGTGGAGGGGGCGAAGTCGATCTCTCTTCTGGGAGAGCAACGAGCAAGGTGAAAGCAACGGTGCAGCTTGCCGGCTGGGGCAGCCTGCCTTCGCAGTTACAAATTGCGCTGCGTGACGGAAAAGGCAAGAAAAGCCAGGCAGAGTTAGACGCCAAGGGCGAGGCTGATTTTTCGGAAGTCGCCCCTGGAAAATACGACGTCCTCGTAGTCTCTCCCGCTCAACCGTTCTCGGTGGTTCGAATTGCGACCGATGCGGGGACGATATCCGGACATGTCTTGAATGTGCCCCCGCGGGCGGTGCTGAAAATTTCGCTCTCCTTGATGGGTGGCTCAGTCACAGTGGAAGGCAAGGCCAAGCGAGCTGACAAGCCTGCTGCTGGCGCGATGGTCGTTCTCGTTCCAAAAGATGCAGACGCAAATCCCGATTGCATTCGGCGGGATCAGAGCGATCTCGAGGGCGGTTTCAGCCTCCGGAACGTCGTACCCGGCACCTATACCATTGTCGCCATCGAAAATGGCTGGGATCTGGACTGGGCCGAGTCAGCCGCCCTCACGGGATATTTGAAACACGGAGAAATCATCAACGTCGGCGCTCATGCCCAGACGTCGATGCGCCTGGCAGATCCGGTTGAGGTTCAGACCAAGTAGAAACTCGCGCAGCTATCGTTCGGATGCAGCATGCGAGAATCCTCCAAGTCTCGACATTCTGGCTCGAAAAAAATCACGCTTTCTGAGCAATGCAACACAAAATCAAGGCTCCGTGCTCCAACGGAGAGCCCGTCATCGGTTACTGAATGACCACACTGCGTCCCGGAATGGGGAAACAACCCGATGCGAAACGGGGAGTCAGTCTGCGCCTAACTCCTTTTTGGCGCCTGTCCCTGGAGTGCCAGGTTTCGGCCCTTCTTTCTTCTCCAAGCCCTGCAAGCTCGCCTCGACTCGGGCGACATCGCCCGCATATTGATTGGGGTCAGCGCGAAACAGTTTCCGGTAAAGGCTCAGAGCCTCGTTATAGTCGGCACGCGATTCCTCGATCCGGTGCTGGTTCTCGTGCAGGAACGCCAGGTTGTTCAGGGTTCCTGCCAGATAACGGGAAAATGTATCCGGATCCCGGTCCGTGAGCTGGCGATACAACTTCAACGCCTCTTCATAATGCTGGCGCGCTTCCTCGGTCCGGTTCTCTGCCCCGTCCAGCACCCCGAGGTCGTTCAAAGTCATCGCCAGGAAAGGCAGGTATTCCCCCGCGTTCTGCTGCACCAGCCGGCGCCGGATTCCCAATGCCTCGTAATAATCCCGGCGTGCTTCGTCCATCCGCTTTTCGTCCCGCTCTGTTACTGCCAGGCTATTCAGCACCTCGCCCACATTGGGCAGATATTGCTCCGGATTTTGCTGCGCCAGTCCGCGATAAATCTTCAACGCGTCCTCGAAATGCAGCAGGGCCTTATCGTTTTCGAGTTTGCTTCGCTCAAGATAGGCCAGGTTATTCAGCGCCTGTGCCCGATCAGCCGGATACGGATCGAGATTCTGCTGTGCGAGTTGCGCGTGGATCTCTAGCCCCTCCTCGTAGTAGTGGCGTGCTGCCTCAAGGTTGTTCTGCGTCCGCTCGAGGTTCGCGAGGTTATTTAACGTCACCGCCATATCTGGCAGGTAGGTATTCGGATTTTCGCGGGCCAGTGCACGCCGCATCGCCAGCGCGTGCTCCAGGTGACTGCGCGCTGCTTCCATCCGCTGCTCGGGAGTGAAATTCTCCTGATCGCGTTGCGACATGGTTGTATGGGGATCCATGAGCGCCGCACCCAGCGCATCATGGGCAAAAATGTTTCCCTCGGTAACCGCCAGCGAGTGCGACCACAGATCGTACTCACTTCCCCAGTACGTCATCTGGCGGTGCGTGGCCACACTGAGCGCGATCAGCGCAACCGCTGCCGGAATTATCAACCATGTCTGCCGGATATCTTTCACGCGGGACCAATCGTCCAGGGCCCAGGCACCGACGATGAAGACTCCAATCAACGGAAGGTAAGCGTAGCGATCGGCCATAGCGGCATCTCCCACTTGTACCAGGCCGATAACGGGGACCAGCATCCCGAGGAACCAAAACCATCCCACGGGTAAATATCGATGAGCCCGAAAGATAATTACGAGCACTGTGATGGTCGTCAAAACCAATCCGGATGAGATCCATTGCCATGCCGGCAGACTGGCCGCGGCATGCGGGTATGCAATCGCCAATCGCTCCGGCCAGAGCATCTTCCACAAGTACAACGTATAGGAGACGATTGCGTTCTCGACCCGCGAGGCGAAAGGAAACTGGTACAAAGTTCGCACCGCGTATCCGCCCCGTTGCGCCCTCATAGTCACCAGCGCGCTCGCCGCGGACATCGCGAGCAGCGGAATTTTCTCCAGAAGCAGTTTCGAGATTGCCTGCTGCGGGGCGTGAAATGGTGAAGCGGGACTGTCCGGAGTTCTGCCCAAGGGCCAGTAATCCAACAGGAGCAGAACGAGGGGCAGCGTAATGACCATTGGCTTGGCCATCAATCCCATGGCGAACAGAACCAAAACGGATAGATAGCGCGACCCACGAGGCCTTTGTGCGTACCACGCATACGCGCCGATGGCCGCCAGAAAAAAGAAAGTGCAGAGCACATTCTTGCGCTCGGCCACCCACGCTACCGACTCGACGTTGATGGGATGCAGGGCAAATAGCGCCGCCACCAAAAGGCTTGGTGCCACTCGCCCCGTCACCCAGCGGAGCACCAGAAACAATAAAACCACGTTCAGGGCGTGGATCAGGACGCTGTCAAGATGATGGCCGGCCGGATTCAGAGCAAAGAGTTGGTAGTCAAGCGCGTGCGATAGCCAGGTCAGTGGATGCCAATTCGCAGCCGTAAATTCCGTGAATGCCCACTTGATCGTCCTCCAACTCAGACCTCCATGCACGTGCACGTTTGAAGTGACGTAGTCAGTGTCATCCAGCACAACAAATGGATACTCAATCACCGGGCTGTACAGTGCGATAGTAGCTGTCGCCAAGAGAAAACACAGAAGGACATTCAAGTTCCTCTTGCTGAGGACGGGCTGAACGTTTGGGCGAGCTTTGGAATCCGCCACTTTACGATCGCGAGAGCGTGTTTTTGCAGTCTTGGGGCGGCTCATTCCGTTAGCTTGTCGACCGTTGAACGTTCGTTTTCGTTGTCCCGCAGCATCAGCACCTGGGCGCACGGAGCCCGCAGCATGATGAAGCCAGGGAACAACGCGCTTCAGATACAACCGGAGTAGCGAAGAGGCTCGTGGGACAGGCCTTGTAACTGCCCATACACCTCGATCATCTTATCAACCACTGGTCCGGGCGAATAACGTTCCTCGATCAGCGTTCGCGCTGCCGTGCGCATGCGTCCCCGCTCGACAGAATCCTCCAGCAGTCGGCAGGTGTAGTCGGCCAGTTCGCAATCGCTTTCTGCGACCCAACACTCGCGTCCGTTCTCACAGTCGATTCCCTCGACCCCTTCGCCCGTTGTCACCACCGGGACGCCGTAGGCCATGGCTTCCATCACTTTCACTTTCATTCCGCTGCCGCGTGAGGGGGCGTACACCAAGGTTGCAATTCTCGAAAAAAACTCCCTGGCATCCGTCAAATTTTCCGTCAGCGTGAGGTCGGGGCGCGACCGATACTTCCGCAGATACTTCTCTGCGTTCCAGCCTGCGATCACGAGCTTCGCTTTTGGTATCCGTTCACTAACCAGCGGCCAAATTCGTGTGATCAGGCGCTCCGCCGCCGAACGCGAGGGCTCCCAATGCATCGAGCCAATAAGTCCGACCACTGGTTCCGCGACCATGGGCTGCATGGCATACAACGAAACATCCAATGCGAAAGGCACGACCCAATAGCGGCCTTTGGGATTGATCTTCTCGGCGGCCCGCTTAAGCCGCGGCGTCAGCAGCCGAACATCGGGGATTGCGCGGAGCAGTTGGCGCGTGGCCCGCTGCGCCTGCCAGAGTGCCTTGTGATCCTGCAGCGTTTTGTTTTTCTTCTCGGCCCAATCGATCACATCGAAGAAATGAACGTTGAGAAGCGCGTGCGGTACCCCGACGCCGAGCCAACCGGTCGACATCTGCTCGAGGTGCAGCACATCATACCCCTCGGCCAGTTCGCGACGCACCTGCGCGGCAAATTCAGAATCCTGCAGCAGTTCACTGCGCGGACGTATCAGGTTCTGCCATTTCCGACGCAACGCCCGCGCATCCACATGGAGCCGGTGGCAATGGAGTGTGACTCCCTTTCGCATAGCCAGCCATTGCCTAGCCTCGGTGATGCGCGCCTCTGGCTCTTCGGTCGCCGCCAGCGCCACGACCTCGTGGCCCCGCGCCGCCAGTTCGGTAAGCAGGACGTAGAACCAGCGCGCTGCTGTGTCGCCAAAGGGATGGGGAACGGCCGACATTACGACGACGATCCTCATCGGCTGCGCCCCGAAAGCACTGCTTTCTGGCCGCATTCAACGGGATCTTGAGCGTTCAAGCCGAGCACTTGCTCGTACACCTCAAGAGTCTGAACGGCAGCCTTCTCCCATGAGAAAAAGCCCCCTCGATGGCGGCATTTCTCGGCGATTGCCGTTTGCAGCGCTGGATCGCGAAAGATTCTTTCCATCTGCCGTGCAATCGATGACGCATCTTCCGGGTTGAACAGCAAGCCGCTGCCTTCGAGCACCTCCGGCAGGCTCGTGGTCTCCGAAGCCAGCACCGGAATTCCCGAAGCCATGGCTTCCACGAGCTGGAGCCCGAAGCCCTCATAGCGCGAAGGATGCACCAGCGCGAGAGCGCTTTGATAAATGGCCGGCAAGTCGGCGTCATCAATCTGGTCTGGACAGAGAACTCGCCCCTGCAGTCGAAGGTCACGGATCTTCGCCTGGATCTCGCCAAATCCCCACTTATGTTCCCCCGCTAATACCAGCGGCGGAACATCCGGGGACAACTGGGAAAACGCGTCCAGCAACGTCCCTACATTTTTTCTCTTGTCGAACCCGCCCAGAAAGAGAAAGTAGACTGCCGGCAATGAGTACTTGCCTCGCGCTCGAGCCAGAGGTTCTGCTGTCAACCTCTCGTAAAAACGCGTATGCGCCGCGTTATAGATCACTACGACGCGTTTCTCGGCGAGTCCATGAAAACGCGAAATATCCTGTTTCGAATGATTCGAAACCGTGATGTATCGGGATGCGCTTCGCCGGGAAATGAAGTCTGAATATCTCTTCCGCAACGCTCCCCGCCAGTTTTCGCCCTCGCAATATTCGGACATGCGATCAATCACGTCATGACAAGTGAGCACGTAGCCGCAAACGCGGCGGTACGGCAGGCCGCGGTTCGCGGTGGCGTGAAAAACTTCGATTCGCTCACGACGCAACTGCTTTGGCAGTTCAATCTGCTCCCACAAAATCTCCCGCCGCGCGGGGAAGACGATGGCTTTGATGTCCAGCACCGCGGCGAATTCGGGCGCGATCGGCCCGGGAGAAAACGAATACAGAGCAATCCGCTCGCCCGCGTTCTCCTTGAGCGCGCGCAACACCTCGACCGTGTAACGCGCGAACCCGCGCATCTCGTAATGCATCAGGACGCGTCCGTCGATACCGATGCGGATTTGTTTTCTCGCGCTCAAGTCGGTTCGAATTAATTTGCCAGAAAAGTCGCCTGGAAGGTGCGCCCGTCACGCACACCGGTATTCGGGCCGCCGCCGCAACAACAAATGCGCAGCAAAAGTTGGCCGTTAGTTCGAAGTATCTCAAAAATCGCCTGTAAATCAGGCGATCGCCGAATGGCACGCCAGTGCCATTCCCGCACGTGCTCCCGGGGAATAGGCTGCCTGTTGAGCAGCACTCGGGGGAGGGCTGATTCAACAAACGTCCCAGGACTCGATTCGAGTCTGGGACGTTTTGTTTTGCGGGCTGTAGAACGCCCCAACTACCGCATCGGCATGTAGGGTGATGGTCGGGGTCTACGGCTGTTTTGCGAAGTCGCAGCCAGCGGCCCGTTACACGTATCGCCCCCCAGAGTGGTGTAGTTCACGCTGCTGTAGGAGTTGTTCGACTTGACCACGTTCCCCGTACCGGTTCCGAGCAGCACGCCGGCGCACCCTTCGACGATCGTATTCTGGCTCACGGTGTTGTTGTTCCCAGTTCCGCCGCACGTGTCATCGAGGTGAATGGCCGATTCCGCGCTGCCTGCAATTGCATTCAGTTGCACGGTATTTGAACTACTGCACAGATCGACGGCATCGAAAATCTGCGTGCCAGTGATGCTATTGTTCGCGATCAGAGTGTGGTCCGCGCTTCCATACCCACCGATATCCGACACGGTGAGGATCCCGTATTGCGCGCTGTTCACATTGTTGTGCGTAACCGTGAAGTTGGACGAGGAATAGATGATGATCCCGCTCGCGGCGTCGGCCGTGTCATTGATCGTGTCGGGACCCCAGATATTGTCGTTGATGGTATTCTCGGTGATCTCTCCAATCGCGCCAAATCCCACTTGGATACCATTTTCCGCCGCTCCCGGAGTCTTCCAGTTCATCCCCGTGGCGGCCAGGCCCACAATGTAGTTGTTCTCAATCTGCACGACCGGACCCGCCAATCCCACTCCCGTCGCGGCTCCGGTGGCGGTGATGCCGTTCTTCTGATACGCGCGCACGGAGTTGTGCGCGATGATCACGGTGTTTGCGTCCGTCAGACTTTCCACATTGATTGCCAAACCATTCTGGCACGAGCCATCGCGCGCGAAATCCGTCTGATATTGATTGCGCACTACGTCGTACTCGATGGTTCCGGAAGCGTTTTGGAGGTAGATCCCTTCCATCGTGTAGGGCACACAGGTCGCAACGTCGTTGCCGATGCCATCCACCGTCAGATTCTTGATGATGACGCCCGAAACCCCCTTCACGAAGATCTGCGCGGCCACACCGTTGCCAAAGATGTCGGCCCCGTTCACTACTAGCCCGCTCTTCGGCGGATACACCGCTGCGAAATCACTGGTCCCGGCCGGAACTCCGGCGAGCGTCAGCTTGTTCTTCGTGATCGTAACCTGCTCATAGTAGCTTCCCGGGCACACGTTAATCACCGTAGGTCCGGCAGAGCTTGCGGCGTTCACCGCCGCCTGGATGGTGCTGAATCGTGTGCCGGACTGACAGGTGCCTACGATCAGCGTGGAGGCGTGGGCGGTGGGTTGCGCCGCTAGGTGCAAACCCAATATCAGTGCCAGTCCCAGCAATGCTCGGTTCACTCGAATCGTTGCGATCATACTTTTCCCTTCTTGCTGTTGTTGTGACCTGAAAGATAAGAAACTATTGCAAAGGCTTGCTTTGCGGAGAAGCTTCACAAGACCCGGCGTTAACAGGATTGCGCCTTCAACGCATGCACCCCGGCGATGTCCATCGAGAGACGAAGCGCAAGGTGCAAGACCAGATTGTTTTCCGCAAGAAATCCCCCGAGAGCAAAACGCGGACAGCAAGGGAACTGCCTTACTTCCCGCTTGTTGGCGGGTCAGTTACGCCGGATGACCGGAAGGGGCGCCAAGGTGAGCCTGGCACCATGCAATCCAGCAGACTGATTACCCAAAACTCTACACCGAACATTTGCCAAGTCAAGCTTTATCGTGGCGAAACCCCGTTCCAGCGCGGCTTTTGTGCAAGCTATTTCACTTCTTCACCAAGTCGTTCGTCGTAATCTCTAAGTAGGTTGCCAGCACAAGCTGAGGCGACGCTTTAGCCGGGTGATTTACGACGACAGGACCGCAGCGGCCGGCGCTCCCCCCAGCCGCCAGCTAAGTAACATTCGCACCAGAAATAGACCACAGATCAACCCTTCCAGCACGAGCACCACAGCCAGTTGGTTGAACGACGCAATCCCCAGGGAACGGACCAGGACTAAATTCCCCAGGACCAGACCCAAGCTCAGGATTAGCGGCTCGCGCAAAGGGGTAAACACGCGTAGCCCTTCCAACTTCCGGGCATGGAAAAAGGCCAGCAGCCAGGTGCTTTGAAGGGCGGCTTGAAAAACGGCGAACCCAACCAGTCCATAGTGGTAGACGGCATAGGTGCCTAGAGTCCATGTAGGAATCGTCCACCAAAGACAAAGGCGCAGATTGAACCAGGCGTCGTTGCGCGAGAAAAACAGCTCCGTCAAGGGTAGCCCGACGGCCGTCATCACGGCGTTCACGCAGTACGCGTAGAGCAGAGGTTGCGCCGGAAACCACTTCGCGCTGAATACCCGAGCGATGATGGGCGTGCTCAGACTGGCAAGTACGGCGCACGCTGGCCAGGCGATGCTCGCGTTGATGCGCAAGGATTTTTCCACGCGCATGCGCAACAGCGAGAGATCGTGGGCCGCGTCGCTGAATGCGGGCAGGTAGATCCGGGCCATGGCATTGCAAACCACCAGCGGGTAAAGCGATAAGGTCGATGCCCAGGACGCGTACCCTACAGCGTTCTTCCCCATCAGGCGGGCAATCATGATCGGAGGGAATGCTAGGGTACACATGTTCAGCAGTGACCCACCCTGATACACCAGGCTGAAACCGACGTGCGGACGAATCGAAGCCCAGGAGAATCGCCGGAACGGAGGGCGAGCGATCAGGTTAAAGGCGACACTTCCAAAAAAGTCGCGGCATCCCATCGCGATCACATAGCACCAGATACCTTTGTGGAGAAATGCCAGTGTGGCCAGTAGCATCGTATAGATGAGGCTCTCGCCCGTCTCCACCGCGCTCACCACCTTGAATCGCATGGCGCGCTCAAGCATGGCAAGCGGCACCATTCGCTGATTGCGCACAATGAGCAACACCAGGAAAATTGTTGCCGGCAGGTAATTCTCGGGCCCAAGTTTGACCAGGCGAAGCGCGGCCGGCAAGAGGGCGCCAATCACCAACGCAAACAGGGTTGAGATCGCGAAAATTATTTTTTGCGCGCTGGCCAGTTCGGTGGGTTCCAGATCGCCCCGCTTGCGGATCAGTGCGGCTTTTAGTCCCAAGTCGCCGAAATATCCCAGAATTCCCTGGGTGACGAAGATCAGGATGGCAAAGCGTCCCACTATTTCCGGACCAATCCAGCGCGATACGGCCACGCTGCTGCCCACGCTCAGAGCCATGATCGCGATTTGCCGGATGACCAGCGCGATCGCCGCGCCGCTCATCTTTCCGCGGAACAGGGTCTGTAATAGCGCCCGGTAGCCCGACGAAGACGGTACGGGCGCGATCGCATCGGCGATGTCGCCTGTCTCTTTGGGTAACTCCTCGTCGAGAAGCAGTGGGGGTTTGTCCATCCTACCGTTCATACCTCGACCCAGGCCACGCGCGGCTCAGCGGCGCAAAAGAGCCTGCGGGTGGGCGGGGATCATGTTGTCCGTCGTGGGCACTGAATTCAAGCCGGATTCCACCATATCATCTCGCCCGTTCCAGGAGATGCCGCACGCAATACTGTGGCGCGTCTCTAACCGGGCCCGCGCAAGGATAATAGCCCGAGGGTATAACACCGCCGCACTCGCCCGGAACCAGCTTCTGGCAGGCGATTTGCAACGGTCTGCAGCGGGCGGGGCGCGCAAAAAACCTTCGCTATTGTTCTTTCACGGTTGTACAATGATCAGGACTTGGTCGTGCGTTCCCCGCAGGTTAGTTCCCGCTAGTCATCGTCTACCTTCAACGCGAGCATCGGTGTAAATGGAGCAGCCTAGGTAATGGAGCCCGAGAACGTTCACACGTTAGTGCCTCAGGGCGGCGGACTGCCAGCCCACGCTCACACCGTGGGAACGCTTCCTGGCGGCTACCCGGCCCGTCAGATTCCTAGTCTGTGGGACTACTGGCCCATTCTTCTTCGCCACAAGTGGACGATTCTCTCCGTTATGCTCGTCGCCCTTTTGGTCGGAGCGATTCTTTCTTTCTCCGCCACGCCAATCTTTGAGGCCGTCGGACGCGTCGTCATCAATCGCGAGGGCGCTGAGACGGCGGGCATGAAAAATTCTGATGCCAGCGGCAATGACTCCGGCGACGACTACATGGTCGCAATGGATACGCAGACCCATGTTCTGCAGAGCGATGCGATCGCGAAACAGGTCATCCGAAAACTTAACCTGGATTCCAACCCCGCATTCGCGGGAAAGGGCGCGCCGCCCGCAGCCAGCGCTGCGGACGCTTCCTCGATTGACTCCCGCTTCATTGAACCGCATCTCGAAGCCGCCCTCGTAGGCAAATTCCATGGCGCGCTGCAGATCAACTCCATACCAAGAACGCGCCTGCTTGAAATCCGTTTCTCGAGCTCTGATCCCAACCTCGCCGCCAAAGCCGTCAATACCCTGATCGACACGTACATCGAGCAAAATTACAAGACCCGCCTTGATGCCACCACTCGCACCGCCGACTGGCTGACACAGCAACTATCCGAACTGCAGTTGAGAGTCGAGGAATCTCAGGAAAAGCTGGTTCGCTATCAGAAGGCTCACGGGATCCTCGGCATCGACGAAAAAGAGAACATCATCACCTCAAAACTGAACGAACTGAACAAGGAATTGACGGCGGCGGAAGCGGATCGGATGCAGAAGGAATCTATCTACCGCATGGCGGGCTCGGGAGACCCCGAACTGCTCTCCAGTCTCGACCCGTCCAGCCCGCTCGTGAAACTCAGGGGCCAGGAGGAAGACCTCCATCGGCAACTGGCGCAGGCTTCGGTCCGTTTTCAACCGACTTTTCCCAAGGTGCAGGAACTCAACGGGGAATTGGAAGCCGTGCAGGCCGACATCAAGACCGAGGTTGATCGCCTCGCCTCGAAATACAAGAAAGATTACTTTGCCGCTCTCGAGCACGAAAAGTTGCTGCGCGCGTCTCTGGAAAATCAGAAGACCGACGCCAACCAGTTGAATGAAAGCGCCATCGAGTACAGCCTTCTGAAGCGCGACGTCGACAGCAACCGCCAGCTCTATGAGGGACTTTTGCAGAAGTTGAAAGAAGCGGGCGTCATGACCGGTTTGCGCTCCAGCAACGTCCGGATTGTCGATCCCGCGTCCGCTCCGACTGCGCCGTCGTCCCCGAATATTCCCCGCAATCTCTTGGTATCCCTGCTGGTAGGTTTGGCGGGAGGCGTTTCGCTCGCCTTTATTCTGGAATCGCGCGATGATGCCGTGCACTCACTGGAGCAGGCGCAGATGGTGGCTGGTCTTCCATCGCTTGCGATCGTTCCTCTGGAAGCTCGCTCAAATCGTTTACTGCCCTCGGGCCAGCGCCCTCCGAAAAGAGCGGCCGCAATTGCCACCGCTCTTCACCCGAAGTCGGAAATTGCCGAAGCCTATCGCGGTCTCCGCACCTCGATTTTGCTATCGAGAGGCGGAAAAGCAGCCAAAGTACTGATGGTCACCAGTCCCCTGCCGCAGGAAGGCAAGACCACCACCAGCCTTAATCTGTCAATTGTGCTCGCGCAAAAAGGATCCCGCGTGTTGTTGATCGAAGGCGACATGAGGCGTGCCAGCATCTCCCAGATTCTCGGCCTGCAATCCGAAACGGGACTCAGCACCGTACTGACTCAAAATCTCGATGTTCACACCGCTCTCCAGCCAGCGCCGGATCTCGCAAACCTCTTCGTGCTGCCTGCGGGCCCGGTTGCGCTCTATCCCTCCGAGATTCTTGCATCCACGCACATGCGCGACCTGCTCGCCACTCTGCGGGGCGAGTTCGATCACATCATCATTGACACCCCGCCCGTGCTAAGCGTCACCGATGCCGTGCTCCTCTCTGCTTTCGCCGATTCCACTCTGCTCGTGATCCGCGCCGGCAGCACCAGCAAAGCGGCATTGCGCCGCGCCCGCGATATTCTTGCCCAGGTCGATGCACGCGTTCTCGGTGTCGTTCTTAACGCCGCTGACTTTACTGAACCGGATCGCTACTACTATGGCAGCCGCTACGGCGGATACCACGAATACACGTCCGGAAAATCCGGCGCCATGGATTAGTCGTGCCCCCTCGCGAACCGGCTCTTTTCCACAAAATTCTTTTTGTTCTGATCTGCGTTGCGCTGGTCGCGATGTACTGCGACCGCGTTCTGCGCGTTTACCTCGCCCATCGGGCCGCCGAATCCCCGGCCATCATTCCAGGGCTTCAGCGCGCCACACGACTTGCGCCGGGGAACGCTACCTTCCCTCACCTGCTGGGTTTGCAGCTCTCTGTTGCCGGCCAGGACCGCGATGGCGCGCTCTTAAATCTTCGCCGAGCCGTCGCACTCAATCCCTATAACGGTCGTTACTGGCTGGATCTGGCGGCCGCTTATCAGGAAGCGGACAACCTGCAACTGGAGAATCAAGCGCTGCAATCCGCCATCGCCGCCGAACCGGGCAATCCGGAAGTGGCCGCCGAAGCGGCACAGTATTACCTGGCGGTGGGCGATGCCGCGCACGCGCTCCCTCTTGTTCGCCAAGCTCTCAGTCAGGATCCTCAGGTCGCCCCGAGTCTCCTGCTCACCTGCTGGCGCGCGACCCACGATGCCGATCTGTTGCTCGCCAATGCCCTTTCCCCGAACCCTGAATTACAGTTCGCACTCCTGCGCGTGCTGGGAGAACAAAACCAGCCCGCGGCGGCCAGTCGCGTGTGGCGGCAGATTGTGGCGTCGCGCCGTCCGTTTTCTCCCAAAATCAGCGTCTTCTACCTCGATTACCTGCTCAAAGAACACGACGTAACCGGATTCGACCGGGCCTGGCACGACCTCGCCAGCATCGCGCCAGGTATTCAGCCATATCTTCCCACGACCAATTTGATCGTGAACCCGGGTTTTGAGCAGCCCATCCTGAATTACGGACTCGACTGGCGCCACCAACCCGTGGATCACATTGTCGCCGCAATTGACGACACTATCGGCCATTCCGGGACCCGCTCGCTCTCCTTATCCTATGACGGCAGCCCCGCCTACGATGGGGGCTGGACGCAATTTGTCCCCGTCCGATCGGGCGCCGAATACCACTTCAGCGCCTGGATCAGGAGTGAAAACGTCACCAGTTCCAGTGGGCCGCGAATCGCCATTGCTGACGCCTTCAGTGGCGCGAATCTGCTTGTGACCGACGATGTGCTTGACACCCATCCTTGGCACGAAGTGACCGGCCAATTGCAAGTTCCAGCCGCTACCAGCCTCGTCGTAATAAAGTTCATTCGCGGGCCCGCCAATACCAAGATCCGCGGCCGAGTCTGGATCGACGACTTGCGACTGGAAGCGAGATAGGGAACCCGAATGCCCTCCGCCCAAGCCATCGAGGGTAGCGCTCCAGTCGTAACCCGGGTCAGCCGGCGAGATCGTCTGGAACGTGCTCTGCGTGCTGCCTTGCTGTCGGCATTTTCTGCCGTCCTGATTTTCGGTCCACTCGCGCTAGGCGCGGTGCAGGATTGGTCGATCGCGCTGCTCGAAGCCGCGGCAGCGTTAGTGTTTTTAATTTGGATGGCTTGGAGGCTCACGGCACTCCACGCCGGCAATCCCGTACAAGCCTCTCACATCGGCACCCGAATCGGAATCCGATGGAATCGTCTATTCGCTCCCGGGCTGGCTTTCATGGGAATCGTCGTGGCGCAGATCGCATTCCATCGAACTGCCTACCTCTACGATACGCTCGCCGAATTGTGGCTCTGCATCGCCTATGGAGTATTGGCATTCACCGCCGTCCAATTCACCCGTGCCCAGGTAAGGCTCTTCGCCAGCACGATGGTCATCTTCGGAGCCCTTTATTCGCTCTTCGCCATACTCCAAGGCTTTACCTCAAACGGCAAGATCTATTGGCTCATTAAGCCGCACGCCGGCAGCGTCTATGGCAGCTACGTAAATCACAATCACTACGCTGGCCTGATGGAAATGCTTCTCCCGCTGGCCCTTATTCTGGCGCTCGAGCCTTCGCTTCGCGGCGAAAAACGTTTCCTTCTCGCCTGTTCGACCGTGGTGATGGTCACATCCGTTTTCCTGTCGCAATCGCGCGGAGGAATGATCGCGGTCGTGGTAGAAATGCTCTTCCTGGGCGTCGTCTGGATGAGCCAGTTCCCGCCACGCAGATCCGCTGCGGTTTTTGTCGCCTTCAGCATCACGACCGCTCTGTTTCTGGCCTGGATCGCTCCCCAGGAACTCGGCAACCGTATCACCGACATCCACGATCCGGCGCGCCTCTTAATCCACCGCGACTCGATGCGCATGTTTCGCGCACACCCTTTTCTGGGGAGCGGACTGGGAACCTTTGCCACCGTCTTTCCACATTACCGCGTCTTCTACGACGGCTTTTTCATGGACAACGCGCATGACGACTACCTCGAACTTCTGCTCGAAACCGGCCTACTGGGCTTCGGTGTAGGAGTCTGGTTTCTGGTCCTGCTCTATCGGGAGGGAAGGGCCAATATTCGGCTGGTTAGGAAGTCGTGCGATGCGAGAATCAGCACGGCCGCCCTGGCAGGCTGTACGGGCTTGCTGGCGCACAGCTTTCTGGACTTCAATCTTCACATCCCGGCAAACGCCGCCCTCTTCTACGTCCTCTGCGCGGTAGCCTCTTGCCCAGCAGGAAATAGGAAACGAAACGGCCCGCGCCGAGAGTAGCGCCAGCGAACCCGCCGGCGGTCCCGAGAGCCGAGGTTCGGACCCGTCTGATCGCGAAACTCGTTGACTGGCAAGGAATCTAACGATACCATGATCCAGTTTCTCTGCGTCCCAGGAGCGAGTATGCGTCCCCGAAC
>Ga0187847_10002294_pt1 | contig 15611 bp, 16 predicted proteins | sample June2016WEW_4_10_FD_132458 | JGI IMG/M metagenome (GOLD analysis project Ga0187847, IMG submission 132458) | Peatland microbial communities from SPRUCE experiment site at the Marcell Experimental Forest, Minnesota, USA - June2016WEW_4_10 | ecosystem: Environmental > Terrestrial > Soil >...
CTGGATGTCGATGAAGAAAAACGATGGCGCGCGTTGCGGCAGGCTTTCGCCGATCTCCGCCGCCACATTGCCGCGCACCAGCACGATCGCCACCAGCACGGCGAGACCCAATCCCAGCGAGGCCACCACCCCGGAGGTGGGCGCGCCCGGACGGTGCAGATTGGCGAGCGCCAACCGCAGACTGGCCCGGCGCGGGCGGAGAGTCCGCGCCAACGCCATCAGCAGGCGCGCGAGCAGCTGGAAGGCCAAAAGCGCGCCCGCCGCGCCCGCGACGAACCACAAGGAGGTCACGCGCTCGGGCGCGGTCAACACCGCCAGCGCGGCGAGGCCCAAGCCGGAGAGCGCGATGGCAACGATGATCCAGGCGGGTGGCGCCCGGTTGGGTGGCTCGACCAGCAGACGGAACAGGCTCGCCGCTCGCACCTCGCAGGCGATGCCCAAGGGCCACAGCGCGAAGGCAAGCGTGGCAAGCAAACCGTCCAGCGCCGCCAGCGTCAAGGGCTGCCAATAAACGCCGAGCAGCGGGCCGACCGGCAAGGAAGCCGGCAGAAAGGGCGCGACGATGAAAGGCGCGGCCGCGCCCAGCACCACGCCCAGCGCGATCCCGGCCCCCGCCAGCGCCAGGATTTGCAGGAGATAACAGGCGAAGACCAGGCGGCGCGGCGCTCCCAGGCATTTGAGCGCGGCGATCGAGGGCAGTTTCTCGTTCAAATAAGCCCTGACCGCGTTGCCGATGCCGACGCCGCCGACCAAAAGCGCGGTCAGCCCGACCAGGGTCAGGAACACGGTCAGCCGGTCGAGCAGCCGTTGCAGGCTGGGCGCGGCGTCGGCGAAACCGCGGATGCGCCAGGCGGCGTCGGGCAGATCGGCCTTGGCGCGGGCGGCGAAATCCTTTTCGTCGCTGCCCGCCGGCAGCTTCACGCGATAGCCGTATCCCACCAACGCGCCGGGCTGAAGGAGGCCGGTCGAGGGCAGCGCCGGCAAGGCCAGCGTCACCTTGGGACCCAGATCGAAGGTGCCGCTCAACGCGTCGGGCTCGTGCACCAGTATCGCGCGCAACTGGAATTCGCCCTCGCCGATGCGGATCAGATCGCCGGGCTTGAGACCGAGTTTCTGGAAAAGCCCCGCTTCCGCCACCGCGCCCCAATGCCCGCCGCGCAAGCCGAGCGCGTCGGCCAGGCTTTGCAGCGGGTCGAGCGTGACATCGCCGTAAAGCGGATAGGACCCATCCACCGCCTTTAACTGGATCAAGCTGCGCGCGCCGCCATCCTCGGTCCGCGCCATGGCGCGCATGTCGTCGGCTTCGGATACCGTTCCGGCGCGGGCGAGATAGGCGCGCTCGGCGGGGCTCGCCGGGCGGTGGAAAAGGTGAAAATCGACATCGCCGCCGAGGAGCGCCCTGGCGTCGTTGCGCAAGCTCGCATCGAGCGCCGCGGAAAGCGAGCCCACCCCGGCGATCACCGCCACGCCCAGCGCCAGGCAGGCGATGAATATCTGGAATCCCGTGAGACCGCCGCGCAGTTCGCGCCGCGCCAGGCGCAGGGCAAGAATCATCGGCGTCTTTTTCCCGGCCGCGTTCCGGCCGTGTCGGCGATGATGCGCCCGTCCGCGAGCGACAGGATGCGGCGGCATCGCCGCGTCAAGTCGCGGTCATGAGTGATCAGAAGCAGCGTGGTGCCCGATTTCTTCGCGAGCGCGAACAGCAAATCCATCACCTTGCGCCCGGTCTCGCCGTCGAGATTGCCGGTTGGCTCGTCGGCCAGGATGAGGCCGGGATTGGAGACGAAGGCCCGGGCGATGGCGACGCGCTGCTGCTCGCCGCCCGATAGCTGCGCCGGGTAGTGGCGCGCGCGCGACGAGAGCCCCACGGCCGCGAGCGTCTTGCGCGCGGCGGCGAAGGCATCATCCCGCTCCGCCAACTCCAGCGGCAAGGCCACGTTTTCGAGCGCGGTCATGGCCGGCATGAGGTGAAAGGATTGGAAGACGATGCCGACATGCTCGCGCCGCAACCGGGCAAGCGCGTCCTCGCCCAGCCCCGCGAAATCGAATCCGGCGACCTTGACCGAGCCGGCGCTCGCCCGCTCCAGCCCGCCGATCACCATCATCAGCGTCGACTTGCCCGAGCCCGAGGGCCCGGTCAGCGCCACCGTCTCACCCTTGCCGATTTGTAATGAAACCCCGCGCAGCACATTGACCGCGCCCGCTTCACTCGCCAAAGTCAGGCGCACATCGTCGAGCAGGATCATCGTGGATTCCGGGGCTGCGGGGGATTTCGATTTCATGGGCGGAAGGGCATATGGGGTTGGGAGGAGGATGCTTGTCAACGCCCTGGGGGCGTTGCTGGCGTTATCGCTAGGAGCGCCGGATATCGCCTGGGCGCAAGCGCCATCCGCGCCCGCGGCCGAATCCACGCCGGCGCCCCGCCGCCTGCTGGCCTTCGGCGACAGCCTGACCGCCGGCTACGGCTTGGCGCCCGAGGATACATTCCCGGTCAAGCTTCAGGCGCGGCTCCAGGCCGACGGCTTCAAGGTCGATGTGACGAATGGCGGCTTTTCCGGCGACACCACCGCGGGCGGGCTGGCGCGGGTCAAATGGGTGCTGGCGGACCGCCCGCAATACGCGCTCATCGAATTCGGCGCCAATGACGCGCTGCGCGGCCTCGATCCGCAGCTCGCGCGGGCCAATCTGGTCAAGATTCTCGACAAGATGAAAGACGACGGCGTGCGCGTGCTGCTGATCGGCATGCGCGCGCCCGCCAATTGGGGGCCGGATTACGAGCAGGCCTTCGATTCCCTATATCCCGATCTCGCCAAGCAATACGGCGTGCCGCTTTATCCCTTTTTTCTCGATGGCGTGGCGCTCGACCCGGGCCTGAACCAGCCCGACGGGCTCCATCCCAACGCCGACGGCGTCGATGTCATCGTCGCGCGCATCGCGCCGGCGGTTGAAAAGCTGCTTCGGACCAAGCCCGCCAGGCCGTGAGGGGCAATCCATGTTGCGCCTGTTCGTGGGGATATCCCTGCCGCCGGAGCAGAAGCTCGGGCTTTCGCTGATAGCCTCCGGGCTGCCGGGGGCGAAATGGGTCGATCCCGGGAATTACCACCTGACGCTGCGCTTCATCGGCGAGACCGGCGAAAGCGCGGCAAGCGACATCGACGTGGCACTCGCCGGCATCCGCGCCCGGCGGTTTTCACTGGCGCTGGCCGGCGTCGGGCATTTCGGCACGCGCATGCTGTGGGCCGGGATCGATAAGAATCCCGATCTCCTCCAGCTCCACGCCAAGGTCGAGACCGCGCTGATCCGCGCCGGGCTCGAGCCCGAGGGACGGCGCTACACGCCGCATGTCAGCCTGGCGCGGCTCAACGGCAGGCCCGGCCCGAAGCTGACGGCGTATCTGGCCGCGCACGCCCTCTTCCGCGCCGAGCCTTTCGCCGTGGACCGCTTCGCGCTGGTGGCGAGCTATCTCACCAAGGCCGGCCCGATCTACGAGGACCAGGCGGAATATGAGTTAGGAGGATAGGCGGTGCGCCGGAAAAGTGATCGCGGCCGGGGCACAAGCGTAGCTCGCGCGTAGCTCAATCAGAGCGAAGCCAAACAAATGGAAGCGAAGCCAACAAAAAGCCCGGGCAGGATGCTGGAAAAAGTGATCGCGGCCGGGGCAACTGAGGGGGGATTGCCGCCGGCCGCGATCTTCGCGCGCGAGAGCCGTAAAAAATACTGGAGCAAAGCGCCGCTGGAACCTGAGTTCCCCTAAACCCTGCCAGCGCCCCTCGAAACACGCTTTTCAACGCGTCGAGCCTAGGCCGGCGGGCTTAATCAACCGTGAAACCAATCCATTTTCCGCAAATAATTGTCGACAATTTTAGATGATTTGACGGAATGCCCGGGGCTTGGCTTCGCCCTGGCCGGTCTACGACTCTTTAGTTTTGCTTCGCACGACGGCCACGCCGGATTCATGGTTTTGGCGGCTTCGCCGCCGGGCGCGGCCTGTGCTACGGCCCTTTAATTTTGCTTCGCTCTTAAGCAGCTACGCAGCGGGGAACCTCTGCCGCATCACCCAGGGGCGGTTGTCCGAGGAGGACTGGTAGAACACGTCGAATTCGCCGAAGGCCTTGGCCCAATCCTCGGCCAAGGCGCGGCCGCCATCCACCTCGAAGCTGTCGAAGCCGGCGCGGCGCATGAACAACAACTGGTCGCGCAGCACGTTGCCGGTGGCGCGCAGCTCGCCCTTGTAGCGAAGGCGCGAACGCAGCAGCCGCGCCTGGGAATAGGCCCTGCCGTCCTTGAAGTTCGGAAATTCCAACGCGATCAGGGCGAAGCGGTGCACCTCGCCGTTGAGCGCCACCGGGTTCGCGGTGTTGGGGAGGTGCAAACCCAGCTTGGCATCGCGTCCCTTGAGCGCGTTGTGATCCCGTTCCCAGCGCTTGAGCGAGACGGAAACCGCCTCGCCCTCGGGCGCGGCTTCGTCATCGGCCAGATGCCGCCATTCGTCGGCCGCCGCGTTTCCGGTCTTATCCAGCAGCATAAAGCGCCTCCTTGAACGGGTTCATGCCCACCCGGCGGTAGGTTTCGGGAAAACGCTCATCGCCGCGGCGCAGATGCAGATAGGCGTCGATCAGCCGGTCGACCGCCCGGGGCACGTCCTTGGCCGCCACCGCCGGGCCGGCCACGGCGCCGATGGCGGCATGCTCGTCGTCGCTGCCGCCGATGGTGATCTGGTAGAACTCCTCGCCGTTCTTATCCAATCCCAGAATGCCGATATGGCCGACATGATGGTGGCCGCAGGCGTTGATGCAGCCCGAGATCTTGATCGCCAGCTTGCCGATCGCTTCTTCGCGCGCGGCCAGGCGCTCGCCTAGAACCTGGGCGATCGGGATGGAGCGCGCCGTGGCGAGGCCGCAATAATCGAGACCGGGGCAGGCGATGATGTCGCTGGCGAGGCCGATATTGGCGCTGCCCAATCCGGCCTCGGCGAGCCTGAGCCAGAGCTCGTGCAGCGCGGCCTTGCGCACATGCGGCAGCACCAGGTTCTGTTCATGGGTGACGCGGATTTCGCCAAAGCTCAATTCGTCGGCCAAAGCCGCGATCGCTTCCATCTGGCTGGCGCTGCAATCGCCCGGCGGGCGGCCCGGCGGCTTCAAGGAGATCGAGACGATGGCGTGGCCGGGTACTTTATGCGCATGGGTGTTGTTCTTGACCCAGCGCGCGAACAGCGGATCGGCGGCTAGGATGCGTTGCAGAATGGCGTCATCGCCCGCGGCGTCCGCGTATGAGGGCGGCGTGAACTGCTTGGTGATGGCATCGACCGCCGCTTCCGGTAATTCGAGCCCGTCCTTGGACGAGGCATCGAATTCGGCCTCGACCTCTTCGCGGAGCTTCTCAATGCCGAGCGCATGCACCAGAATCTTGATCCGCGCCTTGAAGATATTGTCGCGCCGCCCGTATTGGTTATAGACGCGCAACGCCGCCTCGAGATAAGCCAGCAAATCCCGCTTCGGCAGGAATTCGCGCAATGCCAATCCGAGATAGGGCGTGCGGCCGAGTCCGCCGCCGATCAGCACCTGGAACCCCACCTCGCCCGCTTCGTTGCGGCGCAGATAGAGGCCGAGATCGTGCATCTTCACGGCGGCGCGGTCGTGTTTTGCCGCGGCCGAAACCGCGATCTTGAACTTGCGCGGCAGGAAGGAGAATTCCGGGTGCAGCGCCGACCATTGCCGGATGATCTCGCACCACGGGCGCGGGTCCTCGATCTCGTCTTCCGTCACGCCGGCGAAGGGGTCGGTGGTGATGTTGCGGAAGGAATTGCCGCTGGTCTGGATGCCGTGCATCTCGACCGTGGCCAGATCGGCCAGGATCTCGGGCGACTCCTCGAGCTTGATCCAGTTGTATTGGATGTTCTGCCTGGTGGTGAAATGGCCGTAGCCCTTGTCGTAGGTCCGCGCCACATGGGCCAGCATGCGGAGTTGATCGGAACTCAACGTGCCGTACGGAATGGAGACCCGCAGCATATAGGCGTGGAGCTGGAGATAGAGCCCGTTCATCAGCCGGAGCGGGCGGAACTCGTCCTCCGTCAGCTGGCCGGAAAGGCGCCGCGCCACCTGGCCGCGATATTGCGCCACGCGCTCGTCGAGAAACCGCCGGTCGAATTCGTCGTAACGGTACATGTCAGCTGATCCGGAACGGCGTCGTGGGCCCGAAGGCGCGGATCTTTTCCCGCAATGTCACGGGAACGATGCGCTTCCCTTCGCGCACCGCCTCGATCAGCTCCACGCCCACCGCCGGCAGGGGTTTTTCGCCCGTTTGGGCCTCTTCCAGCAGAGCCTCGGCCGCATCCGCCTCGACCAGAACCGCGTCATTCACCTTGGGCGACCATGTTCCGGCCCCCGCGAAATAGACCGGCACGCCGTCCCGGAGGCGGTTGCCGGTCGCCAGTTTTTGCGCGTTTTCGGTCATGGTCCCGCTTGGCGGCGCTACTTGGGTTGCGCCGTGGTGCGCAGATAGGGTTTCAGCTTCTTGAAACCCGGAAAGAGCTTGGCCGCCTCATCGTCGGAAACCGCTCCGGTGATGATCACGTCCTGGCCCTGTTTCCAGTTGACCGGCGTCGCCACGCGGTGCTTGGCGGTCAGCTGCAGGGAATCGATCACGCGCAGGACTTCGTCGAAATTCCGTCCCGTCGTCATCGGATAGACCAGGATGAGCTTGATCTTCTTGTCCGGGCCGACGACGAAGACGTTGCGCACCGTCAAATTGTCGGCCGGGGTGCGCTTGGATGGGTCGCCCGAAACCTCGGCGGGCAACATGCCGTAAAGCTTCGATACTTTATAATCGGCGTCGCCGATGATTGGGTAATTGGGCGCGGTGCCTTGGGTCTCCTTGATGTCGGCGGCCCAGCGCGCATGGTCCGTCACCGGGTCGACCGACAGGCCGATGATCTTGACGTTGCGCTTGTCGAACTCGGGCTTGAGCTTCGCCATGTAGCCGAGTTCGGTGGTGCAGACCGGCGTGAAATCCTTGGGGTGCGAGAACAGCACGCCCCAGGAATTGCCGAGCCAGTCGTGGAACTTGATCTTGCCTTGGCTGGTTTCGGCCTCGAAATCGGGCGCGGTATCGTTAATGCGGAGCGACATGGGACCCTCCTCGGGGTTTGTTTCGGGCGGTCAGGCTTGGTTGGCGGGCGGGGCGCTCGGCGGCGCAAATCCGGTTTCGGCTTCCGGAAGCCAGTTCCAGCCGCGCATCCATTCGCCGGTGCGGAATGCGACGATGTCGGGCGCGGCGCCCGCTTTCATCCAACCGCGCCGCAAGCGGGATATCTCCTCCAGCCGCTCGCGCCATTCCGGGCCGATCAAGCGGCCGAGGCAATTGCGCAACTCGACCGCCAGGCCGGGCGCCTTGCCGGAGGTCGAGACCGCGATGGCGAGATCGCCGCGGCGCAGGATCGCCGGAACATGGATGTCGGTGACCGATTTCGCGTCCTCGGCATGGACGATCTTGCCGGCCTCTTGCGCGCGTTTCGCCAGCGCGTCGCGCCGGTCGGAATCGAGACCGGCGATGAAGACGAGTTGCGCCTGCGCCAGCTCGGCATCCGAAGGCAGGCGTCGCACCAGACGCGGTCCGGCCAGGGCTTCGAGATCCTGCCCGGGCAGGGCGGAATAGACCGCGAGATCGCGCGATCCTGCCTCGTCCAAAAGCCTGAGGCGGCGCAAGCAGGATTCGCCCTCGCCAATGAGGGCAAGGCGCAAACGCGCCAGATCCAGAACCAACGGGAGCATCGGGATTACCTCGTCGCCTTACGCTGTATGTATATATAGTCCATTTCACGTATCAATAGCAGTCAATATTTATATAATAACATTATATTATTGTATAATACGCAGCGAGCCATGGAAATAGGCGATTTTTCACGGCCTGTGTCGGTTACTGGGCCGGGGCTGGGGTGGACGGCGGGCGCAGCGCAACACCCTGACGCGCCATGTCGTCGGTCACCTGCTTGGCCGCGGCATCGCCGGTTTGCGCCAATTGGGCGACGTCGCCGGCGAGCGAATTCACCTGGTCGCGCAGCTTGAGCACGTCCGGCAACACCTGTTCCTGGTTTTGGTAGATCTGGTTCATGCTGCTGCGCTCGCGCCACAGCTGCACGGACTGGAACAACACGGCCAAAAAGAAGGCGAGCGCCAGCACCGCAACCGCCAGCTCGATGCGCGGTCCGTCGCTGCCGGGCCGTCCCCAATTCTCGCTCATCGGCCCCTCCCCGTCGGCGCTGGCGCCGGCGCGGAACTCGGCGCGGGCAAGCCGTGCTTGGTCATCAAGGCGATGAGCTGGGCATCATGGGTGCTGGAAGCGGTGACGGACAGGCTATGCACCAGGACTTCGCCGATGCGCTGCAATTCGACCCGGTTGGTGATCATTTGCTGGCGTTGGGCCACCTCTTCCTGGAATTTCTGGTTGAAGCCGTTGAAGACGGCGTTCACCACCACCAGTAAGAGCCCGAGCGCGGCAAATACCGCCGCCGCCCAGCGCAATAAACCGCTTTGCAGGAACATCTTGATACCCCGGATTAGCCCAGCCCCATTCCCGGCGGGCACCTTACTTGAACCGGCGCGCGGAAACAAACATCACGAATCCGGGTTTTCTTGGCAGGGCGGAGAACCCGGATTAGCTTGGATCAGGTTAACCCAGGGCTAGCGGAGAAACGCCATGCGCCATTGGCTGATGAAATCGGAGCCGGCCAAGTATTCCTGGGACGATCTCGTCCGCGACGGACGGACATCCTGGGACGGCGTGCGCAATTACCAGGCCGCCAACAATCTGCGGGAGATGAAGGTCGGCGACCGCGCCTTCTTCTATCATTCGAACGAGGGGCTGGCGATCATGGGCGTGGTCGAGATCGTGCGCGCGGCCTATCCCGATCCCTCGGACAAGGCGGCCCGCTTCGTCATGGTGGACGTGATGCCGATGGTGCCGGTCAATCATCCCGTAACCCTGGCCGCGATCAAGGCCAATCCCAGGCTCAAATCTCTCGCGTTGCTGCGTCAATCGCGCCTGTCGGTGTCGCCGGTCGAATCCGGGGAATGGGCGATTCTGGCCGAGATGGCGGGATTGAAACCCTGACATGGCCCGGCGCCTGTGCCGCGCGGACGAACTGGCCGAAGGCGCGGCGCGCGGCTTCGTTTTCGGCGAGGGACTGACGAGGATCGCGGTTTTCGTCCTGCGTCACGGCGCCGATATCCATGCCTATGTCAATGCCTGCCCGCATGAGGGAACGCCGCTGGAGATTTTTCCCGACCGGTTCTTCGACGCGCTGGGGCGGTATCTGATCTGCCGCACCCATGGCGCGTTGTTCCGACCCCAAGACGGGTTCTGCGTCGCCGGGCCTTGCGCCGGAAAAAGCCTCGCGCCCGCGTCCATCCATGTCGATGAGGGAACGATCTGGCTCGCGGAGGAAGAAAACCAGGGAACTAGAGGACGCGGAAATTCTTGAACTGCCAGGGATCCCTGGTGTCGATCTCTTCGGGAAAGAGGCGGTTGCGGTCGACGAGCGGCGTCCAATCGCTGAACGCGCCCACCATCTTGCCGAGATAGGGCTTGCAGATCGCGAGGATGCGCTCGAAATCCATCTCGTCCGGCTCGACGATGAAGGCGTTGGGGTTTTCCATCGCCCAGATCGCACCGGCCAGGCACGCCGCCGTCACCTGCAGGGAGGTCGCGTTGTTGTGGGGCACGACGCGGCGCACCTCGTCGATCGAAAGCCGCGAGCCGTACCAGTAAGCGCCCTTCTTGTGCCCCATCAGCAGCACGCCCAGCTCATCCATGCCGCCCGGCATGATGTCATCCATGATGAGACGCACGTTTTCCTGCGGGTACCAGTTCTTGCCCCACAGCTCGTGCACCGACAGCACCGCGGCGTCGCAGGGGTGATAGACGTAATGCACCGTCGGGCGGTAGGCCGGCTTGCCGTTGGCGGCGACGGTGAAGTAGTCGGCGATCGAGATCGCCTCGCTGTGGGTGACGAGGAAGCCGTGATAAGCCCCCTCATGCGGCGTCCAGGAGCGCATGCGCGTCGCGGCGCCCGGCCGCGCCAGATATATGGCCGCGCCGCAGCCGAAATCGTGCCGCCCGCCATCGGGCGGGAAATCCCGCTCATGGCTGCCCCAGCCGAGCTCGGCCGGCTGCATGCCCTCGGCGACGAAGCCCTCGATCGACCAGGTGTTGACGAACTCGCCCGGGACCTTGGGTTGGGTTGAAACCTGGGTGTCGCGCTCGGCGATGTGGATGACCTTGACGCCGAGATTGTGCGCGAACTCGGCCCATTCGGCTCGGTTCTTGGGCTTGGCCGCGTTGTGATTGACCTCTTTGGCGATGTTGAGCAACGCCTCCTTGACGAAGTGGGACACCAATCCCGGATTGGCGCCATGGGTCAAAACCGCGGTCGGCCCGCCCTTGTACTTGTTCCTGAGCTGGAGCGCGTCCTCGCGCAGCTTGTAGTTGGAGCGCGCCGAGGGCGACAGCTTCGGATCGGTGTAATGGCCGGGCCAGGGCTCGATGCAGGTGTCGAGATAGAACGCGCCCTTGCGGCGGCACAGCTCGATCAGGTCGATGCTCGAGACGTTGACCGAGACGTTCATCAGGAAATCGCCGGCGCCGAGCATCGGCTCGAGCACGGTGAGATAATTCGCGCGCGTCAACGGCGTTTTGACGAATTTGACGCCCATCTCCTTCGCCTCGGCGCGGCCCATGTCGTGCGCGGTGACGATGGTGATCTGACTCGGTTGCATGTCGATGTGGCGCAACAGCAAAGGCAGAACGCCTTGGCCGATGCTGCCGAAGCCGACGACCACCATGCGGCCGGGAAAAACGATATGTTTTTTGTCGTATAGCGCCATGCGAATATTAAAAAGACGCAGAATGTCCTGTATTGTCAAGCATAACGGGGCCGTCGCGCGCCGTGATTGTTGACAAGTGCAAAATTTTTATGACGAAAAAAGCCGATTCGACTCGCGGCGACTCGGGCGCCGCACGAAAAATTAATCGGCGAAGCATGGTTTTTCTTCGCGGCGCGCAAGCGAATACTGTGGATAAATTTACGCGAAGAAACTATCTCGAAAAAATTCGAGCCGGCGAAGGCGCGCCGGCTCGAACCGTCTGGTCTTGAAGCGTTCCGGCTTAGATCGCGGGCATCCTGGTCTTTTGCCGGTAGTGGAAAGCCACGAATCCCAACAGGGCGATGCCGAGCAGGGGCAGCCCCGTGGGCGGCTCGGGGATCGATGATGCGGATGTGGTGACCGCCGTGCCGCCGTCGAGCGTGATGTTGTCGAGGAAGACCGTGGCGGGGTCCGGATTGGTGAATTCGAGACCAACGCTCTCTCCGGAGGTCCCGGTCACGCCGGCGAAGGTGTAGGTTTCCGTGTCGAAGGCGCCCGGGGTAAACACCAGATTGGTCCCGCCGGTTTCCAGGTTGATCGGGGTCCCGAAGGTCACGCCGCCCTCCAGGAGTTGCACCGTTCCCGAGGTGCCCAGCGTGGTACCCAAGGCTTCACCGAGCGACAGCGTCACGGTGACGGTGCCCGAGGTGCCGTTCCAGGTCGAGCTGGTATTCTGCAAGATGCTCGAAGTGCCGACGCCGCCCAGCGTGGTGCCGCCGACCGCGCCGACCTGGGGGGGCGACCAATTACCTGGCGCATTGAAATACGCGCCGCCAGGGAACATGGGCGCGAGCGTGCCCGACGTAGCCGTCCCGCTTCCGACGATGGTCCAGCCCGGAATGGCAACGCCGCCGGTCGTGGCCGTTATGTAATTGTCGGAATTGGGCGGGAGGCCGACATTGGCATCGAAATTCGGGTTGGTGAGGTTGACCACCGTCGCCGCCGCGTCATGCGTGGACAGCGCCAGGCCGGCGGCAAGCGCGCCGGCGGCGACCAGGGAACGCATCAATATCTTCATCGTGACTTCTCCTATCGACCCTGACGGACCCTGGGACTGGCGATTTGTTGGGAATCGCTTCTCGGGGTATTGTTGACCCGATGTGTATCGACAAGTTTCGGTAAATACAAACAAGTATTATAATTAATTCTCAAATAATCGTCTGAATTATTCGAAGTTAACCTTAAAAGAGACGGAAAGCAGGTTAAGACCGGGTCTTGACCGATACTGTTAACCATCAAGACGCAATCCGGCACTTTTCTCTCTACCGCCGGGGGCGGGGGGCGGGCATGGCCCAAAAATCGCTTTGACCTGTTTCTGGCATACCAGATACCATGCGCCGAAATCGGCCCCGGAAGAGGGCGGCGCCGCGAAAAGCGTCCAAAGGCGGATGAAGAATGAGGGAGCAGTTGCCGATGGCGTTGTCACGCCTTGCGGTGAAGCCGATCGGCTTGCCGACGAGTTTCAAGAGCCAGGCCTATCACGCGCTCAAGGAGGCGATCATCGCCTTCAACATCTATGCCCATGACGAGGAGATCCGGCTCGACGAGCGCCGGTTGTCGCGTGATCTCGGCGTGTCGCGCACGCCCATCCGCGAGGCGATGTCGCTCCTCGAGCGCGAGGGCTTCGTCAAGACCCTGCCGCGCCGCGGCGTCATCGTGCTGCGCAAGACCAAGCGCGAGATCGTCGAGATGATCCAGGTCTGGGCGGCGCTCGAAAGCCTGGCCGCGCGGCTGGTTACGCTCAACGCCTCGGATGCCGAGATTTCGTCCCTGCGCCGCCTGTTCGACGAGTTCCAGGGTTCCTCGCCCGAGGGCCATCTCGACGAATATTCCGCCGCCAACATCCAGTTCCACCAGGCGATCATCCGGCTCTCGGGCAGCCGCTGTCTCGCCGAGATGACCGAGAATCTCTTCATCCACATGCGCGCCATCCGCCAGGCCACCATCGGCCAGAACGACCGCGCGCGGCGCTCCATCGTCGATCACATGAACATCATCGAGGCGCTGGAGAAGCGCGACACCGAGCGCGCTGGTGCGCTCGCGCTGAAGCACACCCTCGATCTCGCCGATCACGTAGAGAAGCACGTCGACTACCTGGATTGAAACAGGACGACGCGGAACCCAAAGACAGCAGGAGGAGAGCCCGTGGCCGAAGGAACCACAAAAGTAGACGAGACGCAGGAGCTGACGGACGGCTTTCACCTCGTCATCGACGCGCTCAAGCTCAATGGCCTCAACACGATCTACGGCGTGCCGGGCATCCCGATCACGGATTTCGGCCGCATGGCGCAGGCCGCGGGCATCCGCGTGCTCTCGTTCCGCCACGAACAGAGCGCCGGCTACGCGGCCGCGATATCCGGCTTCCTGACCAAGAAGCCCGGAATCTGCCTCACCGTGTCGGCGCCCGGCTTCCTGAACGGGCTCACGGCGCTCGCCCACGCGACGACCAACTGTTTCCCGATGATCCTGATCTCGGGCTCGTCCGAGCGCGAGATCGTCGATCTGCAGCAGGGCGACTATGAAGAGATGGACCAACTCGCCATCGCCAAGCCGCTCTGCAAGGCGGCGTTCCGCGTGCTACATGCCGCCGACATCGGCATCGGCCTCGCCCGCGCGATCCGCGCCGCCGTCTCGGGACGGCCGGGCGGCGTTTATCTCGACCTGCCGGCCAAGCTTTTTGGGCAGGTCATGAACGCGGATGCCGGCAGGAAGTCGCTGGTCAAGGTCATCGACGCGGCGCCGGCGCAGATTCCGGCGCCGTCCGCGATCAAGCGCGCGCTCGATGTGCTCAAGAGCGCCAAGCGCCCGCTGATCATACTCGGCAAGGGCGCGGCTTATGCGCAGGCCGACGATGCGATCCGCGATCTCGTCGAAAAAAGCGGCGTGCCGTTCCTGCCGATGAGCATGGCCAAGGGCCTGCTGCCCGACACGCATCCGCAATGCGCGGGCGCCGCGCGCTCGACGGTGCTGAAAGATTCCGACGTCGTGATGCTGATCGGCGCGCGTCTCAACTGGCTCTTGTCGCACGGCAAAGGCAAGACCTGGGGCGAAGCACCGAAGAAGTTCATCCAGATCGACATCGAGCCCAGGGAGATGGACAGCAACGTCGAAATCGTCGCCCCCGTGGTCGGCGACATCGGCTCTTGCGTGGCGGCCCTGCTCGATGGCATGGGGGGCAATTGGCAGGCCCCGCCGGCGGAGTGGACCGGCGCAGTATCCAAGAAACGCGAAGAGAACATCGCCAAGATGGCGCCGCGCCTGATGAACAATAACTCGCCGATGGACTATCACGGCGCGCTCGGCGCGCTGCGGACCATCATCAAAGAGCGACCAGATGCCATCCTGGTCAACGAGGGCGCCAACACGCTCGATCTCGCGCGCGGCATCATCGACATGTACAAGCCGCGCAAGCGCCTGGACGTCGGCACGTGGGGCGTCATGGGCGTCGGCATGGGCTCCGCCATCGCCGCCGCGATCGAGACCGGCAAGCCGGTGCTCGCCGTCGAAGGCGACAGCGCCTTCGGCTTCTCCGGCATGGAGGTGGAGACGATCTGCCGCTACAAGCTGCCGATCTGCGTCGTCATCTTCAACAATGACGGCATCTATCGCGGAACGGACGTCAACGCGGTCGGCTCCGATCCCGCGCCGACCGTGTTCGTCAAAGGCTCGCGCTACGACAAGATTATAGAGGCCTTCGGCGGGGCAGGATTCAATGCGACGTCGCCCGACGATCTCAAGCGCGCCGTGAACACGGCAATGGATTCCGGCAAGCCGACCCTCATCAACGCGGTGATCGCCCCGGCCTCCGGCAGCGAAAGCGGCCGCATCGGCAACCTCAACCCGCAAAGCGCGCTGAAGAAGAAGTAACCTCTCATCCGGATCCGAATCGACGAAACGTGGCAAGAAAGTAAAGGGAGAAACTCATGGGCAAGGCACTGGACGGCATCCGTATTCTCGATTTCACCCATGTGCAATCGGGGCCGACCTGCACCCAGCTTCTGGCTTGGCTCGGCGCCGACTGCATCAAGGTCGAGCGTCCCGGCATCGGCGACATCACGCGCGGCCAGCTCCGCGACGTGCCGAACGCCGACAGCCTCTATTTCACCATGCTCAACGCCAACAAGCGCTCGATCACCATCGACACCAAGAACCCCAAGGGCAAGGAACTGCTCGAGGGGCTGATCAAGATCTGCGACGTGCTGGTGGAGAATTTCGGCCCCGGCGTCTTGGATCGCATGGGGTTCACCTGGGAACGCGTTCATCAAATCAATCCCCGCATCGTCATGGCCTCGGTCAAGGGCTTCGGCCCCGGCCCTTACGAGAACTGCAAGGTCTACGAGAACGTGGCGCAATGCACCGGCGGCTCGGCCTCGACCACCGGTTTCCGCGACGGCCCGCCGATGGTCACCGGCGCGCAGATCGGCGACAGCGGCACCGGCCTCCATCTGGCGCTCGGCATCGTCACCGCGCTCTACCAGCGCAACGTCACCGGCAAGGGCCAGCGGGTCTCGGCCGCGATGCAGGACGGCGTGCTCAATCTCTGCCGCGTCAAGCTGCGCGACCAGCAGCGCCTGAAGCACGGGCCGCTGAAGGAATTCAGCCAGTACGGCGAGGGCATCGAATTCGGCGATGCGGTGCCGCGTTCGGGCAATGATTCGGGCGGCGGCCAGCCGGGCTGGATTTTGAAATGCA
>Ga0187847_10002297_pt1 | contig 15582 bp, 9 predicted proteins | sample June2016WEW_4_10_FD_132458 | JGI IMG/M metagenome (GOLD analysis project Ga0187847, IMG submission 132458) | Peatland microbial communities from SPRUCE experiment site at the Marcell Experimental Forest, Minnesota, USA - June2016WEW_4_10 | ecosystem: Environmental > Terrestrial > Soil > Wetlands...
AAGGAAATCAATCGTGGTGCTGCTCAGCAGAGCGATCCGGCAGCGCCGGCGAAACGGCGCGGGCGCTTTCTTGCGAGCTTGCGCCAGCAAACGAGCGGCATTGCGCAAGGTGCGCGGCGCGGCGCTCGATTTGCACGCTTCGGCCAGCGGATGCCAGGCCTGGTCCGGATGCCCCGCGGCAACCAGGTTGCGGGCGGAAGCGAGCATGACCGAGGCGCGCTCCTCGCCGGCAACCTTCTCGCGCAGGAAGCGCAGAACTTCGGCCGCTTCCTCAAAATGGCCACACGCCCCCAGCAGCGCGGCGCGTAACCAGCAGCCGCAGTCGCCACGCGCCGATACCAGCCTGGCGGCCAAATCGAGCGCCACGTCGGTATGGTCGGACGCTATGGCCCCGGCCATGTGGTCCAAGCATGTCAAGTCCGCCGCCGAGCAGGGTGTCTCGCGCGAGCTGGCCAACTGCCATAACTCTGAAATCCGGGCGGCGGAGTAGGGCGGCTCTCCTAACTGGAGCAGACCGAGTTCGAGGGAGACTTGATTCATCGGCTCTGGTATGGACTGTTAGGTTCAGTATATAGAATGGCCGTCGCTGGATGCTACACTGAATCGTGAGTCCGCACCACCCACAACCGCTGCGCGGCACTAACTCTGCGAACGGGGCCAATCCTTCGTGGCCGGCCGGTCCGGCGGTCGCGCTCCGCCCGGCGTTCTATCTCGCTGCGGTCTTTGTATTTGTGGTGTATGGCCGGTTTCCGGAGATCATGGACATCGTTACGGGGTCCGCGTTGCGCTCGGTGCGGATCATCATGGTGCTCGTACTTCTGGCGATTCCGTTCGGCGCGGATTTACGTGCCGTGTTTTCTAAGGTCGGCATCTGCCTGATAGCCTTTACCCTTTGGATGTGTGCCTGTGTCCCATTCAGCATATGGCGTGGCGGCAGCGCCAGAATGCTCCGGGATTCCTGGGTGATATCGCTTTTCTCCTTTGTGGTCATCGCATCCGCGGTGCATGGATTTGAGCAGTGCCGCAGGATCATGTACACGCTGGCGGCGGCCACCGTTTTCATCGAGATCTTCACCTTTGTGTCGGGCCGTGTACAGGGGGGCCGCGTGGCCCTGCTGGCAGGCACTCTGGGGAACGCCAACTATCTGGCCTTGATACTGCTCATGGGCCTGCCGTTTTGTCTCTTCGTGCTGCGCACCAAGCCTGGACTGTCGCCCTTGAAGTTCGCTTGTCTGTTGATGCTTCTTTGCACCCCCGTGACTATAGCGGCGACCGGCTCGCGTGGCGGTCTGGTGACCCTGGCCCTTATGTTTCTCCTGTATTTTTGGCCGCTGCCGGCCAGTCAGAAAGTGGTAGTGGGTATTGTCGCGCTGATCCTTTTGGTAGTTGCCATCGCATGGTCGTCGCGGAGCGCTTTGGATCGGTTTAAGACCATCTTTAGAACTTCCGCCTCGGTGCAGTTATCGGGTTCGGAGAAATCCGCCATAGAATCCGCGGACTTACGGAAAGAGTTGCTGCTTTCCAGTTTGAGGTTGACCCTGCGGCATCCCTTGCTGGGCGTCGGCCCGGGGATGTTCTCGGTCGCTAACGCAAACTATACCGAGGTGACCACTGGGAGGTCCGACTATAACGCGTGGCACGATACGCATAATACATTCACGCAACTGTCCTGCGAAGACGGTTTGCCCGGATTGTTTTTGTATTGCCTGGCGCTGCTGTTCTGTTTCAAAATCGTAAGCTCGGCCGAGAAGCGGGCCCGTCAGGATCCCGCATTGTCTTCTCTATCGCACATGGCGTTCGCCCTTCGGCTGGCGCTCATCGCGTTCACCGGGACCGCCCTGTTCGCCGGTCTTGCCTACGCGTATTACTTTCCGATGCTGGCGGGTTTATGCGTGGCCGTGGAACGGGCCATCAAGGCGCAACTCTCGTCCCAAATGCAGGCTGGATCGCAGCAACCCGATGGCACACCAGCGGAAGCTAAGGCCATGGCACAGTTCCGGCCAGGAGGGCTCGGCGGCAGAGGAGCATTACAGCGCCCCGAGTCATGGGCCCGTCCGCGGATTTAAAACGGTTGTGTGTGCTGGTGTAGTGTCCGCGAATTAACGTACAGTTCCGGTGCCAGGCGTGGCGCAGGCGAATCGTTGTTTGTCGTCTGCGCACCGTGCTCGAACTCGGCCGGCCACGAAAAACGATGGCCTGCCCCACAGCGAATCTGCTGTACAGTTATTTCTTGGACGCTGCACCAGAAATTCGCGGTATCCCAGCCCGGTTATTCAGAAATGCTGCCACCGCGCGTGTAGATCATCTGAAATTCGAACTTCTTGGAGGGCGGATTCGCGAAATGCAGAACCTGATATACGTCCAGCGACCGTACGCGGCCGTTCTCGCCGGCGGGAAACCGCTGGACCAGGTGCAGGCGGCCGGAGTATTGATGCAGCATCTGGCGAACCTGGTCCCAGTGGGGCAGCGGGCTGAGGTCTTGGGTGCCGTCCATGACAATGTATGAGATACCCATCTGCTCGATGGCGGTGAGGGCCTTCTCCGGGCCGTCATAAACCAGCCGGTAGCCGGATAAATTCCAATCGCTGACAAACAACAGCTTGCTGGACCGCATCACTAAGGGAGCGGGAAGCCTCCTGTCACTGCGGCTGGCGACTTCGGCTATAAACCCACCCTCCCCGCTACCGTCGGAGACGACCAGGTACCGTCCGCCGGCCAGCGGATGCTTTTCCAGCCATGCGGCTGCTTCCCGAAAGCCGAAGCGCGGCATCTTAGGAACCTGAAAAGAGAAGCCGAAGAAGATCGCCGACGCGCACGATAGCACCAGGGGAACTCTCCAGCGAGGAACGATCCTGGCTAACGGTGGGGTGTCCGCGATGGTCCGTGCGCCTGGAACCAGAAACACCATCAACGGAGCGATGCCGGCGAGCAGGTATCGCCCGTCCATCGAATGGGGGAGCAAGATGTGAAAGACAAACACGGAGAGTCCAACCGCGACCATGGAAGCCCACAGACGCCACTCACCAACGCGCCGTTTGATGGAACTGGCGGCAACCGTAAGTCCCAGGAGGATGAGCGCACACAGCGCCCATCCGATGGAGTTGTAGACGAACTTGAAGGAAAACTCAAACGCAGCGCGAACCCCGGCCAAACTGAAGCCGTTGAACGTAGATATTTTGCGATTCAGGACCAGGGCATGCAGTTCCCAGCCGCAGGCGAGCGCCGCGGCGATCAGTCCAGCCACATAAATCCCGGACTTGCGTAGCAGATTAAACCTGCGGGTCAAGGCCATGGCCAGAGGGACGGCGAGAATCACCGCCATCCCATTGCCCTTAGTCATACAGGCCAACCCGGCAGCCACACCCACCCAATGAGCGTCGCGGTTGGAACCGGTTCTCAGCCATCTGGCCAGGAGAGCGGCAGTAGCCAACTCGGTCAGCATGACCAGGCTATCCGCCATGACCGAACTGGTTACCACTTGGGAGATGGGTAGCAGGACCAGCAGAACACCGATCGACACACCGCAGATCCGGCCGGCGGCTTTCCGGACGCAACGGTAGAGGAGGTAGCCCGTAGCGGCCATAATAAAAGCCATCAGGAGCAAGGCGCTGGTGCGGCCGTCCGGTGTCGGCAACAGCCAGACACCCAGAATCCCGTGGAACAGCGGCGGCCAAACGCCAAAGGCGACTTTGGGGAATCGGGCATAGAATCGCTCGGCGAACGTGATGGGGTTTCCGGGGAATCCCGAGGCGGCGTAGTCCCGCACCATCAAACCGGTAATGTAGTGGGCGGCCTCATCGGGGTAGTGCCCCATTTCGCTGGAAAAAGCTCCACCAGCCTTCTGCAGGAGGACGGCCAAAGCCAGAAAGAGCAGAAAGATGCCGATTTCGGTTATGCCTGCCGCGGCAAAAACCCGGCGCGGGGACGGCGGTTCGATCTCGGCTGGCGCTCTCGTGCGTTCAGACAGCGCCTCGTTTGGCCCGATTCCCTTCGTCCTCTTCTTCTTGGAGTTCCGCCCTAACACACTGGACTCACCCGGCCTTCTGCCAGAACACGCCAGTCCGGTCAACCGTCTGGATAGCCTCGTGGACACCCTCGCGCGACCGGTAATCCTCAACAGCATTACGACAGGCCGGGATACCTCCATAATCGTCGATCAGACAGTAGCCACCGGGGGATAACTTCGGGTACAGGCCTGTAAGCGCGTCCCATGTGGATTCGTACAGGTCGCCGTCCAGGCGAATGACCGCGAACCTCTGCGTTGCCGGGATGGTGGGCAATGTGTCGCGAAACCAGCCCTTCAGAAAGCGCACTTGGGCGTCGAGCAAACCGTACCGCGCGAAATTCTCCCGTACTTGTTCTTCCGATACGGCAAGTTGGTCAAACTTATAAAATGCCGCTTTTCTCTCTTCGGCGGCATCGGCGGGGTACTTGTCCGGATCGGGTTTCGGTACACCTTCAAAGGAGTCCGCAACCCACACGGTGCGCCCGGTTTCGCCGTAAGCCTTCAGGAGAGCGCGCATAAAAATGCAGGCGCCTCCGCGCCAGACGCCCGTTTCGATGAAATCGCCGGGCACGCCTCGCTCGATCGCGCCGGTAACGCATTCCTGTATGTTCTCGAGCCGCTTGAGTCCAATCATGGTCTCCGCATCCGCCGGCCAGTCCTGGCCGGATGTACGGTCTTCGGGGGAGAAAGTGTTTTGCGTACAGAGCGTGTAGCCCTTCAGCCGCAGAACAGCCTGGACCGGCGTCATGAGGAGTCGCGGCACGGAGCCCCGCCGGTAGATTACCTCCCGGAAGCGTTCGTGAAACGAAGTCCGGGTGAGACACCGCTTCATAAGGTCGAGATAGGCCCCAACCGCAGGGTCGATCGGTCTATTCATTTGGGTATGATCCATTTCGCTCGCGATTGCCTGTTAGGGTTGCGCCCTGTAGACTTTATAGTCCCCCGCGTCATAGACCAGCGTGTAGGTGGAGAGAACATCGCGGACATGCCGGTAGATCGCAGGGAACAAGGGCTCCATATCTTGCCACGTCGTTTCATAAATCTCTTCAGCGACGATAAACTTCGGTCTCTTCCCGTTGTAGTAACCCAGGGTATCGTCGTCAATCAAATTACGGTCAAACCCATAGCCAAATCCGAAGCTACAACTTGCCGCAACCAAATCCGTGGGGGCGGCCTGCTGTTTCACGAATTCAACGGCGGGCAAGTATGATTTGCCATAATCGTTCAGGCGGATTTTGGCAAGAATGCCGCCGACCTGGACGGCTGCAACGATCCCCAGCATAACCGCCACCGCCCACCGCGGCACCCGGCCCCGCTTCACGGATTGGTACACAAACACCGCCAGCGCCGCCCAGTAAAGCGGAACAAGATGCACAAGGTAGTACGCGAACTTCATATTGTCGCAGAAGGTCAAATAGAAGAAATGGATGCCGAGGAGGGCCAGGAGAGGTTGGAAGCGCGCATCGCTGCGAATGGAGCGGGAAGAAAGACATCCGACTAAGCCGACGGCATACGCGACAAGGCTTAGCGCCTTCAGCCGGATGTAGCCGCCCGAGTGTCCGGCGCTGTGCGGGCCCAAGCCGTAGAATCTGATATATCGATACTGAATCTCGTGGATCAAAGTGTCGATTGGATGCAGCATGCCGTAGCGTCCGCCTGAATTCATGGCAAACTGCGTTTGAAAGGAGCGGAAATCCTCAAAGATATATCTGGCCCAGAAGATAGCACCCACCAGGTAGGGAATGGCGGCGGCGGCCAGGATCTTCCAGCCGACCCTCGACCGGTCGAAGTAGAGCACCAGAAACCAGAGACCCAGGAAATATATCAACCCGTTTGGATGGGTCGCGCCGGCCATCGCGATCGAGAGATTGCTTAGCGCGATGGCCAGAAGCAAGTGCTTCTCGCGGAGCGAGAGGAACAAAGCGTAGGCGCCAAAGCCCAAGGCGGCGACCATTGTGTCATAGCGGCCAAACGCCGCTTCAGTCATGACGTGATAGTCCGCCGCGGCAAGCACCGTGCTCAACAGTGCAAGGCCCCGGCTTTTCGTCAGACACCAGATCATTTGGTTGATCGCTGCCAGCATCAGCAGCGTCCACAGAATCGAAATCACTCGAGTCGATAGAAGGCTGAAACCGGCGAGCTTGTACCACATCGCTAGGGCGCACAGTTGAAAGGGGAAAATATAGTAAGAGTGCTGTTTAATACCGGGGTAGAACGGGGATTTTACGTCCCAAAAATCGACTCCGGTGCGCCCCTGGGTGCCCAGATTATACGCGGCCTGGGCAGCCATGGCTTCATCGTTCCAGGGTTTCCTGGTTGCGGCGGCTTCAACCAGGAGCGCAGTGTACAGCACAGTGGCGGCAGCCAACAGGAACAACGCCAAGCGTGGATGCGAGGTAACCATTCCGCGATTCTCTTAGCCAGTCTAGCCTTTCAGCAATCCCGTGAAGTGTAACATGCCGCCCCCACATCGACATGCTGCCCCACGAGGCCCTGCACGGTTTTCAGAACGTAGGCGAGAGTGTCCGGCGGCGGGGGTTTCATTTCAAGCTCCCGGACACCTGGACTTGCGCGCGAGGCGTATCGGCGGGCAGGGCGATTTCTCTCCAGGGCCCTTCGCCCAACGCCACCAGCGGGTCGGATTGCGGACCGGCTTCGATTTCACGCAGGGCCGCTTGGGCGCCGCCATCGAGCGGGATCATCTGTATGCCGCGCGAGAGAAACTGCTGCCGCACTTCTTCGGAAACCATGCCGCTGGATCCCCAGGGGCCCCAGTTCATGGCCACCACGTGCGCCGGCCACTGTGCGGAAAGGAGCACGGACAGACCGTTCATGATGCCGTTGGCCGCGGCATAGTCGGCCTGGGCGCGATTGCCGAACGCCGCGGTGACCGAGGACATCAACAGGAGGCATTGCAGGCTTTCCGGGCGCAGCTTGCGGCTGAGCAGGAAGGCGGAATCGGCTTTGGTGTGGACCACGCGGTCGAACGATTCCGGGGTTTTGTCGCGAATGAGTTTGTCTTCGATGATGCCGGCGCCGTGAACGACGACGTCCAGGCGGCCATGCTCGCGGTAGATGCGGTCGATCAACTCGCCGAAGGCTTCTTCGCGGCGAACATCCACGGAATGATACTCCACTTTGGAGCCGGTGCGGCGCAGGCTTTCGATGCTTTGGACGATCTCGCGATCTTTCAGCAGGCGCTGCAGGGCAGCTTCCACTGCGGCGGGTTTCACGGCTGTGGACGAAGCTCGCAGCCGGGCCGTGAGGGCGGCTTTCAAACGCGGCATCTCGGTGATGCCGGCGGTGTCGGCGGGCTCGGGCCCGGAGGGCAACGGCGAGGCACCGGCCAGGATCAGCGTAGGCTGATAGCGCTCGGCAAGCTGGCTGGCGATCTCGGCGGTGACCCCGCGCGCTCCGCCAGTGACCAGGAAGACCCAATCGCGCTGGATGTGCCGGATGGCTTCGCCCGCGAGCGGCGCGATCTGCGGCATCACGGTCAGACGGCGATCGCCAGGCAGGCCCACTTGCAGCGTGTCATCCGACGAGGTCAGCTCGTCGATCAGTTTCTGCCGCAGGATGGGGTTGGGATCGGTGGGGTCCAGGTCCACGACTTTCGACAGTACGCCGGTGAATTCGAGTGCCAGAGTCTTGGTGAAATCGGCCACGGCAAAGTGCGTGGGAGAAAACGGTCCATTAGGCTGCAAGCCGAATGCCCCACCACGCGCGGTAATCGCGGCAAACAGCGCGCCGCCTGCGCGGCCCGTTTGTTTGAGATCGTTCTCGGTGGCGCGGGCCAGGGCGTATAAACTGCGGACGTCCAGCCGAACCAGCTCGCGCCATTCGGCGAAACTCGACTGTAGCGCGGGTTGGCCGGCGCGCAAGGGCAGCAAATGAATGACGGCGCCGATGGGGCCGAACTGTTGGCGGATGGCTCCGATCAACGACTCGACATGCGCCGGATCGGCGAGGTCGGTGGTGAATACGTCGCCTGCGGGAATGGTTGCATCCGGGCTATGGCGGAGTAGCAGGGCGCGTTCGCCGTTGCGCTTCAGCTCATCGGCGAGCGCGGAAGCGATGCCGGTTTCGTCATCGGTGATCAGGCAGACGCGCCCAGGGTAATATTGCGGCTTGGACGGACTGCGGGGTTTGTCTACCGTGGTGAGGATGAAGCGCGGGACTTCGGCCGTGGGGGCGGGGGACGATAGGCTGAAGCCTGTCCCACCTACCGCGGCGGCGATGCGGTCGGCGATTTCACGCAAGGTGCGGGCGCTGGTGAGTTTATCCATGGCGGCCTGGATCCTGGCTTGCTCGGGAGGGCTTACGCGCTGCTGTAGGGCGGTGAGGATTTCGACGCGTTTGATGGAGTCGATGCCCAGGTCGGCTTCGATGCCCGCATCCAGGCCAAGCATGTCGGGTTCGTAGCCGGTGCGTTCGCTGGCGATTCTGACCAGGTCGGCCAGGTAGTCGTGCCCGGCGGATGCGGCCGGGGCGGCGGGACCGCTCCCTGACGGTCGCGGCTCGGTAGCGGTGGCGGGTTCGGTAGCACCGGCGATGAGGTCTGCGATTTCACGCAGCGTGCGGGCGCTGGTGAGTTTGTTCATGATGCCCTGCACGCTCTGCTGTTGGGCGGGCGTGCCGAGTTTCTGCAAGGCGGTGAGGATTTCGACGCGCTTGATGGAGTCGATGCCCAGGTCGGCTTCGATGCCGGCGTCGAGGTCGAGCATCTCGGGCGGGTAGCCGGTACGCTCGGCGGCGACGGCGCGCAGTTCGGTGACGAAGTCGCGAGTGGTGGGAGGGGGCGCGGCAGTGGCGGGGCGCGCCTCCACTGAGCCGGCGATCAGGCCGGCGATTTCACGCAGCGTGCGGGCGCTGGTGAGTTTGTTCATGATGCCCTGTGCGCGCTCCTGCTCGGCTGGGGTGCCGAGCTTTTGCAGGGCAGTCAGGATTTCGACGCGCTTGATGGAGTCGATGCCCAGGTCGGATTCGATGCCGGCGTCCAGGTCCAGCATTTCCGGCGGATAGCCGGTGCGCTCGGCGGCGATGCGGCGCAGTTCCTCGATGACGTCGCGAGGGGCACCGCTCCCTAACGGTCGCGGCTCGGTAACGGTGGCGGGTGCGGTAATGGTGGCGGGTTCGCTAGTACCAGCGATGAGGTCCGCGATTTCGCGCAGGGTGCGGGCGCTGGTGAGTTTGTTCATGATGCCCTGGGCGCGCTCCTGCTCGGCTGGGGTGCCGAGCTTTTGCAGGGCGGTCAGGATTTCGACGCGCTTGATGGAATCGATGCCCAGGTCGGATTCGATACCGGCGTCCAGGTCGAGCATTTCGGGCGGGTAGCCGGTGCGCTCGGCGGCGATGCGGCGCAGGTCGTCGATGAAACTTCGTTGGGCTGGCGTGGGACCCAGAGGGTTCCCCGGTGCAGCTACAACCGGCGCAGCCACTACCGGTGCAGGTACTACCGGGGCAGTCGCAACAAAGGCTGAAGCCTGTGCCACCGCTGAAGCCTGTGCCACCGGGGCGCCTTGGAGGTACGCCGTCATGATGGTGGTTTGCGCCTGCAGGACCTGCTTCATGAGCTGCTGGAATTGCAGCATCACAGCGTCATTTGCGGTGGATGACGGGACAGACAGCGGAAGAGGAGCCGCAGCCGGAACCACGACGGGCACCGGCGGTGGAATAGACGACGGCGTGACCAGATCGAGCGGCTTGACGACTTGCGGCGGCTGGCTGCGCGGGAAGGCTCTCAGACCGTTCACCATCCAGCCGGTTTCGCGGGCTGCGGGTTCGGCCTGCGGGAGGCGGCCGCGGAGGAGTTGCGCGGTATTCACCGGTACGCCTTCGACCGCCAATTGGGCAAGCGCGTGCAGGAATTGTACGAGGCCGGCCCAGGGGGCACCGCGGTCACTATCGACTTGAATGAAGCGGGCATCCTTGCCTTCCAGGATCTGGCGTGACAGGCCGGTGAGCACACCCTTGGGCCCGACTTCCACGAACACGCGCGCGCCTTGTTCGTACATAGCGCGGATCTCATCGACGAATTTTACCGGGCGCACCAAATGGCTGGCGAGCAGCGCAGCGATTTCTATGGGATCTTCCGGATACTGCGCGCCGAGAGTATTGGAGAAAACCGCCGCGTGGGGCTTGGCGAAGGTCTGGAGGGCCAGCACCCCGGCGAAGCGCTCGCGCGCCGGCTCCATCAGCGGCGAGTGGAAAGCGCAGGCCACCGGGATGAGCCGCGCCGTAAGCCCGGCCGTCTCCAGCTTCTTGAGGACCGCGTGAACCGCGGCATTCGCACCGGAAATCACCGTCTGGCGCGGGCTGTTGTGGTTGGCCAACGTGATGCCTTCCATGCCGTCAAGCGCTTTGGTAATGGCATCCGCATCGGCCGATACGGCGGCCATGGTGCCGGCTTCGTCGTGCGTTGTATCTTTGATGGCGCGGCCACGGGACTCGGAAAGCTCGAACAAGGCACTATCGGAAATGACGCCGGCGGCGGCCAGCGCCACGTACTCGCCGTAGCTATGGCCCGCGGTCATGTCCGGGCGCACGCCCAGCCGATCGAGCGTGTGGCACAAACCGATTTCGACGACGCCCAGCGCGGGTTGCGCGACTACCGTGTCGGTGATTTCGAGACTCTGCTGTTTTTCCTGCTCGGGGCTGAACGCCGGCGGCGGATAGATGTAGGCGCTCAGCTTCTTGGGGAAGCGTCCGGCGAGCGACTGTTCGGCTTGTTCCAGACTGGCGCGGAATTCGGGGAACGTGAGGGCCAGGTCGCGCAGCATGTGCGTTTTTTGAGAGCCCTGGCCGGGGAAGAGGAAGGCGACTTTGCCGCGCGGAGGACCGAAGGCCAGATAGATGCCTTGCGGGTCGTTGAGCGGCTGTTTGGATTCGAGGGCGGTTTTGGCTTTGGCGAGTTTCGCGTCGAGGTCTTCGGGCGAGGTGGCCACGATGGCCAGGCGGGTTTGCGCGGATGGGGAAGCCACACCACAGGCTGAAGCCTGTGCCACCAGGGAAGCCACACCACAGGCTGAAGCCTGTGCCACCAGATCGGCGGGTGTCGGGTCGTTCCACACATACAGCTCGGCCGGCCACTTCTCGGTTTGCGCCACGTCGGCCGGATCTCCCAGATCACCCTGAAATTCCTCCAGCACCGCATGGAAATTGGTACCGCCAAAACCGAACGCGCTGACGCCGCCGCGGCGCGGTGTAGCGGCCGGTGGAATCCAGGGGAGCGTTTCGGTGTTTACGAAAATGGGCGTGCCCGGTTCGAGCAGTTTCGGATTGGGCTTCTCCACGTGCAGGGTGGGCGGCAGCGTTTTGTGGTAGAGCGCGAGCGCCACCTTCATCAATCCGGTAATTCCGGCGGCGGACTTGGTATGGCCCACCATGGACTTCACGGACCCGATGGCGCAGCTTTGCGGCAAGGCCCCATCGGCTTGGAACACATCCGCCACAGCAGCCAGCTCGCTGGCGTCACCCAAAGCGGTGCCTGTGCCGTGCGCTTCAATCAAGCCGACGGTGGAAGGACGAATCCCCGCTCGCGCGTAGGCCCGCTGCAACGCCAGGATCTGGCCTTCCAGACGGGGCGCGGTCATGCTTTTGCCTTTGCCGTCGCTCGATCCGGCCACGCCTTTGATGACCGCATAGATGCGATCGCCATCGCGCTCGGCGTCTTCGAGGCGCTTCAGCACCATCATGCTGATGCCTTCGCTAATGGCGATGCCGTCGGCGGACGCATCGAAGGTGCGGCAGCGGCCGCGGGCGGAGAGCGCCTGGGCTTTGGCGAAACACATGTAGCCGAAGGGACTCTGCGCCGTATCGACGCCGCCCACGATGGCCATATCGCTGGAATGGTCGGCCAGTTCGCGCGCGGCCAGGTATACGGCGGCCAGCGACGAGGCACAGGCGGCATCCACGCTGAAGTTCACGCCTCCGAGGTCGAAGCGGTTGGCCACGCGGCCCGCGGCTACGTTGAGCAGCAAGCCGGCGAAAGAATCTTCGGTCCATTCCGGCAGCTCCTGGAGCAGTTCCGCGGGTGGCTTGGCGATGAACTGCTGGAGCATGGAGCGCACCGCGTATTGCAGGCCCACATCGCCCAGTCCGCCGCTCAGGCCCAGGATTACGGAAGTCTTTTCGCGCGGGAAATCGCGATCATGATAGCCGGCATCGCGCAGGGCCTGGTCGACCGTGACCAGCGCCAGCAATTGCAATGGGTCGATGGACGGCAGCGCGGTGGGCGGAATGCCATAGCGCATGGGATCGAACGGCACGGCATCCAGGAAGCCGCCCCAACGGGAGTGGATTTTGTCTTTGGCTTTGCGGTCGGGGTCGTAATACAGGTCGATGTTGAAGCGCTCCTTGGGGATTTCGCCGATGGCATCGACTTTGTTCAGGATGTTGGCCCAGAAGGTGCGCACGTTGGGCGCTTTGGGAAGCAGGCAGCCCATGCCCACGATGGCGATATCGAAAGGCTTGAGCGGCGGCGCGGTCTCCACGCGCGGGCCGGCAAATGGCACGACTAGTTCGCCGACCAGACGCGCGCCTTCGGAGGCGATGTCCGCGGCGGCCAGGATACCGATGCGGGCTCCTTTTTCCGCCAGTTTTTTCGCTAGCGGGGCGGCCAGCACCGCGGCCATGGCTGCGGAACGGCCGTCGTGGATTCCGGAAAATGCGACGCGCGTTTCTTCGGTCGAGAGCAGCGCTTCGACGGCGGCGTCGGCCAGGCCGTCGATGATGCGCGTATCGGGCTGCGCCTGGGCAAAAGGCTCCAGACCCGGATATTTTCCCGCTAATTCGACATGCTCGCGGATGGCATCGCGCAGGCCGCGCACGACAGCGGGCAGGGTACGGAAGCGGTGCGCCAGCGGGGCCCAGGAAGCATCCTCGACGTCCAGCACCAGGCCCGCCGCGCCGCCCGCATACCAGGCGGCCGCCGAATGCAGGCCGATGCCGCCAGATCCCCACAGCGGGACAGGCGCGGCCATCGGTGTTTTGGATACTACGCCATCGAAGCCCAGATCGCCGGCCATTGCGGCCTCTTCCGTAGAGGAGACGTCCAGGAGAACGCGGCGCGATTGCGCGCGCGCCAGCCGCAGCAGTTCCTTGGTGCGCTTGCGCCCGGCTGCCGCAACGATCACGCATTCGGCTTGGGAGGCAAGCTCGGGATGGCCGGAATCCAGCCTGACGCCGAACAGTGCGGACCCATGCTGCCGGAGACGGTCCGGAGCGTTCAGAATAAGAAACTCAAATTGTGACGGCATTTTCCCCGTTTCCTGCCAGGTTACTTGTGACGGAATGATTGCAGAATCTTGCCGCTGCTTCGCCGTGGAAGGGGCGGCGGGCGCGCGAGTTTTTCAGTATAGGGCCGAACGCCCTTCGGCACCAGTATCTATAGATTATAACGGTTTATGGACTGCCAGGCATGGTTCTGGTGTGGGCTAAAAGTACTAAACGATCAAAGCCCAAGTGGCTGGATCTTTTGGAGCGCTGCGCGCCGGGACTGGGGGCTAGGGGCTGGGGGCTGGAGATCGGAGGCTGGGGCTGAGGGCTGGGTTTTGTTTCGGGACGGGGGAAGAGACAGTGATTGCGTATCAGTTGGAGTCGTTTGCCTGGTTGTCAAAGATCAGGGGGGCAGATTGCTAACGGGTGTAGGGGATGATGGGGGCGCAGAAGATGGGGTGTGCTTCCTGGCCCTCCGCCATGGTGTACTCGGGGCGCGGAGCGGGTGATTCGGCTGGCTTAGAAACCGGCGGCGGCGCGGGCTTCGCGGGTTGCGCCGTTTGCGGAGGCCGCGGCTGGAGGGCCTGGCGTTCCTTTTGTGATTGCTGGATGTCTGCGATGGCGGTGCGGAAGGAGCGCTCCAGTTGGCGCGCTGTTTGGCAACGTAACCCAGCATTTTGAAGCGTTCTTCGCCGAAGGCGATCGACAGGTAGATCCGCTGCTCGCTCTCGGCAACGCGGCGGAGCAGCCATTGGGAGGTGACCATGGTTTCCAGGTAGCACCGTTCCGTGCGGGTTTGGGGCTGCCAGTCGGCTTCCAATTCGTCCCAGAGCTGGGAGTATTCCGCGGCGTTTTCGTCGGGGAGCATGGTGGCGCGGGTGCGCAGGCCGTAGGTTAGGGCGTTGAAGCGGATGGCCGCTTTGCCCGCAGGGGTAGCCGGGCCGGTAGAGTGCTGGGCATTCTGCCGGTTGGCTTCTTGTTGCTTGTGGGAAATTATCATGCGGAATCTGTCCTTTCACGGGCGGGTGTGGCGGGACTGAAGTCCCGCGCGGGATAAACCCCGCCCTCCGATTTCATACTAGCGGGCGGGTGTTGGAGAAACGGCTTGCCGGGGAGGGTAGCGAGTTAGTAAGTGGTTTGGTTGGTGGGGGATGCAAGGGTAAGGTTATTTTCGAAAAGCGTGTGACCGAAGGATGGCCGCTCGAAGGGCGGTGGTTTTAGAGCTGGAAGTGGACGCTAGCTCAGGCGCGGGTCGAAGGTGAATCGCCGTGCGCGAACCAGGCGCAACCGCTTGGCGTCAGGGTGTTCCGGATTGAGCACGAAATTGGACTCTTCATGGAGAATCGCGGAGGGCACCGCTAAGATGCAGCAGGATCCACGCTGGCGCCAATGGCCGCCAATGCGGCGCGTGGCTTCTTCATTCTGGGTCCAATTCGCGGGAAGCGTGGCGAACTCTTCGACCTTGGTTTCCAGGACCGGTTCGGGAAACTCGAAACGGGCGAGTTGGAGATCGCCGGGCAGCAGGTCGGGATCGGTATGCGCCAGGCGTTCCAGTACCACGATGGCAGCCGATCCTCCGAAGTAGACCACCCGCTCACCCTGTGTGTGCCAACGTCCGCCGGCGAACATACCGCCGATTCCGTCCAGGCCGGGTCCGTGGCGGGTTCGGTACAGCCTCCACAACGACGGCATCAATAGACAAAGCCGTACTGAATCTGGCGCAATTCACGCTCGACCTGTTGAGTGCCGGCGTCGGTGTCGAGCAACTTGAGGGGCAACTGGTTGGCGAGCGCCCTACTGGGCCGCTTCAGCCATTGGGCGGCCTTCTGACCGTCGCCGAATACTTCGATAGCCAACGTGTAGATTCGATCAATCCGGGAGAGACGATCCGAAACAGCCGGGCTAAGGCGCTCCGAGAGAGCCTGTTTGCGTTCGATCGTGCGCTGGGAAACGCCCAGAATCCGCGACAGGAGGGCGCGATCCACCGCCAGAAGGTGCGCCATCTTGGTAAGCTGCGTGGCAGGGAGTCCTTTGCGGACCGCGCCGATCACGCGAGGTGCCGGCGGAGTGACAGGGGCTGCATGCGCCATTTGTCCATTATTATCCGCCAAATGCCGAGGTAAAGCAAAAATACGCGATGGGCGATGATGGCGCGTTCGAGGATCCTCGGCGCCCCCACGAAATCACCACGCGTTTTCCCTCCTTCGTGGTCGGTTTGGCATCCGGCCCCGACTATCCTCCGCGAGGCGGCAACTCGGTCCCCTCGTTCAATATGGCGAGGTACGCGTCGTAGACAAATAACCGTTTGCGCCGCTTGCGGGTAATCTCCCGTAACACGCCGAGCCGTTGCATGTGCGCGA
>Ga0187847_10002298_pt1 | contig 15581 bp, 14 predicted proteins | sample June2016WEW_4_10_FD_132458 | JGI IMG/M metagenome (GOLD analysis project Ga0187847, IMG submission 132458) | Peatland microbial communities from SPRUCE experiment site at the Marcell Experimental Forest, Minnesota, USA - June2016WEW_4_10 | ecosystem: Environmental > Terrestrial > Soil >...
GGAGCGCGGCACCGGCGCCCGCGGCCTGCGCTCGATCCTGGAGAACGTACTGCTCGAGCCGATGTTCGACGTGCCCGGTCGCAGCGACGTGATGAGGTGTGTCGTCTCGGCGGAGTCGGTGCGTGACAAGTTGATGCCGACCTACGAGATGAGAAAGGCGACGCGAACCCGTCGCGCGAGCTAGTCAGTGCACTTCAAGACGTACCTCGAGGCACTGACCTGGCTCGAATCACACAAGGATTTCGAGCGGGTCGCCCCGAATCGCCAGGAGATACCAACCCTGGAACCGATTTTCGAGACGCTGGCGCTGCTCGCCGACCCGCAATTGGACTACCCGACGATCCACGTCACCGGCACCAACGGCAAGGGCACGACCAGCACCCTGGCGAGCGCGCTCTTGACGCAGACGGGTCTACGGGTGGGCACCTTCACGAGCCCCGACCTGCACGCCATCAACGAGCGCATCGCGGTCAACGGGCAGCCCCTGGACGACGAGAGCCTCGTGGCGTTGCTGTCGCGCCTGGCTGACGTCGAGACGGCGAGCGGCATCACGCTCACCCGCTTCGAAGTGCTGACCGTGGGGGCCCTGCTGCACTTCTCCGACGAAGGCGTCGACGTCGCGGTCATCGAGGTCGGCATGGGGGGAACCTGGGACTCGACCAACGTCATCAACAGCGATGTCGCCGTGCTCACCAACGTCGACCTCGACCACACGGCCGTCCTCGGCTCGACGATCGCGGAGATCGCCTCGGACAAGGTGGGCATATTCCGCTCCGACGGCGTCGCCGTCGTGGCGACCGTCGATCCGGTGGTCGTGGAGATCGCGCGCCAGCGGGCCCAACAGCTGGGCGCCAAGCTGTGGTTGCTCGACGAGTCCTTCTTCCTCGAACAGAACGACCTGGCGCTCGGCGGGCGGGCGATCACCGTGGCGACGCCCTACGAAACCTATGAGGAGGTCCTGGTCTCCCTGCACGGCATCCACCAGGGTATGAACGCCGCCACGGCCATCGTCGCCGCCGAGGCCTTCCTCGGCCGGGCCCTCGGCGAGTACGTCGTGACCCACACGTTGGCCAACGCCCGCATGCCGGGACGGATGGAGCTGATCTCGCGCGCGCCCATGATCGTCGTCGATGGCGCGCACAATCCCGCCGGCGTGCGCGCCTTGGTCGCGACGCTCGACGGCGCCTTTCACGTCGCCGGACAGCGGCGATGCGTGCTGGGGATGTTGACCGGGCGCAACATCGACGACATGGTCACCCCGCTGGTCACGCTCGGCTTCACCGAGTTCTTCTGCTGCACCCCGCGTTCGCCGCGGGCCGCGAGCGCGAGCGACGTGGCCGCCGCGGTGCGCGAGGCGGGTGGCGTCGCCTTCGAGCATCCCTCCGGTCTCGCGGCACTGGCCCACGCGCGTGAGCGCTCGAGCGACGACGACCTCATCGTGGTCGCCGGCAGTCTCTACCTGGTGGGCGAAGTGCGCGGGGAAGTGGCCCACGTGCCATCGCGCCATCTCGCCTGAGACTGTTAGATTGACTCGTCGTGGACCGAACGCTCGTCATCATCAAGCCCGACGGGGTCGCCCGGGGACTCATCGGTGAGATCATCACCCGCCTGGAGGACAAGCAGCTGCGGGTCGCGGCGGCCGAATTGCGGACCATCGACCGCGCGACGGCCGAACGTCACTACGCCGAGCACGTCGACAAAGCGTTCTACGAGCCACTCGTCGACTTCATCACGAGCGGCCCCTCACTGCTATTGATCGTCGAGGGACCCGACGAGACCTGGCGAATCGTGCGCGCGCTGATGGGCGCCACCGATCCGACGAGCGCCGCACCGGGCACGATCCGCGGCGATCTCGCGACGGTGACCAAGGAGAATCTCATCCACGGCTCCGATTCACCGGAATCGGCGCTACGGGAAATCGAGATTTTCTTCCCCCGTCTGGGTTAATAAAAACTTTTGGATGCGCTCGGCGTTCTTGACCTAACCTTGTAGACAAAAGAGCCGCGTGTCGGCGCTCTCGTTAAAGGGTCTCTATGGTTGATCGTCGATTCTCACTGCTGGGCCGGGACATGGCAGTCGACCTTGGCACGGCGAACACTCTCGTCTACGTGCGCGGGCGCGGCATCGTGCTCAACGAGCCCTCGGTGGTGGCCGTCGACGTGAAGGACGGCAAGCCCCTCGCCGTGGGGGCCGAGGCCAAGCGCATGATCGGGCGCACCCCGAGCAACATCCAGGCCATTCGACCATTGAAGGACGGCGTGATCGCCGACTTCGAGATCTGCGAAAAGATGCTCCGCTACTTCATCCACCGAGTGCACCAGCGTCGCTTCGCCAAGCCGCGCATGGTCATCTGCGTGCCGTCGGGTATCACCGGCGTCGAGCAGCGCGCCGTCATGGAAGCGGCCGAGTTCGCCGGGGCGCGCAAGGCCTACATCATCGAAGAGCCGATGGCCGCCGCGATCGGCGCGGGACTGCCGATCCACGAGCCGACCGGCAACATGGTCGTCGACATCGGCGGCGGTACCACCGAGGTCGCGGTGATCTCGCTCGGCGGCATCGTCGCCAGTCAGTCGATCCGCGTGGGCGGTGACGAGCTCGACGAGGCGCTGGTCGCGTTCGTGAAGAAGGAGTTCCAGCTGGCCCTCGGTGAGCGCACCGCGGAGGAGATCAAGATCCAACTTGGTTCGGCCTACCCGCTCGAAGAGGAGCTGCGCGCCGAGATCCGGGGCCGCGACCTGGTGACCGGACTGCCCAAGACCGTCGTCATCTCCACCGAACAGATTCGCAAGGCCATCGAGGAGCCGGTCCAGGCCATCATCGACGCCGTCAAGGTCACCCTCGACCGCACGCCGCCCGAGCTCTCCTCGGACCTGATGGAGCAGGGCATCGTCCTTACCGGGGGCGGCGCGCTGCTCACGGGTTTGGCGGCGCGACTCGAAGCCGAGACCAATATGCCGATCATCGTCGCGAAGGACCCGCTGAACTGCGTGGCGCTGGGCAGCGGCATGTGCCTCGAAGAGCTCGAGACCTTTGAACGCATGTTGAAGACGAGCCCTTCGCGTTAACCCGTGGCCACCGATCGCTCGAAGCGTCGTGCCTGGACCTTGGGCGTCGTCGCAGCGGCGATCCTGACGGTCCTCGCGTTGACCGGTGGCGTCCTCACCGGTCTTCGCAGCAGCGCCAACCTGATCGTGACCCCCTTTAACTGGACGGTCAACGAGATCGCGCGACCGATCGGCCACGTCTTCGCCGGGGCCCTTAACTACAGCGACGTCGTGGCTCAGAACCAGAAGCTGCGCTACCAATTGGGCCAGGCCGAACTCAAGGCCAACGAGAACTGGCCCCTCGAGCGCCAGCTCCAGGAGCTCTCGACCGAACTGAACGTGCCCTACGTGGGCGGCCTGCCCATGGTCGCGGCCCAGGTGACGACGGTCTCGCCGACCAATTTCGCCGCGACCGTCGACATCTCCAAGGGTCGCGACGACGGGGTGCTGGTCGGCATGCCGGTGGTGGCCAACGGCGGGTTGATCGGCAGCGTCATCGCCACCACCCCCCGGGGAGCGACCGTGCGCCTGATCAGCGACGTCAACTCGGCGGTCGGCGTCACCTTCGGCGACGGCAAGTCGTCGCTGGTCGTGACCGGTCGGGGCGTGAACAATGGACTCGTCGCCACGTCGGTCCCGCTCTCGACGGCCATCACCCCCGGCACGAAGCTGGCCACCAACGGCCTCGAGGGTGCCCTCTACCCGCCGGGCCTGCCCGTGGCCAAGGTCGAGAAGGTCTCGCTGACCCCGGGGGCGGCCACCTACAACTTGACACTTCGCCCTACCGCCGACCTTCGCCACCTGCTCTACCTCGACGTCGTCCTGTGGGAGCCGCCTGCGTGAGGAGGGCGCTCGTGCCGGCGCTGCTGGTGACGCTCTTCGTCGTGGCGGTGCAACTGACGGTCCTCTCGGCGCTTCGCGTCGACGGCGTCGTGATCATGCTGGTGTGGCTCTGGCCGCTCGCGATGGGTCTGACGGGATTCACCTCGCTGGCGTTGGTGACGGCCCTCGTGGCCGGCGTCTTCTTCGACACGCACACGACAACGCCCTTCGGACTGACGGCGGCCGTCGCGCTGGTGCTCGCGTACGGGGCGTCGCGCCTTGGTCGCGAGGGCGTCGGTGACCTCGACTCGGCCGCGTGGTACGTGACGCCGATACTGGCCGGCGTCGGCGGCCTGGTGGCGCCGCTGCTCTACACCGCCGGCGGGGCCTTCGCGCTCAACTTCAACCTGTGGCGAGGCAGCGTTCTCGCGATGATGATCGTCAACGCCACGGCCTTCATGGTGTTGGCCCGTCCGGTGACGCGTCTCGCGCGAGCGGTCAGCCACGCCGGTGAGCGGGTCCGCCGATGAGACGCTCCTGGCGCAACCGGCCCGTCGGTTCGTGGTTCTCACGGCTGTGGCGACCGTGGGTGTCGCTGCACCCCTTTCGGGGACGGGGACGGACCATCAACGAGCCCGATCCCGTGGGCATCCGCGACCTCGTGGCGTCGCCCGACGAGGTCCAGACCCGTCCGGAGCGCCGGTGGCGGCTCATCGGGGGCTTCTTCTTCCTGTTGCTGCTGGTGCTGGTGGGACGGCTCTTCATGCTCCAGGTGCTCGAGTACAAGTCCTCGGCGGCGACCGTGGACTCGAACTCGCTGCGCGTGACGACGATCCCCGCGACCCGCGGGGACATCCTCGATCGCAACGGTCAACCACTGGTGACCAACGTGACGACCGTCGAGATACGGCTCTCGCGCGCCGAGGCGACCCTCTACCCCCAGATCAAGGGCACGCTGGCCTCGCTGACCGGCATCAGCGTCGGCCAGATCAACGCCGACCTCGCCGACAAGCAGTACGACCCGTACCAGCCGGCGCCGATCATGACCGACGCGTCGGCGAGCATCGTCGAGTTCATCAAGCTGCACCCCAGCGAGTTCCCGGGCGTGTCGGTGCTCAACGTGGCGACCCGCTCGTACCCCAACGGGGGCAACGTGGGCGCCCAGGTGCTGGGCTACGTGGGCCCGATCACCGGCGCCGAGATCGCCGCCAACCCTAACGCCGGCTACCAGACCGACTCGGTGATCGGCAAGACCGGCATCGAGTCGTTCTACGAGCAGTTCCTGCGCGGCAAGGCCGGCACCAGCACGCTCGAGGTGAGCGCCAACGGCCAGATCCTCGGTTCGGTGCACACGACGCAGCCGACCGTGGGCGACTCGGTCGTCTTGAACATCGACACCGGCCTGCAGGAGGCCCTCGACAGCGACCTGGCCGCCGACATCCTCAAGCTGCGCGCCTCCGTCGACCCCAAGACCGGCCAGCACCCGGCCGCGCCCAATGGTGCGGCCATCGTGCTCGACCCCAACAACGGCCAGGTACTGGCGATGTCGAGCTACCCCTCCTTCGACCTCAACTCCTTCGTCAATGGTCTGAGCGAGAGCACCTTTCGCCAATTGCTCGCCGAGGGCGCCTTCAACAACTACGCCATCCAGGGTCTCTACGCACCGGGTAGCACCTTCAAGCTCATCACGGCGACGGCGGCGCTGCAGACGGGGATCTTCCCCGCGTACAAGTACGTCGACGACACCGGCAACTTCACCGTGCCCAACTGCTACCACGTCGGCAACCGCGGCTGCGTGTTCCACGACAACGACAACGAGGCGGCCGGCGAGGTCGACCTGCCGATGGCGCTGACGGTCTCGTCGGACTACTACTTCTACAACCTCGGCTACCTCTTCTGGTCCCAGACGGGCCGCTACGGCCTCACCCCGATCCAGGACGTCGGCGCCGACTACGGGCTCGACAGCCCCACGAACATCGACCTGCCCGACGAGGTGACCGGTCGGGTCGACTCGCCGGCGGTGCGACTGGCGCTGCACAAGGAGGCTCCGGTGGCCTTCCCCAACGTCACCTGGTACACCGGGGACAACATCGAGATGGCCTTCGGCCAGGGCGCCACCGCCATCACGCCCATCGAACTGGCCAACGCCTACGCCACCTTCGCCAACGGGGGCACCCGCTACGAGCCCGAGGTCGCCGCGGCCGTCATCAACGCCCACGACCAGGTCGTCGAGCGCTACGCACCACGGGTGCTCGGTCACGTCAGCCTGCCGCCCGCGGTGCGTAATCCGATCCTCCAGGGCCTCACCGGCGTCGTGGAGGATCCCTCGGGCACCGCCTACAAGACGTTCCATAGCATCGTGAACTTCTCTCTAGCTTCCTTCCCCATCGCGGGCAAGACCGGCACCGCGAGCGCGTCGAGCGCCGACAACGAGCCGACCTCCTGGTTCGTCGGCTTCGGACCGACGACCCATCCCCGTTACGTGGTGCTCTGTGTCGTTGCCGAGGGCGGCTACGGCGCCGACGCCGCGGCGCCGGTCGTGGCGCAGGCCTTCAACTATCTGGTGGCCCACCCCATCAAACCGGTGTCGCTCAAGCCCAAGTTGAGCGTGCCGACGAAGAATAAGGCCACAACTACCACCACGACGACCACCCTTTCGACCAATCCGGCCGGTTAGGGGCCGCGCGCGGTAACATCGAAGGTGTTGGGCGCAGGTGTGCAAAATGCACGGTGCGCGTTAAGAACGCAGCAGAAGAGCAGTGTGACTCCTCTTCTGGACATATTGAGGACGCAACGTGGTACAGGCTTTTGCAGTGACCCTAGTGAGTATTTGGCTCCTCGCACTTCTCGCCGCGGCCCGACGCGCGCACTTCTCATCCCACCAGCACGACGGCGCCGGCCCCGTTCGGCCCGTCCCAACAATTTTCGGCGGCGCCCCGCGCCGCATCACCCACCAGAACTCAAGGAGTACCCGTCGTGAGCGACGAAACCAACATCCAATCACCTGTCTCACCTAGTCCCCGAATCGGCGACACCCGTCCCGCACCCCAGATAGGCGACACCCGGCCCTCGAGCACCTCGTCGGTACCGTCGTCGAACGGTTCCGGCAACGGCCAGGGCGGCGGCAACCGCCGTCGCCGCGGTGGCCGCGGTCGGGGCGGATCCAACCAGTCGGGCCAGCGTCAGGGCCAGCCGCGCGTCACCGAGGCGCCGGTCGAGGCGTCAGCCCCCGAGGCCAGCGCCGACCGCCGCGCCGGCGCCAAGGTCAAGCGCCGCCGCGGGGGAGAGCGACGCACCCGGGCCCAGGGCCGCTACCTGATGTGCGTGCACTCGGCCAAGGAGGCGACGCACATCGCGACCCTCGAGGGTCGCACGATGGTCGAATACACCGTGGCCAAGGGGGCCGACGAGACGAACCAGATCGACGGCAACATCTACCTCGGCCGCATCCAGAACGTGCTGCCAGGCATGGAGCTGGCCTTCGTGGACATCGGCATCCCCAAGAACGGTGTGCTCTACCGCGGCGACGTGACCTTCGACGGCGACGAGGTCGAGGGGGCCCCCTCGAACGACAAGCGCATCGAGCAGATGATCAAGTCGGGCCAGACCATCATCTGCCAGGTGACCAAGAACGCGATCGGCGCCAAGGGCGCGCGACTGACCCAGGAGGTCTCGCTGCCGGGCCGCTTCGCGGTGCTGGTGCCCAACTCGTCGACCATCGGCATCTCCAAGCGGCTGCCCGACGGCGAACGGCGCCGGTTGCGCAAGATCATCGACGAGGTCAAGCCCGAGCGCCACGGGATCATCATCCGCACTGCGGCCGAGGGCGTCACCGCCGACGACCTGGCCCGCGACGTCGCGTCGCTGTCGGAGAAGTGGTCGGCGATCGAGGCCGAGGTCGCCAAGTCCAACCAGCCGCGCCTGGTCTACCGCGACCTGGACCTCGCGGTGCGGGTCCTGCGCGAGGAGCTCAACGACGATTATCGCGGCGTGATCATCGACGACCACGACCTGTACGAGAAGGTGCGCGAGTACGTGCTGGCCGTCAACCCCGAGTTGGCCGACCGCATCGAGTACTACGACCGCGAGCAGGAGGAGCTGCCCCTCTTCGAGCGCTACTTCGTGCACGAGCAGTTGCATCGCGCGCTGGACCGCAAGGTCTTCCTGCCCTCGGGCGGGTCGCTCATCATCGAGCGCACCGAGGCCCTGACCGTGGTGGACGTCAACACCGGCAAGAACGTGGGCACCACCAACCTCGAAGAGACGGTGTTCCGCAACAACCTCGAGGCGGCCGAGGAGGTCGCCCGCCAGCTGCGACTGCGTGACATCGGTGGCATCATCGTGATCGACTTCATCGACATGGAGCCGCGCGCCAATCGCGAGGCCGTCGCGTCGGCGCTGCGCCAGGCCCTCTCGCGCGACAAGACCCGCACCCAGGTCTTCGACATCTCGGAATTGGGCCTCGTCGAGATGACCCGAAAGCGGGTCAACGAGGGCCTGCTGGAATCGGTCTCGAGCGTCTGCACGGTCTGTGACGGGCGCGGGTTCGTTGTCGAGACGGGCCTGTAGCTCGGACGGCCCAGGTCCAGTTCGACTACTATGGAAACCCTATGTACGCCGTTATCCGTGTAGGAACGTCCCAGGAGCGCGTCACCGAGGGTCAGGTCGTGCGCGTGGACCTGCGCGCCGAGGAGGTGGGCGCCTCCGTGGCCTTCGAGCCCGTCCTGCTGGTCGACGGTGACAAGGTCACCGCCGGACCGGCCCTGCACGGCGCCACGGTCACCGGCACGATCCTGGGCGAGGAGAAGGGCCCCAAGATCCGCGCCCTGACCTATAAGTCCAAGTCCAACCAGCGCCGACGCTGGGGACACCGTCAGCACTACACCAGTGTGGAAATCACCAAGATTTCCCAGAAGGCCTAAGGGGTATCCATGTCCAAGACCAAGGGCGGCGGTTCGTCAAGGAACGGCCGTGATTCGAACGCGCAGCGCCTGGGGGTGAAGACCTTCGACGGCACTGTCGTCAAGAGCGGGAGCATCATCGTTCGCCAGCGCGGCACCCTGTTCCACCCGGGTCGCAACGTCGGAATCGGCAAGGATGACACCCTGTTCGCACTCGCTGAGGGAACCGTGAAGTTTGGCTACCGAGGCGGCCGAAAACTGGTTGACGTTCTCGTCGACTGAGTTTTCCTCCTAAAACCGAAATCCCCCGGGTCTCGCCCGGGGGATTTCGGTTTGTTACAGGAAAGCTGGCGAGTTACGCGCCCTTGACGGCCTTTTTAAAGGTGGAACCGATCGAAATCTTCGGAGCCTTCGAAGCCTTGACCTGAATGGCTTCGCCGGTCTGGGGGTTACGGGCGGTGCGAGCCTTGCGGTCGACACGCTCGAACGACAGGAAGCCGGAAAGTACGATCTTCTCGCCTTCCGTGACGCTCTTGACAACGACGTCTTCAAAGGCCTTGAGGACCTCGGCTACCGTGCTCTTGTTCGCGCCACTCTCGGCAACAATTGCATCTACTAACTCGGCCTTGTTCACCGGTCGACTCCTTACTCTTCGTTGAAACGGACTGAGACTGTACCCAGCAACCAAAGTCATCTTTATCGCTAAAGTGCCTAAATTTGGGGATTTCGGCTAAGTTTCCGCTAAAAATGGCCACTTTTCCTGTGCAAAACCCGGACGGTTTTCGTCGTCCACGGACTCGGTTTTGCCTCAAAATCACGATTTTCCAGCGTTTGCTTGGAGATTCACAATCAGCCGGGCCGGGCCGATCCGTCTGAAAGTGCCCTTGACCAGGTGTGACGCTGTGCAGTCCCCGTCGGTCCGCGAACCGTGCGCGGGGGCGGAGCGTCGATGTCGCTCGGGCCTCGGGCCATCCCGCCAGGGACCACCATCGGCGCCGCACCGCTCGCCCGTGAGAGCGGGAGCCTGCGCTCGACGGTGGCACCGTCTCTGATCGGTGAAGTCGCTGGCACGCGCCGTGTCCGCGGCACCGCGTTCCCACGTGCGGTCCTTAAGAAGTCGTAAGAAGGCGGCCTCGTAGAATGAACCGGTGTCCAACTTCGTCGACGCCGCACAGTTGCACGCCAAAGCCGGCGACGGCGGGGCCGGTTGCGTCAGCTTTCGACGGGAGGCCCACGTCGCCAAGGGCGGCCCCGACGGGGGCGACGGCGGGCGTGGCGGGGACATCTGGCTCCTCGCCGACCCCAACCAGGCTTCGTTGCTGGGCTTTCGCGACCACCCCTTTCGCCGCGCCAGTGACGGCCAGCACGGCACGTCCAAGCGCCAGCACGGATCTCGGGGCAAGGACGTCACGGTCAGCGTGCCGGTGGGCACGGTCGTCTACGGGCGCGACGGCGAGCTGCTCGTCGACCTCGCGGGGCCCGGCGACCGGTGGCTCGCGGCGCAGGGCGGCCTCGGCGGCGCCGGCAACGCCCGATTCCTCTCCAACGCCCGCCGGGCCCCGGCCTTCGCCGAGCAGGGCGAGGTCGGTCAGGAGAGCTGGTACGACCTGGAGCTGAAGCTCCAAGCCGACGTGGCCCTGATCGGCTTCCCCAACGTCGGCAAGTCGACCCTGATCTCTCGGGTCTCGGCGGCGAGGCCCAAGATCGCCGACTACCCCTTTACGACGCTCGTGCCGAACCTCGGCGTCGTGCGGGTGGGCCGGCGCGTCGCCCGTCCCCGCGACGCCACCGAGTTCGTGATGGCCGACGTACCCGGGCTCATCGAAGGCGCGGCGCAGGGACGCGGACTCGGTCACGACTTCCTACGCCACGTCGAACGGGCCCGGGTGCTCTGCGTGCTGCTCGACCTCTCGGCGATGGCCCCGTCATCGCCCGAGGACCAGCTCCGGGTGCTGCTCGGCGAGTTGGGCGACTACCAGGCCGACCTGCTCGAGCGGCCTCGGGTGCTCGTGGGATCGAAGGGGGACGTCGCGGCCCACGAGATGGCCGGCGTCGAGACGATCTCCTCGGTCACCGGCGAAGGGATCGACACGTTGGTGAACCGTTTGGGCGAACTGGTCGTCCAGGTGCGACTCGAGGAGGCGCAACGTGAGCAGCACGCCGTGGTGGTCCACCGCCCGCTGCCCGACGAGATCGTGATCGAGCGAACGGTCGACGGCTGGACGGTCGACGGACGGGCCGTGCGCCGGGCCGTGCGCTTCCAGGACCTCACCGACGACGAGGCGCTGGCCGAGATCGTGCGGCGACTACGTGACCTGGGGGTCGACCGGCTCTTGAGCTGCGCCGGGGCCCGCGACGGTGACGTCGTGCACATCGGACAACTGGCCTTCGAGTGGTGGCGTGACGACGTCGGGGCCGGACTCGACCGCGGCGACCACCACCGCGCGACACGGCGCGAACGGCTGGCCCGCCACGGCCGTTTGAACGGGGACGGGGATGATGGCGACGCGTAGGGCCGTCGTCAAGGTCGGCACGTCGTCGGTCACCGACCCGTCGGGCGGCGTCGACTACAGCGTCCTGGCCGACATCGCCCGCGACGTCGTCCAGCTGCGCCGCGAGGGCTGGACGGTCGTCGTGGTCACCTCGGGCGCCATCACCGCCGGCTGGTCCGAGGTCGGACAGGGCCGGCCTCGCCCGAACGACGCCGTCACGCTCCAGGCCGTCTCGGCGGTCGGCCAGCCCCTCTTGATGCACGCCTGGCGCGACGCCTTCGCGCCCTTCGAGACGTCGGTCGGTCAGGTGCTGCTCGCGCCGCTCGACTTCTCGCACCGCGGCCAGTACCTGCACGCGCGCGGCACCCTCGAGGCGCTCGAGTCCCTCGGCGTGGTGGCCATCGTCAACGAGAACGACGCCGTCGCCGACGAGGAGATCCGTTTCGGCGACAACGACCGCCTCGCCGCGCTGGTCGCCAACCTCATCCAGGCCTCGCACCTGGTGCTGCTGACCGACACCGACGGACTGCTGACGGCCGATCCCCGCCTCGATCCCGAGGCCACCCTCATCGAGGAGGTGACCGCGATCGACGCCGAACTGCTCGGACTGGCCGGACTGAGCCGTTCGGCCGTGGGCAGCGGCGGCATGGCCTCGAAGCTGGCCGCCGCGCGTATCGCCACGTGGTCGGGCATCACCACGGTGATCGCGTCGGCCCGCGCCAGCGAGGCGCTCCAGCGCTCGCTGCGCGACACGCCGGGGTTCGGCACCATCTTTCGCGCTCGCAGCGGACGGCTCTCGGCCCGCAAGGCCTGGATTGCGTTCGCGGTGGCGAGCCGCGGGTCGCTGCACATCAACGAGGGCGCCCTCGACGCACTGGAGAACCACGGGCGCAGCCTGCTGCGCGTCGGCGTGGCGGCCCACGACGGCGCCTTCGTCGAGGGCGACGCGGTCGAGATCAAGGGCCCCGACGGCCAGGTCGTGGCCAAGGGGCTGGTCCGCCTCGACGCCGACGACTTTGACGAGGGAGACGAGGTCGCCGTGCACCGCGACGACCTGGTGCTGCTTCGTAAGCCCTGAGCCTCCTCCATTAACCTGAAGCAATGTCGACGAGCGAACTGCAGTCCCAGGGCCGAGCCGTGCGCGACGCGGCGCGTTGCCTGGCCCAGGCCACCGACGAGCAGCGCCGGGCCGTGCTGGTGGACGTCGCCGGAAGGTTGCGCGCGCGCGGCGAGGAACTGCTCGAGGTGAACGCCCGCGAGGTCGCGGCCTACCAGGAGTCCGGACCGGGCCGCGATCGCCTCACCCTGACGCCCGAGCGGGTGCGGGCGATGGCCGACGCGCTCGTGGAGATCGCGGCGTCGCCCGATCCGCTCGGCGAGAGTCTCGACCACGACGTGCGCCCCAACGGACTTCGCGTGCAGCGGGTGCGGGTGCCGCTCGGGGTCATCGGGGTGGTGTACGAGAACCGGCCCAACGTCACCAGCGACGTGGCCGGGCTGTGCGTGCGCAGCGGCAACGCCGCCTACCTGCGAGGCTCGTCGTCGGCGATGATGACGAACCGCTTCATCGTCGACCTGTGGCGCGACGCGCTGGAGAAGGAGGGTCTGTCCCAAGACGGCGTGGCCCTGGTGGGCGACGGCTCGCACGAAGCGGCGACAGAGTTCATGCAGATGACGTCGGTGCTGGACTGTCTGATACCGCGCGGCGGTCCGAGTCTCATCGCCGCGATGCGCGAGCACGCTCGCGTGCCCTACGTGCTCGACGGCGACGGCAACTGTCACATCTACGTCGACGAGTCGGCCGACGTCGAGCGGGCGCTGGCCATCGTGCGCAACGCCAAGACCTCGCGTCCCGGGGTCTGCAACGCCGTCGAGACGGTGCTGGTCCATCACGCGCTCGCGCCCCGCTTCTTGCCGGCGATGGCCGGCGCCATGCCCGAGGTGGAGCTGCGAGCCGACCCGTCGGCCCGCCAGTTCCTGCCCGACGCGAAGCCGGCGAAGGAATCGGACTTCGAGGACGAGTTCCTGGACCTGATCCTGGCCGTCAAGGTCGTGCAATCGCTCGATGAGGCGATTGAGCACGTGGCCCGCTACGGCACCGGCCACAGCGAGGCGATCCTCACCGAGGACCCCGAGCGGGCCGAGGAGTGGGTGCGGCGCGTCGACGCCGCCGCGGTGCTGGTGAACACCTCGACGCGCTTCATCGACGGCGGCGAGCTGGGTCTGGGCGCCGAGGTCGGCATCTCGACCCAGAAGCTGCACGCGCGCGGGCCGATGGGACTGCGCGAGCTGACCTGCCTCAAATGGGTCGTGCGCGGCGAGGGCCAGGTCCGGTGAGCCTCGACCCGCGCGAGGAACTGGCGCAGCGACTGGGGCTCGAGGGCGTGCCGCCGCCGCGCTTCGACTCGCCGGCCGACGTGCGCGAGCGCCTGGCCCGCCACGACTACCTGAGCGACGACGCGATCGCGTCGGTGACCTTCCTCGCCGACCGTCTGGCCAAGCCGGTGCTCGTCGAGGGCCCGGCCGGCACCGGCAAGACGGCCCTGGCCAAGGCCGTCGCCGACGGCATCGGGGCCCGCCTGATCCGCCTGCAGTGCTACGAGGGGCTGGACGAGTCCAAGGCCCTGTACGAATGGAACTACCGTAAGCAGCTGCTGCGTATCCAGGCCGGCCGGTCCGAGGGATCGGCGCCCGAGGAGTGGAAGCACTTGGAGGAGGACATCTTCGCCGAGGAGTTCCTGCTCACCCGTCCCCTGCTCGAGGCCATCTCCGCGACCGACCCCGTGGTGCTGCTGATCGACGAGGTCGACCGCGTGGAGCTCGAGACCGAGGCGCTGCTGCTCGAGATCCTCTCGGAGTACCAGGTCTCGATCCCCGAGATGGGCACCGTGCGCGCGACCCAGATACCGATGGTCTTTCTCACCTCGAACAACACCCGCGAGCTGAGCGAGGCCCTCAAGCGTCGCTGCCTGTACCTCTACGTGGCCTACCCCGACGTCCAGCGCGAGCGCGACATCATCCTGGCGCGCGTGCCGGGCATCTCCACGACCCTGGCCGAGCAGATCGCCCAGGTGGTGCGCTCGCTGCGCGCGCTCGACCTGAAGAAGTCGCCCTCGGTCGCCGAGACCCTCGACTGGGCCCGCACCCTGGTGGTACTCGGGCGCAAGGAGATCGGCGACGAGGACGCGGCGGCGACCCTACACATCCTGCTCAAGTACCAGAGCGACATCGAGCGAGCCTCCAAGGAACTCCTCGGGCGCTCCAAGCCCGTTGCTTGACCTGCTCGGCGATTTCATCGCCGAACTGCGCGCCGCCGGGATACCGGTCTCGATGAGCGAGCACGTGGACGCGGCCCGGGCCGTCGAGGTCATCGACCTCGGCCAACGCTCGATGGTGCGCGGCTCCCTGGCCGCGACCCTCGTCAAGGACGGCGATCATCTGCCAGTCTTCTACAGCGCCTTCGACGTCTTCTTCGCCACGCGCTCGTGGCGGAGCGCGCAGGAGGCCCTGGAGGATCCGGACCTCGACGGTGAATTGGCGCGCGAGGGCGGGGCCGCCGGCACGGGCCAGCTGCGCGGGCTCGGCGGCGGCTCGTCGTCGTCGCTCTCGGCCCAGGAGCTGGCCGAACTGCTCTTTCGCGCGCTGCGCGACAACAACGCCGACGCCCTGCGCGACGCGGCCTCCGAGGCGGTCACCCGTTACGCCGGGATGGAGCCGGGTCGCCCGGTCGGCGGCACCTACTACCTGTACCGCACCCTGCGCAGCCTCGACCTCGAGCAGCTCGAGGCCCGCCTCAGCGCGGTCTCCCTGGCGAAGGCGGCGACCGAGGACGAGTTGGCCCAGCGCATCTCGCGCGACGACGCGCGCGACCGCGTCGAGAAGCTCAAGGCCGAGATCGAACGGGTCATCCGCGAACGGCTCGTTGACGACCGCGGCGCCTCGGCGCTCGCCAAGTCGGTGCGGCGCCCGCTGCCCGAGGACCTCGACGTCATGCACGCCAATCGTGACGAGATGGCCCAGCTCGAGCGGGCCCTGCGCCCGCTCAGTCGTAAGTTGGCGACCCGCCTCGCGCGCAAGCGGCGCCGGCGCCGGCGCGGGCCGGTGGACCTGCGCCACACGGTGCGCCGCAGCCTCTCCACGGGCGGGGTGCCGATGGACCTGCGCTTCAAGCCGCCGCGGCCGGCGAAGCCCGAGATCATCGTCATCGCCGACATCTCGGGATCGGTGGCCTCCTTCGCGCGCTTCACCCTGCACCTGGTGCACGCGATCAGCTCGCAGTTCTCCAAGGTGCGCAGCTTCGTCTTCGTCGACGGGCTCGACGA
>Ga0187847_10002299_pt1 | contig 15578 bp, 9 predicted proteins | sample June2016WEW_4_10_FD_132458 | JGI IMG/M metagenome (GOLD analysis project Ga0187847, IMG submission 132458) | Peatland microbial communities from SPRUCE experiment site at the Marcell Experimental Forest, Minnesota, USA - June2016WEW_4_10 | ecosystem: Environmental > Terrestrial > Soil > Wetlands...
CAGCCGGCGACGTGCGCATCGGGCCGAAAGACTACAACGTCTACGCCAATAGCCAGATTCCGGTGGTTGACGAAATCAATGCCATGCCGATCAAGACGGACAAGCAGGACCATATGGGTGAGTCCGTATTCGTTGGCGATGTCGGGAAAGCCGTGGACTCAGGCCAGTTGCAATACAACATCGTGCGGGTCGACGGTCAGCATTCCGTCTACATTCCGATCTTAAAGCAGGGCGGGGGATCGAACACGATCAGTATCGTGAACGGTATTCGAGAAGCGGTGAAACATCTGCTGGATATTCCGAAGGCGCTCAAAACGGCGGTCGTCTTCGATCAATCCGTCTTCGTAAAGATTGCGGTGAAGAATGTGATCAACGAGGGCGGTATCGGTTTGTGCCTCACCGCGCTGATGATACTTCTCTTTCTCGGCAATCTGCGCGCGACGATTTCGGTATTGCTTTCGATCCCAATTTCTTGCCTCGCCGCCTTCATTGCGTTGAACCTGGGCGCAAGCACGATCAACACCATGGTGCTTGGCGGCATCGCGCTCGCCCTCTCTCGCTTAATTGATAACTCGGTCGTCGTTCTCGAGAACATTTTTCGTCACATGGAATTGGGCGAACCGGCGGTTGAAGCCGCCATCAACGGAGGCAAAGAGGTCCAGCTCGCCGTGCTGGCAGCTACGTGCAGCACAAGCATCGTTTTCTTTCCTGTCATCCTGCTCTCGGGTGTCAGCAAATATATCTTTAGCGCTCTGGCCCTCGCGGTCGTGCTGGCGCTGTTTGCTTCCTATGCTGTCGCCATGACTGTGGTGCCTCTGTTCTGCGCGAAGTTCATTCGCTTGGAGCCTGAACACAGCAGCGCTCCTTACAGCACTCTGGGAGGCGCAGAGAAAGCGGTGGAAGAAGTCGAACATGAACAGAAAATAAAGCGCGCGAACATCTTTCGGCGCATCGTCATCGCTTTCAATCGGCTATTCGAGCGGCTGCAGCACGCGTACGAGAGAGCTATCGCGGTTTGTCTGGATCGGCCGGTATTGGTCGTATGCGGTTTTTCTGCTTTCGTGGTGCTGAGTTTTGCGTTGTTTCCATTCCTTGGCGTGGCATTCTTCCCGCGCACCGATCCCGGGCAATTTGTCGTTAATGTAAAAGTCCCGCCTGGAACCCGTCTTGAGGTGACCGATGAATATGTCGGGAAGATGGAGCAGGATATTCGTGATGTGGTGTCACCGCACGACATGAACATGATCGTGTCGAACATTGGCATCACGCCGGATCTTTCGGCCATTTATACCAGCAATTCCGGAATGCATACCGCCTTCATTCAGGTCAGCCTAAAGGAGGACCACGAGACCAGCAGCTTCGCTTACATGCAACGCGTACGCGAGAGGCTGTCAAACGACTTTCCGGAGGTGAGCACTTATTTCCAGACTGGTGGATTGGTTGATTCCGTCGTCAACCAGGGACAACCTGCCCCGATCGACATTCGAATCGGGGGCAGCGACCTGGAGGAATCGTTTGCTTTTGCGAAGTCGGTGGCGGCGAAGGTAAGAGCATTGAGTTCGGTCAACGATGTGCTGATTCCGCAGGACCTCGATTATCCAGGGCTCGAACTGAATATCGATCGCGAGCATGCGGCCCTGCTCGGCATATCGCCGGAGGCGGCGCTTGATAACGTCATCACTGCTCTTACCTCGGATACCATGATCGCGCCGAGTTTCTGGGTCGATCCAAAGACTGGCAACAATTACTTTCTCAGCGTGCAATACCCCGACAATCAAATTAAGACCCTGACCGACTTAAAGCAGATTCCCTTGCGCGCTCCCGGTGCCGCAAACACAACGCCGCTTGAGTCGCTGGCATCGATCAAGCAGATCAATACTCCGACCGAGGTCGACCATTACCAACTGCGTCGCAGTTTCGACATCTACGTCATGCCAAAGAAGGAAGATCTCGGCCGTGTAAGCGCTCAGGTCCAGCGCGTCCTTGATGGCATGCGCCACTCTTCCCAGATCACCGTGTCGATGGGCGGAGCGATTTCCGACATGCGCAGTTCTTTCCAGAGTTTCGGAATCGGTCTCATCCTCGCGATCGTGCTGGTTTATCTCATCCTGATGGCGCAGTTCGCTTCGTTTTCCGATCCCTTCATCATCTTGCTGGCCATTCCTCCGGGACTTTCGGGCGTCATCCTGTTCCTGATCGCCACGGGCACGACGCTCAACGTCATGTCGCTCATGGGGGTCATCATGATGACTGGAATCGCCGTTTCCGACAGCATCCTTATTGTGGAATTCGTCGGCACGCTTCGCGCGAACGGTCGCCCACTCAAGCAAGCCCTCGCCGAGGCCTGCGAAGTGCGTTTGCGTCCCATTCTGATGACCACGCTGGCCACTGTCCTCGGCCTGATTCCAATGGCGCTCGCTCTGGAGCCCGGCAGCGAACAGTATGCGCCGCTGGCGCGAGCGATTCTGGGAGGATTGACGGTTTCCGGCATCGTAACCGTTTTCCTGGTGCCGACCGCGTACCTGCTGATTCATCGCAAGGAAATTCGTGACGACGGAATCGAGCCCCGATCCGGTGAGGTGACCCATGCGTAACCGAAGTCTATTCTTACCGCTCTGGCTCCTTCTGAGTCTCTTCCCCATGCGCGCACAGCAGATCGTTTCGCGGCGGATCGCGCAGCTTCCTGATGCGCCGCGGGTTCAGGCTCAGGCACAGCAGCCAACGGCTCGGTCAAATTCAGCGGCCACGAATTCTCCGAGCTCTCCCCCGCCAGACGCAACCGGAGAAACGCTCACGCGTCAACAGGCGGAGCAGTTAGCGCTCAGGAACAACCCACGAATCAGCGTCGCAGCGCTGCTTGCTCTGGCGCAAAAGCAGGTCGTCCGCGAGACTCGCTCGGCGTTGCTTCCGGCATTGAATGGCAATCTGACTGGAGTTGACGCTGAGGAAGCAAGCCGTATCTCGGCGGGATCGCTGGTTGCCTCCCGGCTTCTCTATCGCGCGGGCGCGGGGGTTGATCTCAGCCAGTTGCTCACCGATTTCGGCCGCACGCGCAATCTGGTCGCTTCTTCATCCTTTCAGGCAAAAGCCTCCGAGCAACAATCGGTGGCGACGCGGGAGGACATCGTCATGGCGGCGGACCTGGCCTTCTACAATGCTCTGGAGGCGCAGGCCACCCTCCAGGTTGCGAAAAGCACCGTCAAGGCCCGGCAGGCGGTCGGCGATCAGGTCAACGCTTTAACCGCGAGCAAGCTCAAGTCCACGCTCGACCAGAGTTTCGCGCAAGTCAATCTGTCGCAGGCCAAATTGCTCGCTCTCGATTCCCAAAATCAGTTTGATGCCGCAATGGCGAATCTCAATGAGGTACTCGGAACCACGAGCGATCAACAGTACCAACTCGTCGACGATCCGTCGCCTCCGCCCCCGGTCGCGAATTCAGCGGACGCAGTCATTGCTCTCGCTTTGCGACAGCGCCCTGATCTTCTTGCTCTCAAACTCAATCACGAGGCGGATGTGCGCTTCAGTCGGGCCCAGCACGAGCAGTTACTCCCTACGATTTCGGGATTGGGCACTGTGGGCATCACCCCCTTCGGATCCAGCGCATACTTTACCCCTGATTGGTACGGAGCGGCAGGCGTGAACGTGGGAATCCCAATCTTTGAGGGTTTCAAATTCCGTGCCCAGGCCGCGGAAGCCGACCTGCGCGCCAAGGCGTCCAACGAGCAGAGCCGTGCCCTCATCGATCGCATCGTGCGGGATGTCCGCACTGCGTGGTTGAGAGCAAACACTGCCCAACAGAAAATGAGTGTGACCCTAGAGCTCTTGCAGGAAGCCAACACCGCTCTGGACCTGGCCAATACAAGGTATCGTCTGGGGCTCAGCTCGATTGTTGAGTTAAGTCAGGCCCAGTTACAACAGACGCAGGCGCAGATCGCCGAGGCCAATGCCCGATTTGACTATGAAGCAGAGCTTGCCGCATTGCGGTTTCAAAGTGGATCGCAGCCCTGACCGATGTTTGAGAGGGCCGTAAGGCAGCCGATGTTCCTCTTCCAGGATGGGATCCTTCACTCTGGTTCTGCGCGGCTATAATTATCGCGCACGCAATGGCCACTGCCTCCGGCACAATATTGGGACATTTCGAGATTCAATTGACACCCGGAATGGGTCGGATCGCCAAGATTTCGCGTGTCTTCGTCGCCGTTCTCCTTTGGGGTACACAGCTGGCCGCGCAACAGAAGCCGTTCCAGGTGACTTCGGTTGTGGATGCGCCCACGATTGCGGGTCATCCAGTGCAGTTGGATGCGCAGGGAAAACTGCTGCCGTGGCCGATGCCGGATGACACCGGCTATTCGTATTCGTCGTATTTCCTCACGCAGTGGACGATCCTGTGGGACCAGTACAATCGGCAGCGGCTCCACTATTTCTATTGCTGTTTCGATTTTGACCGCACCACTTTCGAATTGACGCCCGACCCACACTGGGTGAACTCGACTGGCTATCTGCGAGCCATGATGCAGGGCTTTATTGAACGCCTTTACCCCTACACGGGGGACCCGCGGACCGTTACGTTCCTGCAAAGCTTTGTAGATTACGAACTCGAAAACGGACTTACACCGAAGGACTATCTCTGGTCGCAAGTGCCATACGCATCCGCGAATCCTGGTGCGAAACGTTACACGGGCTGGAGCCAGCTTGGAGAAGACTACATCGAGCCGCACGTTGTAGGCGAGGATGGATACGGCTATCTTCGCCTCTATGAGATGACGGGCAACACGAAATACTTGCGGGCCTCCATTCGCTGTGCCGACGCTCTTGTCAAGAATTACAAAGCCGGAGATCAGGAGCATTCGCCCTGGCCGGTCAGAGTTTCGGCACGCGATGGGAAAATCGCAGGGACCGCGATGGGTCCGTATTCCGCCAATGTCATTGAGCCCATCATGCTGCTCGATGAACTCATCCGTCTGGGACAGGGTAATCTTGCCGGATACACGCGCGTGCGGGCCGCCGCCTGGGATTGGTTCCAGAAATATCCGTTAACCAATAATGTTTGGGTGGGCTATTTCGAGGATGTCCCTCCCACCATGGACAACATGAACCAGGTGATCCCTCTGGAGTTTGCGCGTTACGTGCTGCTTCATCCGGAGAAGGATCCGCAGTGGCGCGAGCACGCCAGGCAACTTATTGAGTGGGTAAAGAGCACCCCCAAATGGCCGAAGTACATTGTCCACGGTGCGACCGTCACGACCGAGCAGGGGAACGGCGTCAACTACTGCTGTAACGAGCCGAATCAATGCTGCGACAGCCATACTTCCCGGCTCGCCGCCGTGGAAGCGCTTTATTTCGCTAAAACCGGGGACGCGAGCTATCGAGACGCGGCGTTTCGCTCCTACAACTGGGTTACTTATTTTCAAGGCCTATCTCGCGATGCTCATTCTCCGTTTTCGGGCCAGTGGTGGTTTACCGATGAATATGCGGACGGCCCACGAAGGATGATGGATGCTTTCTGGGCCGTGCCGGAGTGGGCGCCGGCGGATGAGTCCCATTTGCTCGGGTCCAGTTCAGTGATCACAAAGATCGGCTACGGTAAAGGTTCCGTCAACTATTCCACCTTTGATTCGCAGTCCTCGGAGGTTCTTCGTCTCGATTTCGTGCCGGAGGTTATCACCGCAAATGGCAAGCCGCTCGCTCGACGAAGAGATCTCGATCAGCCCGGATTCGTATTTGACGATTCGACGCGCGTGCTGCGTATCCGGCATGAGGACGCGCGTGACATTGCCGTTCAAGGCGAGGGTGGGAACGCGCCCCCTCGGTATGTGTCTTTCGATGATCCTCATCTCCCGGCGGGGACAGTGTTGCAGGGCCAGTATCCCACGGGTGTGATCGACTGGGGCGCTGGTGTGTGGCGGATCAGCGTGCCAGAAGGCGCATTCGGAACCTTCAATCTTTCGCTGGTCGACCCCAAAGCAGCCACTGCGGAATTCAGCTTCTGTTGGCCTCGTATCTTTGCCGGCGTGGATGTCTACAACGGGGGGAAATCGGATGCGACAGTGACAATCCGCTCCGCGAAGATGCGCGAGATCTCATTTACCCTCAAGCCCGGGCAATTGCGGCGCGTTCGGACAGAGTGGCAAGATGTCAGTTCGAGCATCATCTTCGCAATGAAAGATGGAGAAGGCCTCAGGTTCGACAACCTGGCGTACGTGGAAGAGTAAGATCCTGAGGATCGTGAGCGAACGCTCGCGAGTGAAAAACGGATTCTTTAAGTCCACGATTTTCTATACCAGATAGTACTGCGCCTGCCTGTCTGAGGCGGCGGTGCCGTTTTGCCGGCAGTGGGGACAAGGGTTCTCCTTCAGCAGCTCAAGCACGTGACGGACGGCTTTGAGGGTTGCCGAAAATTTCTCATCTTCTTCGGGGAACACTCGGTCGGCAGGCAACCAATCGTCGAATCGTAGATTTTTCATCGCCTTCGCGAAGTCTTCGCGAATACCGCACAGCATCACTGTAGTTCCCTGCTTCTCCATGTCGTGCAGAAAATGTTCGAAGCGTTCAAGTGACACCATGTCGGGATTGCGGGTTCGTTTGAGGCGCAGAACAATGAAACGGACGCCCACTGCTTTCGTGCGTTGTTTGAGTTCCTCAAAACAGCGATCCAATTCCGGCGCGGCGCCGAAGAATAACTCGCCCTCGAGGTCGTAGAGCAACATGGCAGAGCACGGAGGATCGTCCTCCAGGCGCTCTCGCACGACACGCTCGTTACTGACGACCAGCTCGGACCAGCGAAGCAGCGCCGCACGCGGCACGAATAAAAGGAACGAAAGGGCCACGCCAATGAGGATCGAGAACTCGACGCTGATGAAGACGGCGGAGAACGCAGTAACGAAGACCAGGCCGGCATCGTATCGGGACGCGCGCACGGCATAGCTCATGCGCTTCCAGTCGATCAGTCTCGAGGCAGTAACAAGCAATAGCCCAGCCAGCGCGGCTTTGGGAATATATCGAGCATAAGGCGCGAACGCGACGACGGTCAGGGCAACGCTTCCCGCCGCGATCACGCCGGAGAAGCGGCTCACGGCTCCCGACTGGAAATTGATAGCGGAACGGGTGAGCGAACCGGAACCGGGCAAGCATTGGAAAAACCCGCCGGTAAGATTTGCCAAGCCTTCCGCGAGGCACTGCCGGTTGTAGTCCAGTTGCTGGCGGGTGTAGGTGGCGATGGATTTCGCAATGGCAAGGGCCTCCAGCAATCCCAGAAAGGCTATGGCCAGTGCGCTGCCCGACAACTCCTTAACCCACCAGAACTTGATTTCGGGAACATGAGGAAACGGAAGGCTACGCGGGACACTGCCGACGACTGACACCAGCGTCTTGCCATCCGGTGCCGGGCTGGACCAGCCGAACCATGCCGCTACAATCGAGGCAAAGATGAGGGCCAGCAGCATATCAATTTGTGGGAGGTGATATCTTCGCGCCAGCTTTCTGAGGATTACCACCACAACTATTGTGCCCAAACCGATTCCGAGGGCGCGCGGATTCACGTGGCCGCCAGTAATAGTGAGCCAGATACGGTAGAGCACGTGTTGCTGCCCAGTACCACGATCACGAAGGCCTGTCAGGTTGCCGAGTTGACTGAGCCCAACCAATGCGCCTGCTCCAGCCATAAAGCCGATCACAACGGATTCTGAAATGTAGCGAGTGAGATCTCCGAGTTTGAAGACGGCAATCAGAATCTGAATCGTGCCAATCATGATGGCAAGCAGAAAGGTCGCCTGGTAAGCATCGAAGCGCGCGTCGGGATCGAAGAATGCGAGCGCGCTGAAGACTACCAGCGATATGGCATTCGTGGGCCCGTTGATGAGGTGAGACGAGGAGCCGAAAATCGAAGCTACCAGCGTCACCACGATGGCGGAATACAGGCCGAAGCGTGGATCAATTCCTGCAATGAGCGCATAGGCCATCGCCTGGGGCAAAGAAATCGCGGCGACGGTAACGCCAGCGAGAAGATCCTGGCGAGCTTTATCCCACGAATAGTCGAGCTTCATCGAGCCCCGCCTTTTGACGGATGAATGAGGTCGAAGATGCCATTATCGGCGAAGAATTTCTCCTGGGCCTCGTCCCAGCTCCGCGCGAGGATCGTAACGGGGAAGAGACTGATAGGGGGTAACTGTGCTGCATGTTTCTGGAGTATTTCCGAATTGATCGGCCGATAGCCGTGCCACGCGATCGTCTCCTGTGCCTCGTCCGAATAGAGAAATTCCAGATAAGCTTTGGCATAAGCCGTGGTTTTTCGGCGAGCCACATTGGCGTCCACCCATGCCACGCTTGGCTCGGCACGGATGCTTATGGGGGGATAGACAATTTCAACCTCGCCCTTGTATTCCGCGGCTTCGAGCAGAGCCTCATTCTCCCATGTCAGATGCACGTCGCCGAGTTTTTCCTGGGTGAAGGTATTGGTGGCGTCGCGAGCGCCAGGGTCGAGAACCGGCACGTGCTGGTAAAGCCCCTTCAGATACTCAAGCGCCTGCGCTTCGGTTCCTCCGCGGGAAATAACTGAGCCCCAGGCGGCCAGAACGCTGAGCTTTCCATTTCCGGAAGTCTTCGGATTGGGAGTAATCACCGACACGCCGGGACGAACCAGGTCCGGCCAATCCTTGATGGCTCTGGGATTTCCCTTGCGAACGACAAAAACAATGGTCGACGTGTAGGGCTGGGAACTGTTTGGCAATCGCTGGGACCAGTTCTCGGCAATCAGGCCACGCTTGCGAAGCGAGTCAACGTCCGAGGGCAATGCCAGCGTAACAACGTCGGCTGGAGTACCGTCGATTACGGCTCTCGCCTGGCGCGACGAACCGCCATGGGACTGCTGGATGGTCAATCGCTTTCCTGTGTCCTTGTAGTATTGGGCGACGAAATGCCGATTGAGATCCTGAAACAGCTCGCGGGTCGGGTCATACGACACGTTGAGCAGTTGCGAAGAGGCGTCTCCCGAGATGTTGTTGACGACGACCAGGGTGATCGCGATCACGACCGCGACCAGAGCCAGCGCTTTGAGCCATGCGGTTCGCATCAGCGCGTCAACACGGTTTCGGCGGTTGTGGGATCGATCACTGATTTCACCTCTGTGATACGGTTCGCCGGGAATTGTCCACGACGGGCATGCTCCCGAATGATTTCGGCGGTGGGCGCAATGTAGACGCAGTAAATCTTGTCTTCGGCAACATAGCTATGCACCCACTGAATCTGCGGCCCGAGCGTTTGGACGATGCCGCACGAAGCCTGCGAAATTACTCTGAGTTGTTGGGAATTCAACCTGCCCGCTCCCGGGATTTCACGCTCAATTACAAATTTCGGCACGCGACAACCTCCTGAGATTGTTAGCTGGAATCAAGCTCATTTCAAAGTCCTGCTGTCTTGACGAAATATCGGCGGCGACCCGGCCTTTCCTCATCTCCTCAAGGAGGAACGTTGCCAAATTCTATCGCAATATACCATAGTATGTCTATTAAATAACTAATGTTTTTCCGGCAATCGAAGGAGCCGCCTAAATGAAAGCGATTGTCGTGGCCACCGCCTCAGTCGCTTTGATCAAGCGACTAGGCTTAAAAACTCTGTCGGGGCGATCCGATCACAATTCCGCCCAAGAACCTGGCACATGGCGTTCGCTATGCGGCCGGCGGCACAATTTTTGGCTTGGGCTGGGCGCTCACGGGTGCTTGCCCGGGACCGCTTTTTGCTCTCGTGGGAAATGGCGTTACGGTGATGGCCGTTGCCATTGTCAGCGCGCTCGCTGGAACTTTCCTGTACGGATTGCTAAGAGCGAAGCTTCCCCACTAGGCTGCCCAGGCAGTGTACCCCGACTAAGCAGCGCGTATAGTCTCCGCTCCTCCGTTCGGGTTCAGTTGCCCCCTGTTCTCCCGTCGTAAACGTCGAGTGCGAAGAATAGAGGCAAATTCATGCGCGGACAGGGTGGGGACGAATGACTTTTCGGTACAAGCGACGGGCAGGGGGGCTCCCGAAGCAGCAAGAGCTGTGGAAATTTTGCCGAGAGATTCATGCCATAATCCCCTCGACTATGGAAACTACGAGTCTTGATTTCGTGTACGTGGAAAGTGATCCACGAACGATGCAGCCTTCCGCTTGCTTGTACATGAAATCCGGCGGTACAGATGATTATGCCGACATCAAGGCGAGCAGGTTGATCAGCGCCCCGTGCTTCACCTTTAATGAACTGGATGCGGAGATCCGGAGATTACACGCAGAATTGGACGAAATACGCGCCCGGGCGAAGAAGAAGTTTTATAAGGCGCACGCCGCTTAAGTCGTCCGAACCTCGACGGAAGCGGCTATGGCGTTCTAGGGGTATTCCCTGCAGCCGTTCGAATACCGCGAATCGTCGGCATTTCCCCGTTCAACCCAGCGTTTCTTCCGGGTTGGGCCGCATTTAACGCGTTGCCTCGGCCGATGAATCAACGGAGTTATCCTCATTTACGAACTGCTCAAAACCCCTAAAGTTTCTTGCCAGTTGTGCCGATAGTATTGCGATGGACATCTCTTCGATCGCATTGCAAGGGCTGGAGCAGTCCTCAGCGCAGGTGGATGCCGCGGTCAGCCAGATCGCTTCCGCGGGATCCATTTCGGGTGGCGGAGCTCCGGTAGACGTTGTGAGTTTGAGCAAGGAGATGGTTGCGTTAATGTCGGCCAGGACTGCGTTTTCGGCCAATGTAGCCGTATTTAAAACGGCGGAGGAGACTCAACAAAACACCCTCAATGTGATGGCTTAGATATTTCGCGCGCAGTTTCCATCCCATCCAGCGTGATGCGCTCGCGGTACTCGATCGCATCACTCCCAGCAACGGAGCAGTGCCCACAGGTCTTGATAGGTCTTTGATCTCTACGCCGCAGTCCGTTCCTGATTCCGACTTTAGTCTCCTGTGCCAGTGAGACTTGCCGCCTGCGGGCTGGTGCTGGCGCTGTCACTGACACTCAGTTCTCCGGTCCTCGTTCCAGTCTCCGTCGGCCGGAACGTCACGCTGATCGCGCACTTCTCCCTGGTCGATAAGGTTGTCGTGCACGTTGTCGCTGACAGCGCGAAATCTCCGGTCGTCGATATCTTGATGCCCGTCAAAGCCACGGGCCGCTCGTTCATCAAGGTGAATGTTTTCGCCGCACTGGTCGTGCCTACCTTCTGCTTGGCGTAGGTAGCGTTAGCCGGAGTCAAGGTCGCTGGCTCGATGCCCGTGCCCGACAGCGCCACCGCCTGGGGGCTATTGGTTGCATTGTCGGTAAAGGTGAGCGTCCCCGTCACAGAACCCAGGATTGTGGCAGTGAACGTCACGCTCACCCCACACGTCTTGCTCGGAACCAGCGTGGCTCCACAAGTCGTCGAGGAAACAGCAAAGTTGGCGCTCGCGGTAATGCTGCTGATGTTGAGCGTACCCGTGCCGCTGTTCCTTAGTATCACCCTCCTGGCCGAACTGGTGTTGTTGACGACCTCACTGCCAAAGTTCAGCGATGTCGGCGAAAGCGAAACCGCGCTTGCGCCGACATATGTCGCCGACTGCATTGGACTGTATAGGTAGCCGCTGGCCACCGCGATCGCATTCAGTATCACTACGGGTGCTTTGGCCCCCGGCGCTATCGTCACCGGCCCCGTGTATAGGTTTGAACCTGTCGAGGGAATACTGCCGTCGGTCGTGTAATAGATCGTCGCACCAGCTGTGGCGGTGGTGATCGTAACGCTCTGCGGAGTCGGATAGATCCCGCCCGGGACACTGTAGGCTGGCTCAATAGCCGTGGGTGCGGGCGTGTACTGCCAAAGATCGCCCAGGCTCTCCCCCGCAACGCCCCGTCCGCCAAAGATCAAAACGTCGTCGTCTCCAACGGTCAACACCGCGCCGCTATCGCGCTCCCCGGGGAAATTCGACGGAGCGGCCACGTACTCGGTTCCATAATTGGGAACTGGACCTCCGGCGTTGATCTCCGCCCATTCCTCCAGCGTCGGGCTATAAACCCAGACGTCATTGAGCGTTGTCGGTCCGCCTCTGGCCCGGTCGTCGTCGCCGCCGTAAAGCCAGAAGTTCCCGGAAGAATCTTTCCAGAACTGCGCCCAGTTTCGTTCCTCGGGCAGATTGGCAGGCGCCGGAACTCCCGGTGTGCCCGAGACCTCAGTTCCATTGATCACTTCGCTGCCACCCATAAAGGCCCACTCCCCGTACTCCCCCACGCTGGGATCGAATTGCCACATATCGGCCAGATTGCCTTGGTTGCCGAACGCATCCACCCCCATACCTCCGAAGAGCCAGATATTGCCTTGGCTATCAGACCAAAGAGCGGAGCCGTTGCGCCCGCCTGGGATGTTTGCGGCGGCGAAGTTGCCCTGGGTACCGTAGATACCGCTTGGGCCGGCCGTCGAGCTGCCGCCAACCCAACTCCACTCGCCGAACTCGCCTGCACTGGGCTGAAAGACCCAAATGTCATTCAGCCAGCCACCGTTGCCGTTGCCGTCTACCCCTCCGCCACCAAAGAGCCACAGATTGCCCTGGCTATCGGTCCAGGTGCCGCCCCAGCCGCGCGCGCCGGGACTATTGGCGGACGCCGGTTGCCCCAACGTGCCGTAAACTCCCGGCGCGTCCGTGCGAAGCGAGCTGGCCATCCACGCCCATTGGCCGAACTTGCCTTTGGTGGGATCGAACACCCACATGTCGCCTAGGAAGGGACCGGAGTAAATCCAGCCGCCGAAGAGCCATAGCCGGCCGCTCTTATCGAGCCAGCTCATCGCGCCCAGCCGAGCTGCGGGCACGTATTGATCGGAAAATTGCCCTTGCGGGCCAGTCACGCCGAAATCGGCCGGATTCTGCGGCCCTGCCTGCCACGTCCACTCACCGTATGCACCCTGCGCTGGATCGAAGATCCACAGGTCGTCCATACATCCATATAAGTTAGGGCCAATCATCCCAGCCCCGCCAAAGAACCACATGCGGCCTGGCGCATCCTTCCAGACAGACGCGTTGCCCCGCGCGCCGGGTAGATTGTTGGCCGAAAACGTCCCCTGCGTGCCATAGCTCCCGGCCTGATCCAGCTGGTTGCTTCCTCCCACCCAGACCCACTGACCGCTTTGTGCCAGGAGTGCTACCGGTACGGTGGTCAGCAGAAGCCAGCCGCCAAAGAAGAAGGCGAGACTATGAACAAACTTGCGGCAACGACATGTCATGGCACAAATCTCATAACCAACGGAGCATCTCAAAATACACTGGCGCCAGCGCCGCCCCGGGGATCGAAAGCGCGTCCGGAGAAGCGCAGCGGCTGCGGATGGATTTGACCATGGATGTCGCCAACCGGTCAATGACAGATGACACCCGTCTCGCGGGCGGTTGCTGATGAGGAGCAGCGTTCCCTCGATGGCGCGGTCAGTACATGATCGTCCTGGTTAAATGATGCGGCCACCAGGTCGTGTGGTAGTGCGTCCAGAGGCGGGCATCAATTTGCGGAATCACAATCTGCATATCTTTCGGGCGAATCTGATTAATTTCTTCGCAGAGCAAGGCCGTCGCATAGACACAATGGGCCCGAATCTCGACTTCCCACCGGCTATCGCGCGGGATCATCTGGTGACTGTTGATCGCCTGCTCCAGTTCCGTGGAATAGCTTGTAATCCCCATCAAGCGCAACGCGACGGGTACCATGTAATCGGCAAACGCCGTCATCTTATCGATATCTTCCAGGCGAAACTGGCCGCTCTTCCTCAGACTCGAATAAACAAACCAGATCCCCAACTGCGAAAGCTTGTAGAACTTGATCGTGTGGCCATCATATTCGCTCACGTCGTTGAAGCGCGGAAACTCCTTCACCAGGCGATCCACCAGTCCATTGCCATTGTCATAAAGCCGAGGCGAGCAGGACTTCACAAAATTGTGGAACCGGCCCGCATATTTCTCTGCCAGCACGCCGCCGACCTGGTGTAGAACTTCCATCTTCTGGTCGAGCATGGGCAGTTCAATATTTCCGGCAAAGATTTTTTCCAGCGTGGGACGCGTTACCCCTGCGAGGAACCTCCCGTCCAGCACCGGAATGCCACTATCGAGAGCTCGCTTCATGCACGCGAACAGCGCATCCGAATCGGACCAATGTCGTCCCGCATAATCAACTTGAAATTTTTCGTGCGTGGAGAAGTCGGTAAACGCCGTGTCCACGACATCGGAGGTCAGAATGAAATCAATGGTCTCTTCCGGCTTGCCCTCGCCGGCGCCCAGGGGCAGCGCGTAGTCGGGCATGGGCAACTCTTCATAAGCCATCCAGCCCGCCACTTCCTGCAGTTTTTCCAGGTTCGTGCGCACGTCGCGCGAGCGCTCAATCACCGGATGCAGACTGTCGAGCACCGGGCTTCCGGCAAGTTTGGGCCAGCGCGTTGAAGTTGCGTTAGCCGCGCGAAGCGACTCGCTTCCCGCCATCGCCATGATTCCCGCTTTGCCCATCCCTTGCACAAACTGTCTTCGACCCATCTTTTCTGAGGTCATGGTTAAGAGTGGTTCCTCGCTCGCTCACGATTCTGAGCTTGGTTTGTTGATTCGGGTTTAGACAAACTATCCCCACCTGGCGCGAGAGTCAACAACCATAGAAGACACGAATCTGACTGGACATGCGGGGCGTTTTTCGAGTTTCGAACTCGAGGGAGCCTATTCCATTCACGGAATCGCGATCGAATCCGCAGGCTCGTATCCGCAGGCTAGCGGCGTCCTGACAACGGTGGCTCAAACTCTTTGCCACCAGGAGTGGCCACACTCGCTCCACCAGTCGCGACCGTCCGAAGCTCTCGTTGAATCCATTCCAGGTTCTTGCCGTCAGCGAAGGCGGCCTTGAAATCCTCTACCGTTTTATATCGTTCTACATTGCTGCGCGGTAGAACGCTTGTCTGCAACTTCTCTCTGGCAATTTTTGGCGTGACGGTATCGAAGGCCTCGATATCGAGCCGCAACCTCTTTGCCTGAATCCTCGGCATCCAATCGATCGGATCAAGAGGAGCAACCTTCTCCAGGAATTCCGGCTTCAGATAACCTGCGCGTTCGCCTTCCGGCACGAAAGGAGATGCCGCCAGCCATTTCGGCCAATCGCCCCAAGGGTCCAGCGCTTCCAGAACTTTAATGCGCGGATCAACTCCGGAAGCCAGAATTGCAATGCTGGCCCCTGACCCTTGCGCGAACACTCCCACTCTGTTCATGTCGAGATCGCCCCGCGCCGCCAGATAGTTCAGCACCATCTGCACATCGTGCGCAGAGGTCGCGAGGGATTCCTGCAGTTCGCTTAAGAACCACTGTTTCATGGGACGATCGTGATAGCGGTGCCCAGTCAGCGCCGAGACGAAGCCCACTGCGGCAAAACCGTCCCGCGTCACAAGATTTTCATAGTCTTCGTTTCTAAAGATGTCCGTGTCCGTGGGATATCCGTAGAGATACAGAATCACCGGCGGATTCTTGACGCCTTTCGGCTTCATAACATAAACATCGATCGGGTCAGCCGGGCGCCACTGCAAGCGCACCAGTTCCATCGTGAACCCCGGCTTATCGGTTACAAATTCCAATGGC
>Ga0187847_10002300_pt1 | contig 15577 bp, 10 predicted proteins | sample June2016WEW_4_10_FD_132458 | JGI IMG/M metagenome (GOLD analysis project Ga0187847, IMG submission 132458) | Peatland microbial communities from SPRUCE experiment site at the Marcell Experimental Forest, Minnesota, USA - June2016WEW_4_10 | ecosystem: Environmental > Terrestrial > Soil >...
CTGACACCTGAAACCTGATACCTGAAACCTGACGCACCACCCCCTATAAAATCTCGAAAAAACAAACTGTGAAACTGTGAAGCCCAGAACCGCCAAGGAATCATCCGCTTACAGCCAAAACCCCACATCGACACAGAAACTGTGAAACTGTGGAGCACAGCCAATCAAGCTTTTCGGGGATTGTGTCCTGAACTGATAGCTCAAAACTGAAAGCTGGCAGTTGCCATCTAACCACTAATCACTAGCCACAAGAGTTGGCCTAGGGATCACAAATCAAACTGCGTGGAGACTTAGTTAATAGGTCAGAGTCGCAGTAATGGTATCGGTGTAAGTGCCAGAAATCGTATTCTGTTTCGCCGGAATCTGCCCATAGACTGTGAGCGTTTGCGCAGTGCCGGTTCCTGTGCCGGTCACCCAACTTCCCGTCGTGTTCCCCCAATTGGTGGAATAACCGGCGTTGCTAAAGAGGGAGTAATGCAACAACACTCCACTCGGTCCGGACATCATCCGGTTAGTTACGGTGGCTCCGGTGGCCGTGCCGGCGTTGAGCCCTACAGTATATGGGGTGGTGTCGGTGCAGGTGACCGAAAGCGTGGTCGTCGCGTCGAGCAGGGCTTGGGCGTAGGTTCCAAAGCTCAATGGATTCGCAGTAATCGTGCACGCGGTTTGAATGACGACGGTGAGCGCGAAATGCGTGGTATCGGAGGAAACCGTATCGGTATACGTGCCGGGCGGAGCAACCTGATTCGCGTTCAACTGCGCGTAGACGGTTCCGTTATAACTTCCTGTGCCGGTTTCTTCGGTAGTTGTTGTATTGCCCCAGATCTCGGAATACGCACTGTCGCGATATACTTCGTAGCCAAGCTCCGTCCCGTTGGGACCGGTCAAATAGCGCAGATTCTCCGTGGCTCCCGCTCCGGTTCCGGCATTGAACGGAATGTCCCACGACCCACCTGCGCAGGTGACGGCGTAAGGCGTGGTGCTGCGAATCTGCGCGCCAATGTAAGTGCCAAAGTTCAGAGGTGTGGTGATGGCGAGCGTGCAGGTTTGCGCCTGCGCTTGGTGCGCACATAGTGCGGCAAAAAACATTACTGCCAATGCCCATCTTCGCGTCATGGCTTTACCTCCTGGCAGCGAAGCGGTCCGATTGTGGGGATATCGCCGGGAATCGCCTTGTAGTCGAAGGCGGCCGTACAGCGCTTTCCATTTGCGAGCGCGACGGTAATCCTGTTGTGGGTGCTTAAGCCTTCAAGGTACGCCTCACCGTCGTAACCTACGGGCACAACGGCGCTGGAGCCGAGCAGCGTAGCTGTACTGCCGAGAGGAATGGGGAGTCCCGCTGCGTCGACCAGCTTGAGAAGAGCGCCGTGACTGAATTGAATGGGAAAACGAATCACGACTCCGGAACGATCCTGAGGCCGAACGATGCGCTTGTCAAGGGCCAGATCGGCATCTGCGGGGACGTCCTTGGGCTCGATGCCGATATGGTTCACGTCAAAGGAACGCATATCGGGCACCAACAGGCGTCCGGACTTATCGGTGGTACCTACGCCGCGGTTCTCCTGGTAAACGTGGACGTGTTCCACCGGAGCCGTATCGACGATGGCAAAACTGTCGACAATTGTATTGGAGGGAAACAGGCCTCTATCCACCAGCGATAATGCGCCCTGCGATTCCAAGCGCACAGTGGTTTGCCCCGAGGAATCGGCGAGACCCGCAGAGAAAAGCCCCACCGGCGATTTGTATTGCGCTATGCCAAACGCCTGTGTGCCAGCTCCAGCCGAAACGTATGCCTGGTAGCCCCAGTCGCCGATCACTACCGCTCCCTGCTGAGCTTGCATCTGCACGGATCCGTTGGACGAACCGCCGACAGACGCGGAGCGCCGTCTGCCCAGCGGGACACTGAGCGTAAGCTGCAAGCCGCTGCCGCCGGCGTTATTGAGGTCGCGGAACTCGGTAGCAAAAAACGAAACGTGATGGAATTGCTGCGAGTAGTTGGCAGTTACAATTCGTGATTGCAGGTTTCCGGCGAATGCATTCGGCGCCAGCACTGGGGGCGCGCTCTGGCTGAGTTGCGCGTAAGCCACGGCCAGCGAACCGAAACGCCGGGAGAAGAGTCCACTGAAAAGGCTGATCTGCTTGCGCGGAATCGACGAGCCGTTCATGGCAGCCACATCGCGGTAGTTGCTGTTGGCCAGGGTTGCCGACCCACCCAGGTCGAAGACCCTGCCCTGATGCTGAAGTCCCGCAGAAATCAGATCGCCCGTTCCGCCGGATCCGCCGCTGGCAGCCGCGTCGAAGTTAACCAGAGCGCGGTGCCAGAGAATCGCGGCTGCGCCAGCCCCGCCTATAAAAACGCCTGGCGTGGTTTCGGTAGTAGCTTCGACGGTGAGAGTCTGCGAAAGCCCGCGGCGGTAATAAGCCGCCCCTGCCATCTTTCCGTAGTCGTTGCTCAGGAGGCCCCATTCACGCCTGACCAAACCCGTTTGCGCGGCAAAGGTCTGCAGACCCTTGGCCAGAAGGGTGCTGGCTCCGTAAAAGGGCTGGCTGACGGTTACCTGCCCACCTTGGGTGTTGGTCAGGGTCATGGTGATGGTGCCTTGCCCGGAGATGATAGGCAACTGCGGGACCTCGAAGGGACCGGGGCTCACTTGGTTGGAGGTCGCCAGGTTTCCGTTGACCAGTATGTCTACGGTAGATGGCACAGCCGCGGAGCCGCTAAGTGTTGGAAGAGGGAAGGTAATCAGATCGGGACGCATGGTAAAGTCGGATCGGATCTGAACTCCTTCCATATGAACCGGGCGGGACCAGCTCAGGCCGCTGTCGATGTAGTCGCCTGCACTGTAGCGGCGCAATGATTTTACATCTGCGAACGTGTACGCTGAGTCGAGACGCACAATCGGCTTGGTTCCTGAAGTGCTGAGAGCCGAACCGGCATACGTCATCCAATCGGAGCTTGTGATGCCCCACGGGCTAAAGTTGCGCAGGTCGAACGATCCGCTTCCTCCGTACTGGCCGGTCGAGAATGTTCCTACCGTGTCATAGTTCAGTGTGAGCCCGGTGCCGCTTTCAATGGGCCGCCGGCGCTCCGGGTCTTCACCCTGCGCAGGCTGCAACACATTGGGCACAAGAGCCGCGTCAGTGGCAGAGACGAGCAACTGCTGATTTGCGGAGTCGATTTTCCAGGTGATGCCGGGCAACTCATTCAACGCCATGAGGCCGCCGCCCGCAGCGCGTGTGCCGGGGACGCGAAAACCCAGATCCCGCAATTGCTGTGGACGCGCATACAAGGTTCCGCCGCGCAGAACGAACTCGCCAATCTTGCCCGTGGAGTAGCCGTTCACGATCACCTCAAGAAGCAGGGTGTCATTGGCGGCCGGAGGGTCCATCGTAACCGGATCAAGGGGGGACGAGTTGGCGGCGGGAGGGGCCGCCGTGGCCAGGCCAGCGGCAGGGGAGGTGTCCGTCGCAGTTGCGGAATCCGCCTGCGAAGTCCGCACCACCGAGAACGCCAGAATCAATACCGCAGCCATGCGAAACCAGCGCGCCAGAGATTGTTCCCGGTCATGGCGTAGCAGTAACGCCGACCTGCACATCGATGGCACCAGCGATTCCATGGGCGGCTAACTTGAGCGTTTCTCCCGGTTGCGGCGCATGCCCTTGCGCGTCAAGCTCCCAGCGCCTGGTGGCGCCGGATAAAAGGTAGGGTGACACCTTTGTCTTCGGGCTGAATTTGCGGCCGTCACTCGCCGTCACCACAATGTCGTGAAGCGCGTCATGGCTTTGGCCAGTGTTCACTCCCACCAGAAACAAGCCCTCCCCAACGCGCTCCAGATGAAACTGATCCCGCGGAACCGCTTTTGTCGCGGGCGCAGCAAAGATGGGGATGGAAAGGCGCAGCACCATTTGAACCACGCCCGGCTCACCGGCTCCCGGTATCTGGTCGAGCAGAATCCGATAGGTAGCTTCGCCACCTACAGGGGGCTGACGCAGAATCAGGCGCACTACCTGAGTGCCTCCCGGCGGAATGGTAATCAGCGGCGGACTTAGGACGATGACCTTCGAGTCAATGAGCTGGTCTGCATCGTCCTTCTGGCTCCAGTCGTAAGCGCGTACCTGCATCGAGGTCGGCTTATCGCCGTGGTTTGTTAGCGTCAGCGATGCGGCTCTTTGGCCCGACGGAAGAAAGACGTTGACGGGCAAAATCGACAAGCCCTGTGCACAGGCGGCATAGCCTGCGAGAAAAAGGGCCACGGCAGCGGCGTTTCTTGCCGCCGCCGTGAGCCGCAACGATTCTCGATTCCGCGAGGTCATGGTGTCCTATGCACGGTTGCAAAAAGCTCTGAAGTTAGTAGGTGACAGTGGCCGTGACCGTATCCTGGTAGGTACCGGAGAGGGCGGCCTCAGTAGCCGGTATCACACCATAAACGTTGTACGTGATTGCGGCGCCGGTCCCGAGCTCAGTGACTGTAGAACTGCCGTTAGTGCCGTCACCCCAAACCGTGGCGCCACCCGAGGTGGTGTAGATGGAATACCCCAGAGTGAATGCAGTGTTTGTTGTGTTCGTCATTAACCGGTTGGCTAAGGTTGCGCCGGTACCAACTCCCTTGTCCAGCGCGACGATGAAATCGGCGCCAGTGGTGCAGTTCGCGGTAAAGGTTCCCGTCACACTGAGCTTCGCGCCCGAATAGGTGCCGAAGGGTAGCGTGCCAGCGGTGAGGGTGCAAGTATTCGCCACGGTTGCTGAAACGGCAATGGTCGTCGTGGCTGGTGATGCTGCAAAAGCGCTTGGCGCCGAGAGCAAAGCAAGCGAGAGAACCGCGGCAACCGATGCGGACAGAACATGAGTGTATTTCACGGAATTAACTCCCCCAAAAGAGATTTGTTGTGAAACTGTAAATATGATAAATGGGAGTTGATTTCACGTGATAACTAGTTAGCGTTATAGTCAGTAACCGATGAGATACAGGCACTGCCCAATCGGTTCCTTGAGTCGGTTACTTTCGTTAATTTTTCTTCATACTATGTGACCCAGATCACAGCTTTCGGTTCAATAGACGATTGCCACAGTCATGGTTCCGGGGTTCGCGTCCTCGGTGGAACAGCGCGCAGCCTCGATGATCCCTGCTGGCGAGCCCAAGGAGACGGGTCGAAGCAAACCATATTCGGAATTCTCGGTTACTTTGATTGACGGGGCACGCGGCAAGAGAAAATTGCGATCGCCTGCACGCGCGAAGCCGCGAAGGTCAGCGAGACCTGGAATGGTTGAGCCGGGTTTGGCAAGATCGGTGGCAGGATTGCTGTTGACAGTAACCTGGTAAGGCACAGAGAGAGAGCAGTTTACAGAGATGGGGGAGTTCAACTCCTTGGGCCCCGATTGGCCGCTATCGGCCACAGCCCCAGCCGGAGAAACCTGGCATCCCGCTTCGACAATTACGCTCACAGATATCGAAGCGGTACCCGTGGCGGCATATCCCGTGTTGCACACGAGCCCCGCTTGCAGCGCGACGATTGCGACGATGGGAACAACGGACCTGGCGAGCATCGTTCTCCTCCGACGCCGAACCTCAAACGGCGTTGGTCGACCGCGCCGTGAGCCAACCAATGCAAAAACCGCTTGCGGCTGGAACTCCGTGAGGCGCTTTTTTCGGCCAGAACCATCGGAACTGGTTCTGGATTCTGGTCTATGGGGTATGTATCGTCGATTCTTAAAGAAGCCTTAGAATTCGGGCCGCTTTTCTTAGACCTTCGTAATGTGCGGCGCCTACTCGGCAACGTGATCATTTAGCTTTTTCGAAGCGCGATCGCTTAATGGAACATTTGTGGGTGTCGATGAGGGAATTCTCGCGTAAGTGCCTACAAATCGATGTTTCCGTAGATCCAATTCTGGTCACTTGTGCTCAATCGATAATGGAGCAGCAGGCTGTCTCCGTCGCGCCAACTTGAGCTGCCTGCATCGTAGTACGCCAGCACAACCATGATCTCGGTCCAGTTACTCGCGAAGACGGGACTTCCGCTTGACACACTCGAAAGAGGAACTACGGCTTCGATCCTTCCCGTGGTTGGATCCCATTGCGGCGAAATCACCCCGCCGATGCTGGCATCCTGCGACCATACGCCACCCGCAGCGGTCCAGTGTTGAAAAACGTTCGAATCGCTGTCGCGCTCCAGCATGTACACCATCGGCCTTCGCAGTGATTCGCCCGACAGCCCGATGGATGTGCCGGAAGCGCTCGGATTGGCGAAATCCTGACTGTAAACGCGCAACGCGAAGAGCGGCTGCTGCTGATATGCGGAGAGTTGATTCGCGGCACTATCGACACGCAGATAGAGATTGGAGCCGTCGTTGGCGATATACACTCTCTTGATCTGGTACGTCGCGGATGGCGCAGATGTGGTCTGCGGACCGATAAAGTAGGGGACGTTGCTCCACTGGTCCCAGTCATTCGCCGTAGCAAAGCTCACGTTGATGCTCTTCCACGTGCCGGCGTTGTAAATGGGTGGAACAATGCCGAGAGAGTACTGCCCTTCGTAGATCAGGGATGCAAGGATGAAGGAAGAGGCTGTCAGCGGCTCGCACATCGAGCTGACGAGAGGTTGCAAAGTCACATTGGAGACGGCTTCTCCGGAAGGCATGTAGCCTGCACCTGTGATGCTTGCGAGCCATTGCAGCCGCGATAACGCGGTGGCTACGTCGCCCGAGAGAATCTCGTAGATTGCCACCCACATGCTCATCTGCGGCCACGAGGGCTCGGGGCCAAGCGCCTCATTTCCTCCGGGACTCCACGCGCCCGTGTAGTAGAACGTATCTCCGAGGTACCGGCAGAGCCCGTAGTTCTGCTTGGTGAGAGTGTTCACCACGGTCGAGATGTGATCGGATGCCCGGCCGGATTCATGGTCGACCGCGCCCAGGGCAATCAGAACGTCCGATGAGGAATCGATGAGCGGCTGTACGCTGTTGTCCGCATTGACGGCGCGATTGTAGTAAGAAAGCGGATTCCACATTCCCGGTGGATACCAGGTGGACGGCCGTTGCATCGCTGTCATGATGGAGGCCGGACCGCCGGCATACCACTCCGTCAGAGATGTTTCGCCGAGAAGCTCCGCCATGCACTGTGTGGCATAAAGGCCGATCACATACCATGTTTGCGTGTAGGTATTGTGCTCGAGGCCCAATGCCTCTTCTTCCCAGATGCTGAAGTCAGCCTGTCCGAAACCGTTCGGCTGCAGATTGCTGAGAATCCAGTCCGACGCTAGCTTTACATTCGGCCACAGATCGGTGAGGAACTCGGTATCGGCCGTCAAGGTATAGTGCCGATACACTCCATAGATGAATGCGCCAATCGAGTCATACTCGGGCTCGACGAAAGGCACATAGGCGCTGCTCCACATGTCGTAGGTGGTCTTCCAGGTCCCGTCGCTGCCCTGCAGGCTGGCGAGCCAGCGAAGATGGCTCTCCGCTTCTGCGTGATGTCCGCTGGCGTCAAGGGCGATGGTTGTGATCGCGCTATCTCGTACCCAATTCTTGTAACCGTAGGCAAATGGATTGGTGGTAGCAACGAAAGCGCCACTCACCGGATTTTGCACGTTCTTGATCATGATCAGCATGCGATCGAAGAGCGTGTTCAATCCCTCGTCGTCGAAATTGGCCCGCTTGCCGCTGCTTCCATTTGTCAGCCATGCGTTATAGGCAGAGGCGGTGCTCGAGAACCACACATCGCCCGTGGACGCGCGGGCCGCTGCGATGGCCGCCTCTGCGTCCGCTTGGGTATCAGAGATACCGATGTAGAAGTAGATCGTCTGTGAACTCCCTGCATCCACAGTGACGCGGCAGTTAAACGCGAGATCCAGATCGGGGACAGTAAGATCGGCGTTGTTCTGCAGGGTTCCGCTCGCGTCAAAGCTGTACCAGGCAGCGCCGGTCGGGCTCGTCGCCGAGATGTCGGCTTCATTGCCCACCTGGTAGCCATCGACGGCTTGCAGGGCTCCGAGAAAAAGGAACAATTGTCCAGATGCCGACATGTCCGCGATCAAAGCATTATTGGTAGCGTCGTACCAGCCGTGAACGGTTTCTGTGCTGACCAGGTTGTTGGGGTGTACCTTGTCGAGCACGTTGAAGGTGAGCGCAGCGCTGGTTGGATTGGTCAATGTGTAGGCAATGACAAAGAATGGCTGATTGGGTGGCGCGGCGTAGCTCCGTGAAAGAGTCATCGCAGGCTGGACGCTGGCGCCCGCGTAGGTAAGGTAATTCGAGGTTAGGATGCCGGCGTTGCTGGCCCCGTTTTCGAACCAGCCTTCGCAATCGAAGTTCGACATCTGGTTGTACTTGATGTTGTTCGTCTCATCGCGAAAAAATCCTTCGTACTCCACGATCTGATTCACGTCCCTGGCCGCTAAAGAACCGACGAGATAATGCAACTCGCTCAGGCATGGGCCTTGGGTTGAGGTATCAAGTTGCGTGAGCGTGCCGGCCTTCCAAACGCCCATCATGTTGTTCCAATTGGAGAGGTAGAGTGCGCGTGTCGATGTGGTCGAGGGATTGGTTGTACCCATGGCTCACCTGCTTCAGGGGATTGAGATTTCCTGTCTGCACAACTGTGCACATTAAATGAGGCAGAATTGTGATGCGGAACGGGCTGTCAGCAGTGCAAATCGGGACCAAGGGATGGAAGAGCGCTAGGAATCCAGGGGCGAATCGCGGGGAGCGAAGCTTTGCTGAACTGGGCTTCTCTAGGGGTCGCCGCGACCTATCTAGAACCATGAACAAGAACCTTCCCGGTGTCAAGGGATTTCTTGACTGACAAGCATCGGAATCTTGGCGGACGGCCGCCAGAAATCGACTCCAACCGCTTGCGGTTGTCGGGTACTACTGTTTGAGCGAATTCCAGGCGGGCTTCAATAGGATCAACGATTTCGAGTGGGATCTACCGGAGACGAAAGCAGCGAATTCGCCTAACTGTTGTTGTTCAAGTTCGTAGACAGGGACGAGCTTACCGGCCATCATGCGAATCGTCTCGACGTCAAGCACGAAGACGCTTACCCAGAACAACCCTGGGTCAACGATCTGGCAATACTGCTTTGCCAGATGCGAGCCTCATCCTTTGCGTCGCTCGTCTAGAAAATGGACCTGGTTTACCCAGATTACCCAGAGCCCGAGAGATCGTGTCGAGGATCCCACAGTTTCGTTCTACCTGAGTCTCAATATAGCTATCGAGAAGCCCTCAAGGCTTTGTCCGCCTGGATGGCAGTTTCGCGGGCGAAATTGAGCGGAAGAGAATGACCCTGATCCCAGGTTCCAGTGAGGGATCCGTCTGTGTTAACGGTCCCGTTCCACATTCCCTGCACGGCGGGAACAGTGAAAGTGACGGACCTTCCGTCAACGTGAAAGTCGGCGCAGTGAATGCCCATCGCCCCTCGATCGAGGCTGTCGAGAGTGCCTGTCACTCCACCCGCGGCGTTTTGTTTCAAGTGCAACCTTATGTGCAGCGGGCCGAGAGTTCCTGCGTAGTCTCCGGCGATAGTCGGGTTCTGCTGTGCAAAGACAGGTGATGGCAGCATCGCAAGCAGAGCCAGAGTAACTATGCTCGTGATCATTCCGATGCCGAGCTGGATCAGAGTCTTGTCTGATTTGGTTTCATTCGCGCAGATCATGATGGGTAATTCCTCTTGGGGGGAGAATGCACGCCACTTAGGTTACGAGCGGCCAATGACCTATCGTCATGTATTCCTTTTTGGAGGTCAACTGCATTCTGGAGTTACCAGCCACGTCGGTAATAAATATTGCGGTACTTTTGGGGGCCAGTTGCGCTGTGCCTGCCGATGATACTGCAGCGCTTAGCTACATTGTCAGCTAGTGGTATGACCACCAGTTGCACTCATTTCGCACGCCCGAAAGCGTGGTATGTTCGGGTGCCGTACAAATCATATGTTACTTTTGTTACTTTGGTAATTTATTAAATTGCACGATATCACAGTGGTAGTACCACTTTCATGTTACCGTCGGTTTAACTTCAGATTACCAAGGATGTAATTGGTTAGGGACTCTCGGCTTCGGGAGCCCCAAGAAAGGTTTGTATGTCGTTTTTGCGTAGGTCAGTTTGGATCTTAGTGCTTCTCTGCTCAGCCAGTTTCCTAAATGCTCAGTTCGATAGCGGAACGGTGGTCGGAACTGTCCGCGACTCGGTCGGAGGGGCTGTGTCGGAAGTCTCCATTACGCTTGAGAGTCTGAGTACTGGCATCTCACAAACAACCATCAGTAACAGTGCGGGAGGATATACATTCTCGAGCGTTCCTGCCGGAGATTATGCCATCAATGCGAGTCACGCTGGCTTCAAGGACGTTTCCACTTCAGCCTTCACGGTAACCGTGGGCGCTCCGCAGCGCGTCGAGCTGGTTTTTTCCTATGTGGAAGGCGGCTCCCAACAGGTACTCGTAACGGCTTCGGCCCTGTTGCTTGAAACCGACAGCAGCGATCGCAGCATGCTCATCAATCCCACCGAGGTTATCAATCTGCCTTTGAACGGCAGAGATCCGGCTGACCTTGCGCTCATCGTTCCCGGCGTGAATAAGTCCTTTCTTGAAATCGAAGGCGCCACCAGCCGCGAGGCCGCATACAACGTCAACGGCCTTCGCAACCAGGTCAACTCCTTCCTTCTCGACGGCTTGGATAACAATAGTTGGAGCTTGAACGATCTGGGCTTCGCCAACCAGGAGACTCAGCTCAATCCCGATGCGTTATCCGAGTTCCGTTTTACCACCGGCGATCAGAGCGCGGAGTTTGGCCGAGCCGCCGGTGGCATTGTCAATGAGGTGTCGAAACGCGGCGGCAACGAATATCATGGCGCATCGTGGGACTACCTGCGCAACACGGTTCTCAACGCCAACGGGCCGATTCCTCCGACTAACGGCGAAAAGTCATCTCTCATTCAGAACCAATTCGGCGCCGACATCGGCGGTCCGCTCGTACGCGGAAAACTCTTCCTCTTCGGCGACTACGAAGGCTTTCGCCGTCTGCTGCGCGCCCCCATGTTCGCCACCCTGCCGAGTGCCGCGCAGGCTGCCGGACAATTCGTCGACCAAAGCGGCAATGCCATTCCTATCACCAATCCGTATACGAAAGCCGTTTACTCAAACGGTGTTATCCCCATCGCCGCGCTTGAGGCCACGATGCTGCCAGGAACGACAACCTCACAGATCAGCCCCCTGGATATGACTGTTCTGGGCCTCCTACCGACCGGCGCTCTGGCCACGCAGACCCCCGGCGCAGGCAGCAACTACGTCTCGTTCCCACTGGGAACGGAGGACTCCGATAAGGGCGACGCGCGCATGGATTTCCATATCAACCGAAACATGACTACATTCGCCCGCTACAGCCAGCGCAGGTTCAACGCGCTTGATCCAGCGCCTATTCCGGCTCCTCTCTACTCAACCGCAAAGGGCAACATCGACCAGGACAACAAGCAGTTGGCAACGGGATACGTCTTCCAATTGACGAATGGCTCTGCGATCGATGCGCGTGTGGGCTTCAGTTGGAACGCCGGCGCACAAAAGCCAACCTCGATCGGGCAGACCAACCTCCTGGTCGCCGCCGGGGAGCCCAATGTGCCTTCCGATCCCTCGTTCACAAGTGGTCTGAACACCGTCACCGTAACCGGCTTTACACAGTTCGGACGCAACACCCAACTGCCGACCGTAGTCAATCCATTCGTCGTTGATCCGAAGGTCAACTACTCATTACTCAAAGGCCGTCACAGCTTCAAGTTCGGCTATGAATGGCTTCGTGAATCGCAGGTGGTGAGCAACTTCAAGCCGGTATTCGGCGCCGACACTTACAGCGGGAAGTTCTCTCAAGGCGCAACTAAGTACACGGGCACCGATCCCAGTTATGCCGAGGCATGGAACCTGGCCGACTTCATCTTTGGCGCGCGCAGCAAGTACGAGCTAAGCGCCCATCACGTGGTGGAATACAACCAGCGGATGCACTTCTTCTATGCGCAGGACGACTGGCGCATCGCCCACAAACTGACGCTCAACATTGGCATGCGTTACGAATTTGCGACGCCGCCTTATGAGACCAACAATCAGCTCTCCAATTACAATCCTGTCACCAGTCCGACCGGCGGTCTGGTCGTGGCCAGCAGCGGTTCCATCTTCAACCGCGCCCTGATCAATCGCAACGACACGAACTTCGCTCCCCGCTTCGGCCTGGCCTACAGCCTTACCTCCAAAACGGTTGTGCGCGCAGCTTACGGCATCAGCTATCAGCAGTTCCTTCGCGCCGCAGTGGTCAATGAGCTGGCGCAGAACGCCCCTTACAGCATCGACAACGTGATTACTCAGTATGCGCCGGCTTCGAAGACCCCGCAGGCTGTCTGCACCTCGTTGGCTGCATCTCCTCTCACTTGTTTCCAGCCCACTCAGCTTGGCATGGTGAACAACTTCCTTTCCTTGTCGAACTACTCGCCCTTGTCCACGACCACTACCTACGATCCCGCCAGAACCCCGACCACATATGTGCAAAGCTATCAACTCTCCGTGCAACGGCAGTTAGCTAGGAGCGCTTATCTCGATGTGGGCTATGTCGGCAATTATGGCGTTCACGAGGAAATTGTGCAGGACTATAACGAAGCAGTGCCAAATGCGGCCGGAGCTACGCTCACCTTGCAGCAACGCCGCCCTATTCAGACTTACAGTACCATCCAGGAATCCTTCAACGAAGGTCCGTCGCGCTACAACGCCTTGGAAGCAAAGCTGGAAAAGCGTTACGCTAATGGGATCTATCTTGCCAACTCCTTCACTTGGTCGCACGCGCAAGATGTGGCCGCCGCCAATCAGGAGCTCAATAACAACGACAGCCCTGTTGTGGACCTTTACAACATGATGGGGTCTTACACTCGCTCTGCTTATGACCGGCCCCTGAACGATTCGCTCGCCATGGTGGCGGACCTCCCCTTTGGCAGGGACAGGCGCTTTGCCTCGCATGCCGCCGCACCGCTGCAATTCGTTATCGGTGATTGGCAGTTGACCGCCCTCAACTACTTAATCGACGGATTGCCCATCAATATCACCTACTCACCATCCACGGCTCAGCAGTTAAGCACCGAAACCAGCTTCCTCTACCGTCCGAGTCTGTCCGGAAACCCAGTCTTGAGTTCGGGTAATCGGACGCCGACCGCGCCGGGTCAGTATCATTATCTCGACCCGAGCTCGAACGTCATCACCATACCCACCGCGGCCAATACTCCTTATGGCAATTGTCCGCGCAACGTCGCCCGCGCTCCTGGCTTCGCCGACCTCGATCTCGGCTTGCACAAGCGCTTTTCTTTAGGCTTTGAGAACGTCGGCCTGGAGTTCCGCGCCGAGGCCTTCGACGTCTTGAATCGTTCCAATGCTCAAGCTCCCGATAGTGTCGCAACCGACCCTGGCTACGGCATCGTCAACTCCTACTTTCCCAGCAGGGAACTGCAGACGGCTCTGAAGCTGGTCTTTTGAGGTTGCGGTGACTTCCGTCGGTGTAGTTGAAACTGGTGATCCGAAGTCCCGGGTCTCGATTCGGAAGCCCGGGACACAGAACAACAGTTTTCAGAATGCCGTGAACTGCTAAGCTGCACCGATGACGCTGGCGGGAACTGTGCCGGCCTTGGTTGGAAGAGGCAATGACGGTGCCAGAATTCAACGGCGCGCGTTGCTCAGCCCTGAAACAGCGCGATCAAAAGGCGACATACTCTGGGAGGGAACGAGCGAGATGAAGGCGAAATGCAAGTGTCGGGTCAGTGCGCTCGCCTTAATGGGAATCATAGCAATTTCTAATTCGAGCAACTCTGCGAGCGCGCAGCAGGAAATGAGCGCCTTTGCTGCTGCTGCGAATTTTAGCCTCACTACTGGTATCGCCACCGACAGCACAGGAGCCGTCTATGTAGCAAACTCGCATAACACCATCCTCAAGATTACGCATGCTGGAGTCGTGATGACGTTCGCGGGCAAGCCGGATGTGAGAGGGAACGCCGACGGCATCGGTTCTGCGGCACGTTTTTTCTACCCCATTGGTATTGCCACCGATGGCGTCGCAAACGTCTATGTGGCGGACAAGGTCAGCAACACGATCCGCAAGATCACGCCGATGGGAGCAGTAACGACCTTGGCCGGCACCGCGGGCGTTACCGGCCATGCAGATGGAACAGGTGGGAACGCAAGTTTCTCTAGCCCCGTCGGCGTTGCCACCGACAGTCTAGGCAACATCTATGTGGCGGACTCTGGCAATAACACCATCCGTAAGGTCACCCCAACTGGTGTGGTGACGACAATTGCCGGCCTGGCAGGTGTAAGTGGTGAATTGGATGGCATTGGCGCGGCGGCGAGGTTCACTGCTCCTTACAGCCTCGCGACCGACAGTGCTGGAAACCTCTTCGTGGCTGAGATGTCCAGCCATATCATCCGCAAGATAACGCTGGCAGGAGTAGTGACGACTTTAGCTGGCAAGGCTGGCGAGGCCGGCCATGCAGATGGAGTTGGCGCGGACGCGACCTTCTCCAGTCCTCACGGAGTTGCAACTGACAAAGCAGGCAATGTCTATGTGGCGGACTCTGGCAACAATACCATCCGTGAGGTTACGCCAACTGGTGTGGTGACGACAATCGCAGGCCTGGCAGGCGCAGGCGATAGTGGCGAATTTGATGGCATTGGCGCGGCTGCGACGTTTTTGCAGCCCATGGCTATTGCCACTGACAGTGCAGGCAATGTGTTGGTGCTTGAAGCGGATAACATCCGGAGAGTTGCTCCGACGGGCGCAGTGACGACATTCGTCGGTGCGCTGTTTGGGCCATGGCATTTACAGGATCAATTCTGTGAATGGGATGTTCCGCCCGACAGTGGAGCCGCTGCGAGATCAGGAACGAGAAAATGCTCTCTAAATCTTGGGACAACTTACTGCTCGTCATCGATTGAAGTTACCAGTGCCAGCCCAAGAAGCGCTAAACCAAAGCTAAACCTGGTTTACGATGCGTTAAATAACGTAACTGGAGTTGATACGAAATTCAAAGTCGAGCCTGCCGAAAAACCTGCGCCGAAAGACGATCCGCCCGGAGATCCGCCTCCCGCTTCGTGGCTGCATTACGTAGTCACGATTAAGGTGTCGTCGACTAGCTCGTGTAAGTAGCCGGCAAATTGCATAAAAGGCGATGCCCAGAAGAGACACTTCGGCCGCTCGAACGGCCGAAGTGTCTTTGAGTTCGTGCGTCACAGTTTCACAGTTTCTGTGACGTTGAGCGGATTTGGCTGCAGGTTGCTGACTCTGGATGAGTTCCAAGCTTCACAGTTTCACAGGCAGGTTTTTTACGATTTATATAGGGGGTGGAGAACAGTGGTTAGTGACTGGGAGGCCGGGTGCCAACTGGTACCCCGGGGTGGGGGTAGGGAGTAGCCAGTTTGGGAGTAGGGGGAGGGGGTGGCTCCGCCCGCTTCCAGATTCTCGCCCATACCACGGGTTGGGGGTGATAGGGGTTAGCGGCGGGGGCGAGTGGGGAGAAGGCGGTAACATCACTATCGATACAAAACTGGGGTATGGTATGTGCAGGATCTA
>Ga0187847_10002306_pt1 | contig 15553 bp, 15 predicted proteins | sample June2016WEW_4_10_FD_132458 | JGI IMG/M metagenome (GOLD analysis project Ga0187847, IMG submission 132458) | Peatland microbial communities from SPRUCE experiment site at the Marcell Experimental Forest, Minnesota, USA - June2016WEW_4_10 | ecosystem: Environmental > Terrestrial > Soil >...
CGCGAGCGGGCCTACCTTTATTCTCGGCCTATGATCTGGAAGCGGGTTGCCCAGTCCTATATGGCCACCATTCTGCGAGCTCGCGTCCACGCGGCGGAGCAAGTTCAAATTGCGTGTGCCATCCAGACAAATACAGGGGAAGCCGAACAACGCGTTGTAAATGCCTGAGAGATTCAGGACCTATTCTCTTCGTTATTGCTAGAATTGTGAGCAATTGTGAAAGCGGTTCTGCTTGATGTCCCTGAACATGTCTCTCAAACACCTCACCTTGCTCCCAAGGCGGCGATCTCTCCTGACCGCTCCGTAGCGAAGCTTTGCACATAGACAAGACCACGCAGTGCCTACCTGCTTACCCACTCAAGGGCAAGACAGGTGGCGCTTCAAGAATGACCTATGGGTGCCAGACGGTACCTGCGTCAATTCCGGAATGATTTTGAGAGGCTGCACCAATCAACGCCGGCTGTTCGTTCGCTGCAAGGGCCAGGAGAATCAGCGCCGCCCCCGCATACGCCAGTGGATCGCGAGCCTGGCCGAGAGCGCCTCCGGTCGCTTTCATTGCCTGACCGTATCCTCTTTCTGTCACTAAGCTGAAGCATCGCCTCAATACAAAACACCCGACAGCGGAAAGGAGCAGATCCGACATGATGGCACGGTATGTATGAATACGGCTGGCTATTGAAGTGCTCATCGCCTGACCTTACGCCGAACAATGGAAGATAGATGTACATTCTTGCTCGCCAACAATGCTCCCATCGCGAGAAGTCGATCGGAAGCGGGACAGCGGTGTACGAAACAGTGCCGCTCGAAGGGGATATTGTCCTTGGACGGCTCCGCTCGCGCCGTTTTGGAGCGCGCATATGCAAATCTCCCTGTCGATGCCGCTTTAGCAATAATTACGTGATGTGATTTTCCACATTGGGGTCTTGGAGAACCGTATGTTTGAGATCGGGAAGGAATTCCTCAGTCGAAGAGCCCGCATTACGTATGGCTCGTGAATCTCGTTCTTTAGCAGGTGTACCCATCCTGTATCTCCCAAATGCGGAACCAGGGTGTTCGAGCAACCTGGCAAACTGCTCAGAAGAGATTGGCTTGCTGAAGTAATACCCTTGGGCCTCGTCGCAATTCTGACTCTTGAGAAACGCGAGATCTTTGGCGGACTCCACGCCCTCGGCAATCACTCGTAGCTTCAAGCTCCGGCCCATGCTGATGATTGCGCTCACGATCGTCGTGTCGCCCAAGGGTGCTGTAATTTCACGGATAAAGGACTGGTCGATCTTGAGCGTATCGACTCTGAGTTCGCGAAGATAACTGAGGCTTGAGTAGCCTGTCCCGAAATCGTCGACGGCCACCTGCACTCCGAGTTGTCGCAGCGCTAGGAGGGTGGGTGTTGCGAATTTGGCTCGCTCCATGAGCCCGCTCTCAGTCAATTCGATCCTGAGAGACTCGGGCGCAAGGCCAGTTTCGTCGAGGATCACGATCAGGCTCTTGAGAAAGTCCTCGCTTCGAAATTGGAGTGGGGAGACGTTGACGGACATGGTTATCGGGCGCATGCCCGCAGCCGTCCAGGCCTTGGCTTGCATGCAGGCTTCACGCAAAACCCATGCGCCAATCGGCAGAATCAGTCCGGAGTCTTCCGCAACAGGAATGAATTGTGCAGGGGGGATCAGTCCCCTTGTGCAACTTGTCCAGCGCACCAACGCCTCTGCTCCGGTGATCGCTCCCGACTCGAGGTTCAGGATGGGTTGGTATTGCACAGTGAACTCGTGCCGTTCCAGTGCTCGTCGCAGGTCTTCCTCCATGGATTGCCGCTCGACCGCCCTGATGTTCATCTCGGGCTTGAAAAACCTAAAGGTCTGTCGTCCGCCCTCCTTGGCCTGATACATGGCGGTGTCGGCATTCTTCATGAGTGTTGCCTCGTCTAGACCGTCATCCGGGTAGACGCTTATGCCGATGCTTCCGGTGATTTGTAGTTCGTGGCCGTCAATTGAGTGGACTTCCCTGAGAACTCTTAGGATTCTCCTGGCAGTGATGGCAGCGTCTTCTGCGCGCTGTACGTCCTGGAGTAGCAGCACAAATTCATCGCCACCTTGCCGACTGACCGTGTCTGGCGAGCGGACACATCCCTCCAGCCTCTCGGCCACGGACCTAAGAAGCTGGTCACCTGTTGGGTGTCCGAGGGAATCGCTTATATGTTTGAAATTATCCAGATCCAGGAAGATGATCGCCAACGAAGTTAGCTTGCGGCCTGCCCTCGCGATCGCTTGGTTAAGCCGGTCGTTCAGTAACAGTCTATTCGGGAGGCCGGTCAGCGAGTCGTGCTCTGCCAGATGGGCAATTTGTTCCGCCAGCGCTCGCGCCGCGGTTACATCGCGAAACACAAGAACCGATCCTGCCGCCAGCCCTGAACCGTCATGGATAGGGGCGACTGAGTCTTCAATAAAGATCTGATGGCCGTCTCTGCGGGTGAGAATACAGTTCACCGGAAGATGCGCAAGTCTGCCATGCTGGATCGCTTGCGCTGTTGGGTCGGCGGCGACTTTTCCGGTACTCGCGTCCATGATCCGAAATGAATCGGCCAGTGGTCTGCCTGCCGCTTCTTGAAGGGACCAGCCAGTCATCCTCTCCGCGACCGGATTGAGAAAGGAGATGTTCCCTGCGAGATCAGTGCAGATCACAGCATCACCAATGCATTCGAGCGTAATCTGGGCCCGGCTCTGTTCGTTGGACAAGGTCTCTTCGAGAATTTTGCGGGCGACTGAATTGCGCATGGCACGCATCAGTTCGTGCGGTTCGATCTGGCCCTTGATGAGGTAGTCTTGCACGCCTTCTTCCATCGCGCGCATGGCTATAGCTTCATCTTCCAAATTGGACAACAAGACAATGGACGCGCCACGCGCGGCCGCACGGGCGCGTTTCACTGCTTGGAAACCGGGTGCGTCGATACAACCAATATCCAACAGGACCACCCCGATCGACTTCCCGGTGAGATATGCTTCGGCGGCGGCTATGCTTTGTACGCACGTCAACGTGAAATTGTCGGAGCCTTGGTCGCTAAACATCTCCTGCATCAGGCGAGCTTCTTCTGCGTCGTCCTGAATCAGGAGCACTGTCTTGACTGCTCTTCTTTTCATCCGTCAATCCGCCCAGCAACCGCCGCAAATTCCGTTGCCTTGGCTTCGTCTCCGCTCCTCTGGATCCAAATGGGCTCGGGAGCTTCGGCTTTGCAACCTCGCCGATTTGCAAAGGGCAGACTCTCAATCGCCTTCATAAGAACCGCAACACCGTTGCCTTTCGCATAAAATGCATCGGCCGTCACTCCATCGGGAACCTGGCATCCGCAGAATGCACCACTCATCGCTATCACACGAACAATTGGGAATTGAATGCGGACTAGTGGTAGCAATTCAAAACCAGACATGCCCGGCATGTTGAGGTCGGAGAGCAGAATTTCTGGGACCTCTTCGTTAATCTCGACCAGCGCAGCTAAGCCATCCGCCGCACACCGCACGCGATGTCCGAGTACCTTGAGAATCTCTGCGAGAGAACTTCGCACGGTCTCCTCATCCTCGACGATCAAGATGGAAGCTTTGAGATCTTGCATGTGCCGCTCCGATAAACACAATTGATATTGGGCGCAAGTATCTCAGTGCTTGACTTTCAATACTGGTCTCTTATGACCGCCGTTTCCGGGCTTGTCGAGGTTTAACCGGCGCCTCGGAGCATCGAGGACGCCAGGCTTCACTGCGTTGTCGTCAGGCATTCGGTCATGGAGAACTACTTTCAGCAAGGACTTGTGCACATGGATGCGGCCGTTGTATTCGACAAATCCCAGCCGGCGGAATCGATTCATGAAAAAGCTGACGCGAGAACGCGTAGTTCCAATCATTTCGGCAAGCGTCTCCTGAGAGATCGGAGGAATCTGCGTTTCCGGCTCACCCGGCTCACCATATTCGGCCATCAAGAGAAGAATTCTGGCCAAACGTTTCTCACTGGAGTTGAAAAGTTGATCGACAAGGTCGGCCTGGCTCCGCATACTTCGCGCCAGCAGGAACTTCAAGAACAGATCAGAGAACTGATGTTCTTGGTGCATTACCCTAATCATCTCCTCACGGCCTATCTTGAGTGCTGAGCAGGCGGTGATCGCCGTGGCTGTGGATAGACGCAATCCGGGCACTCCAGATAGCGCTTCTTCTCCCACAAATTCGTGCGGTACGAGCAGAGTGACAGTGGCTTCCTTGCCGGCAGTCGAGACAACGGTGATTTTTGCCCGGCCCTTTTGCAAATAGAAAACCGAATCCGCTGAATCTCCCTGCGAAAAGAAAGTCTGTTTTGGCTTCAGTTCAACGATCCTTCGGCCAAGTCCGGCGCTAGCGAGGAATTCTGCGAGATCGAACACGATGGGGGGTGCGAAGGCCATCCTTAGGCCACCTTTCAGGGCTACACCATCGAGTAAAGACGCTGTAGGCTTCGGACACGGGAATCGGCTACACTCCTATCGTTTCCATTTTCTAATGAACCATTTACCACGTCTGTATCGTTTTATACACGGTATGTCATCTATCAACCACAGCGTACCGAGCCGCTACGCTGAATCCCAGCGTGCAACTTCCGCCAGCGTCCTGACTCTTGCCGATGGGGAAAGCATCTCCACATCTCCCGGCACCCGGCCACGCGCATCTGGAAAAAACATACGCGCGAAGCGGTCCGAACCCTCGCCCCTGAATGAATAACGACAGAGAACTCGGCGATGCGCATCGGTGGGACTGAGCAGTTTCGAACCCAAGAGACCGCAAGGTGTCCACAATTGAGCAGAACGAATCCGACAAGCCGCGTCAACTCTATTTCAGTTCGCGGATGAGATGATCGTCCGCAACCACCAGCGGAAAGGCCGGGACAGGATAATGGAAGAGCATCGGTGCGGAATGGCAGCAGCGGCGGTCGAAGACTTTCGGTGCATGAATCTCTTCGACAGCGCAACGATTGTGACGCAGGACCCCAGGTATACATTCCTTTACCGAAGAGTGGATGTCGAGGTCGAGGATAGCCGGTGCAGTCGCGTTGCAATCAAAATGGAAGACCCGCGTTGCCAGAGTCTTGCTTTGAAGTGGTGATCGAAACTCCTGATTCCTAAACCTCAACTCAGCCCTCAAGTGTCTTGGCGAAAGAGCGGACTATCCTTGGCTCTTCGAGCAACCGCCGTAAGACGATGATGCATGAGATGGTTTGCCCTATGCTAGCTTCGCATAGGGCTGGCCACGTTTTGTTTGCGAGCCGATCCCGTCCGGTTTGCTTCGAGGATTCTCGAGGTGTTAGGTACACTCGTCTTCTGCGATCCTAGTCGCAAAAACTCAATGCCCAGCAAGGGCAGAGCGCTTGAATATCTGGGGATCGCCGGCCAACGATCATGTGTTGCGAATAGAAAGCGCAATAGCAAACACCGATGGCGACAACCGATCCGTGTCTCCTCGGACCCGGTTGTCCCACCGATGTGCATACCCTGGACAATTGATCTTAGTGCTTGCCCCCGCCTGCGTGGCCACGCCCATCGCGAACTTCGTTGCCCTTGAAGTGCGCAACTTTATCGAGACGGCGTGAAGGCTCTGCTTTCTCGCCGCGCTGTGGCCTTGGGCCGTTATAGCCATGTTCTGGGTGAAAACGATTGTTGACGTGTCCGCGGAAGCTGTCAGAACCATGAAACCAGGGACCAGCGCCAAGGAAAACGCCACCCGTGAACCATTCCGGCCCGTAGTAGCCGTAGGGCGCGCACTCATAGGGTGCGGCGTCGTAGTAGCCGTATGGACACTCGGGTGCAACTCCGATCTCAACAGCAATCTGGGCATTCGCTTTTGGAGCAGTTGCGATCAGAGCGCATCCTACAAAAGCTGCCAGCGCAACAAACTTAAATCCTTGCATATAAACTCCTCGCGATTGAGAGCCTTTGTCGAGCACCCCCAAGCTTTTCAGGGTAGGGCGCTTGATCGCCAGTGTCTGAGCACAAACGACCACGACATGACTTGTGAAATGCGAGTCGTCTCAAGCGTTCGGAACAGGCACTGAGTTGCCCTGCGCATTTTGTCTTACTCATCCCGCGAATTCACATACAGAGATGAAAACAGAGAGATGGGTTCGCTTTCTGGCGAACCCGCTCCGGAGGCATTAAGGATGGGCAAGAGTGCGGAGGTAGAAAAAACTGTGAGGGGGACTTGGAGGGATGCGGAGAACTGCTTATTGCGCGGAATTGTTTGAGGATGCCTCTTTGGTTGGACTCTACGGGAGTGCGCGCTCTCCTTACTGTGCAATATGGCTCGCGGTTTTCTGCTGCATTCAAACCGTCTGTTTGCAGGTACTCGGCCGCCAGCCGGCTGGATCTAGTCCGGGAAGCTACCTCACGAGAACAAGAGAGAAGAGACCGGCGCGGGTGTTTCTCATCCTGGTTAACGTTGGCTGCTTGCTTCAACGTGCCGATTGCCGGCGGCGGTCCATTGTGACCATACATACGCACGACGCCATTCTAAGATGATGCGTGCGAAAGACATTTGTCATTGAAATGGCAAAGACGGATTCATGCTCCTGCAACGCTTGGCGAACATGCGGAATGACATCTATCGCGTCGACGAAGCGATGCTCACAAAGCGAGAGAAGAGCACAACAAGGTCATCTGTCAGTATCGGTTTCGTTGCCTTTTTATAGTTGACCGGCTCGGGCGTGCTTGTAAGGCAGGAGTCACCAATCGCGCCCAAGGCATATCGATATTCAGAGTCGGATCAGACAAGAAACTGATCTACGAATCAACAAGAAAGGTATTCAAAGTGAAGAAGACTGGCCGATTAAAGCTTGCAGGGGAGATCATCGCCCGGATTAAGAAAGAGATGCAGGAGCCGCGACTGACGGAGTCTGTTCGCAAGGGTATACAGGGCAAGACTTCACTCGATTCATCGGCGATCCGTATAGAGAAGGTCTGATACTGCCTTCCATGAGGTTGTTCAAGGATGCGTCATTGGGGGCCTTACACCGTTTTCATCGATCCGCAACTTGCGTGTAGGTCAAAGTTGCTCAACGAATCGCGAAGCCTAAGGCCACAATAGGGTATGAACAAGTTCTGGATCGGTTTGGTTCTCCTTTTTTGCTTTGCAATGCCCTATACGGCGCAGGGACAGGTTGTGGTAGTTGTGCATCGCCATCACCATCATCGGCACCATCATCATCACCACCCCAATCTCAACCAGTAATTCGTCCAGGCTTCGAAAACGGTTGTTCCATGCGGACGCACCCGTTCGGGCTATTGGATGAGTATGTCGTGCAGAGACAATGGTGCCGTTTTCCAGCTTGCAGGATGTTGTAACTGCGACGATTGCCTGAAGGCTTCAAGAACTCGCAAGGTTGAACGAGCCTTCGAGGGATAGACAAGTCATTATCAAACCCAAGCACGAGAGAGGTTACATCCTAATGGAGCAATCAGTATTCGAACACGTGGGACAACAGATTGACGATACAGCGCACAAGGCTACACGGGCGGCATCCGCAGTTTCGGATGCGCTGGAAGACGGTGTAATGGCAGCTCGGCGCGTGGCAAGAGACGGCGCTGACGCCGCCACGGAGTTTCTTTACAACACAAAGAGGCGATTCGAACGACACCCGTTTGAAACAGTCGCAATCACATTTGCGGCAGGCATTGCTGCCGGAACAGCGATCGGCTGGATGTTGAAGCGGGGAAAGTCGCAGCAACGGTGCGAATAGCCTGGAAGAGAATCCGATAGCCCGGGTTCGTCAATTCGGTCATCCGGTCGGCGACCTCCCGGTCGTCTTCGTCGACGCCAGCTTTGTTTCTCAACGCAGAGTTTGGAGCCTGATCCGGGAAGGGATCTGAGAAGATGGGGACACCGGATTCAAGTCATGCTGTCGAGAACGCTCCTCCAACGGTAAACTCCGGCGCGCTTAGTTCTCCGGGTACCCTCCCGTCCCCAGACGAGTCTCAAATCCCCGCAAAGGCAAAGCAACATAACATTCGCGTCTCCCCTGCTGTCCTCGATGCCGCGGGGAAAGACGGAGATGACCTGCTTCGATCCTTGCACACAGCTTCCACAGGCCTCACACAAAGCGAGGCGGAGTCGAGAGCGCGCACTGCCGGGCCAAATGAAGTTGCGCAAGAGCGGCAGCGCGGCTGGTTCCTCAGTCTGCTGATCATCATTCGAAACCCTCTGGTCATTCTGTTGGCGGTTCTGTCGTCGATCTCCTTCGCCACCGGCGATCCACGCGCTGGAAGCGTCATGGCGGGCATGATCGTACTGAGCGTAACGCTCCGATTCCTGCAGGAGGCTCGTGCAGGCGCCGCTGCGGCGAAGCTCAAGGCGATGATCCACGTAACTGCCACAGTGCTGCGGGACAGCAAGCCAAGGGAGATACCCCTTCGCGACCTGGTTCCTGGAGACATCATCAATCTGTCCGCGGGAGACATGATCCCAGGCGATGTGCGAATTCTGTCGGCGAAGGATCTGTTCGTGAGCCAGGGTACGCTGACCGGAGAGTCGCTCCCCGTCGAGAAGTTTCACGATGCCGATCCACACGCTGCAAATTCGCCGGTCGAGCTCAAGAACACATGCTTCATGGGAACCAGCGTCCAAAGCGGCACTGCGACCGCGGTCGTTGTCGTCACCGGAGTCCGTACTTATCTCGGTACCATGGCGAGTTCTATCACGCAGGAAGGAACGCCAACAAGCTTCGACCAAGGCCTAAGCCGCTTCACCTGGCTCATGATTCAGCTCATGGCAATCATGGTGCCCTTGGTCTTCTTCATCAACGGGTTCACCAAGCACGATTGGAAGGGAGCATTCTTCTTCGCGATGGCCGTGGCCGTCGGCCTGACACCGGAGATGCTTCCGATGATTGTCTCCGTTTGCCTGGCCAAGGGCGCGCTGGCGATGAGCCGCAAAAAGGTAATCGTGAAACGTCTCAACGCCATTCAGAACTTTGGCGGAATGGACGTGCTCTGCACCGACAAGACCGGCACGCTCACCGAAGATCGTGTCGTCCTGCAACGGCACTGCAATGTCGCCGGGCGTGAAACGGACGAAGTCTTGAGGGATGGCTACCTCATCAGCCATTTTCAGACGGGCCTGAAGAACTTGCTGGATACAGCGATATTGAATAGTTCCGATTTTCACGAACAGGCCCTGATTGAGAAGTACAAAAAACTCGACGAAATTCCCTTCGATTTCACCCGGCGAATGATGTCGGTACTTGTCGAGAATCCCGAGGGCAAGGCAATTCTGCTCACTAAGGGCGCTCCGGAGGAGATCTTCCATCAATGCTCGCAATTTGAGCTTGACGGGAAGTTGTCACCTATGGACCCCACACTCATGAAAGGGTTGAAAGACCAGTATGCAAGCCTGAGCAATGATGGATTTCGGGTCTTGGCCGTTGCGATTAAGGAATTACCCGGGAAGAACTCATGCTCGAAGGAAGATGAACACGACCTTGTGCTGAAGGGATATGTCGCATTTCTCGATCCGCCCAAGCCCACCGCTGCAACCGCGATTGAAGCGCTGCACAAGCATGGCGTGGTTGTGAAGATCCTTACCGGCGACAACGACCTCATTAGCCGCAAGGTCTGCCGTGACGTGGGGCTTCTTGCCGACCCAATGCTACTGGGCGATGAAGTCGAGAAGATGTCGGACACCGAACTGGCAGAGGCTGCAGAGAAGACAACACTATTCGCCCGTCTCTCTCCTGCGCACAAACAGCGAATCGTTCATGTTCTCCGGACCAAGGGACACGTCGTCGGCTTCATGGGCGACGGAATCAATGATGCTCCGGCCTTGCGTGCGGCGGACATTGGCATATCGGTCGATACCGCAGCAGACATTGCCAAGGAGTCAGCCGATCTGATCCTGTTGCAGAAGGATCTGATGGTTCTCCAAGGCGGCGTTATCGAGGGCCGGAAAGTCTTCGCCAACATCATCAAGTACATCCGCATGGGAGCCAGTTCCAACTTCGGAAACATGTTCAGCGTGCTGGGAGCGAGCGCTTTTTTGCCATTCCTTCCCATGGCCCCGATTCAGATTCTGACCAACAACATGCTTTACGACTTCTCGCAGGTTCCAATCCCCAACGATGCGGTGGACGACGAACTGGTCGCGCGGCCGCGGCCCTGGAACATTGGAGAGATCAAGCGGTTCATTCTCTGCATCGGACCCATCAGTTCGATCTTCGACTACACGACCTTCTTCGTCATGCTTTATCTATTCAAGTGCTGGGATCCGTCCCGCGCCCCGCTCTTTCAGACCGGCTGGTTCGTTGAGTCCATCATGACCCAGACGCTCGTTATCCATATCATTCGCACGAATAAGATTCCATTCTTCCAGAGCCGCGCAAGCTGGCCGTTGTTGATCACGACATTGACCATCATGGCTTTCGGAGCATGGCTGCCTTATTCCCCGCTGGCCTCTTCGCTCGGCCTCAGACACCTGCCCACGATGTATTGGCCAATCCTTCTGCTGACGCTCCTTGCCTACATGGGCCTTACGCAAGGCGTCAAGGTATGGCTGCTGAGGATGAAATGGATTTAGGACAGAAGAAATCAATCAGGCCATTAGGCAGTTCCATGGAGTCCCATGGCCGCACAGTCAAAAAGAATGCACTCAGTCGCTTTCAGAAGTTCCTCGTCCAGAAGCACTTCAAAATGCCGGTGCGGGGCAGAAGGTTTCATCGCGCAGGCGGTATCGGGCTTCTACGTGCTGCGGTGCTGGGCGCAAACGACGGCATTCTGTCAACATCAAGTCTGCTGATCGGAGTTGCGGCGGCGCATGGAACTCATCGCAGCATCCTCGTCGCAGGCATTGCGGGCCTGGTGTCAGGAGGGATGTCCATGGCCGCGAGCGAGTACGTTTCCGTGCACTCGCAGGCAGACACCGAAGAAGCAGAACTTGCTCTCGAGCGCACAAAACTCAAGCAGGATAACAATGGCGAACGCCAGGCGCTGACCGCAATTTACGTGGCCCGCGGACTGGAGCCACTACTCGCGAATCAAGTCGCGCAGCAGTTGATTGCCTATGATGAATTGGGCGCATATGCCCGCGATGAACTCGGTATCTCAGAGAAGTTCCGCGCCCGCCCACTACAGGCTTCCCGTTCGGCTGCATGCAGCTTCGCCGTTGGGGCCATGATGCCACTCATAGTCACTGCGATCGCGCCCGAGGCGCGCTTGATTCCCATCGTGTCTCTATCCTCGCTGGCGGTTCTCGCTCTTATGGGCGGACTGGCCGCGCGCGCCGGCGGCGCAAAGGTGATTATGGGCGCAATGCGCGTGACTTTGTGCGGTGGTTTGGCGATGGCAATGACCGCAGGCATCGGATGGGTTGTTGGGGCAATTGCGTAAAGGCGCACATTCGACTTTCCGCCAGCTCACGGGAGCCCATTGGAGAATCTGCAGAGCTCACCGAGTTCGTCCAGATCGAGGCCATTCCCGGAGGCTGTCTTTATCAATACTGAACTCTGCGATTGGTTCAAACCAATACTGGAACTCCGGAGGAAGACCGCTAATTCAACGGACAGACAATGGGTAGAAATACGAAGCTGGGTCTCCCTCGTGGGTCGTGGCGAGGAAGTAGGTTCCCGGCGGTACATTGCGTAGGTCGAGAGCGACCGTGAGATCCGTGTGAAATCCCTGGACATTTGCAACAGCACGGGCGGTTGCCATTTCTGACGCTCCGTCGCGATCGGTAGCAACGGAGATAACGTAATTGCCGCCTGGGCTGAAGTTCGGAAGAATCACGTGGGTCGTGTCTATGGCCCGTGGAAGGATCACTGCCGGGAGGGTGTTTGCCTCAGTACCCCTGGTCGTGCCAGCCTGGCTGAGATCGATCGTCACAGCCATCGGGGCGGACTGGGCGACTTGGGTCGGTGAAGTCTGCGAATGTGTCCGCCAGTAGACCACTCCAGCGGCAGCCACACAACAAAGAAGAACCGACGCGAATACAGCCCATCGCCAATTCGCCGAGGTGCCCTGTTGCGGCGGAATGCCAACGTTTGGATACTCAGATTGCGCATTCCGGAGTTTACGAAGGTCGATCAACTCACGCGTACACTCGGCACACTTCAGGACATGAAGATACTTCGGATCGGAAAGATCCAGCTTCTCTGGAGTGAATACCCAGGCTTTCAGAGTTGAGTGATCAATACAGCCTATGCGTTCAGGATTTGGGTGCTTTTCGAGAACATGCTCCTGAAGCTTTTCAAAGAGCAAAGTATCGTCGTCATCATCCTCGAAAAAAGATTGATGCTCGTCCACGGAATCCTTTCCGGTCGCATGAAGTGCTTCTGCCGGAGTTTACTGCGGGGTACCCCGAATCCCCAATTCTTGTTGAATGCGTTCGAGAAATCGTTTGCATTTCATACGTATAGCCTCGCGGCTGGTTCCCGTCCTGGCCGCCACTTCCGCCCAAGACTCTGTGTTGCCATATCGCAGCATCATAGCCTCGCGCACCCTCGGCGGAGCATCAGCGAGAATTCTTTGAACATCGAGCGCGGCGTCTACCGCAGAATGAGCCAAATATGGGACTGATGCTTCGTGAGCACCAGAGAAATCGATAAAGGCGAGTCGTTTGCTTTCTCTGCGTCGACGCCGGACTTCCTGCCTGCAGAATCGCAGGAGGGTCGCACTCACATCTTCCTGATCTTTCGGGGGATGGTCGGTTAGATAAGCTACCGCTCGCTCTATTGCTTTTTCCATGATCTCGGCCGCCTGTGCCTCGTCTCCAAGCACCGACGCGGCGACGCGCTTCATGTCGAGCCAGTGTCTCTCGACGGCAGCCCGCACTGCCGGCATCATCTGTGACGAGCCATTCGAGTGCTGCACAATCCAGCAGCGGTCAAGTGGAGACGGGGAAGCCATGACAGAAAACCTGTAAAAATCCAATCGACACAACCCTGATCGGACGCAGGTATCGAGTCAGTAACCTCAATTTACCCGAAAACAGCCCGAATTTCCACATTGATAGCTAATTTTCCACTGACCCTGTTCGTTTTTGCTGTTTTCCACAGCCTTTATATGTAGAGGGCTCTTTGCCCTTTTGCACGCTCCCCCGTTGTTCGAGGTGCATATGGCTACTACTCGCCCGCCCACCGGGCCTGGTCCCCAATGGGGATCAGACGCCGTCGCTTTGGCAGAACAGGCCAGAGTGCTTTCGGGAAACAAACTAGCCCAGCTCGTTCGCAGGCTCCAGCGTCAGACTGGCCGGACGCAGGAAGAATGCTGGCGATTCATTATCAAGTACGGCATCAAGGCGGAGGTCGACCACCGTCGCTGGCGGGATGAAGAACTGGACGAAGCGCGGGAACTGCTCACGAAGCATTCGGTGGAGGAAGTCGCAAAGCGACTGAACCGGAGCGCAAAGGCGCTTCGCAACGCCCTCCAAAGGAGACAGCTCCGAGTTCGCGAGATTCGTTGTGACTGCTTCTCCCTGGAGTCCCTTGCTCAGGTGCTGCATCTGCGTCGCAGTGAAATCTTGAGCTGGATTGAACGAGGCTGGCTGCAGGCATCGATCACAAGACAGGCGAATCGAGCCAGCTATCGCATCACCCCCGAAGCTCTTAGTGCGCTTTACAAGCACCACCTCGAAGACCTGCTGAAGCGGCGCATCCCAAATCATTCTCTCTTCGAAGCGTACGTCCAATACTGTTTTTCACCCAAGCACACCACCGGCGAGCAACTTCTCGAAGTCCGCCGCGATAAACGCGAGCGAGAGGCATTCGCGGCCCTAAACAGCGGAGAGACTTTCTCTGAGGATGATGATGAGGAGGATGAAGATGGCACTTTCGACTGATGAACGCTCGAAGACGCTGAACCACCCGGTGTGTCCTCACTGCAGACGTACCATCGAAATAGCATGCCGCTCGTCCATTGTTGAAAACGGATTGAGTGTTGTCGCGGGCCTGGTCCTGGTATTGATGCTGATGCCACTGGCAGTCATTGCCTGGAAGTCGTGCTCTGACTTTCTTTCGGACAAAATATCGCACTCGATCCTCTATCACCCGCTTGAGGATTGGAGCCGATTCTAGGAACTCAATTACAACGTTCACGAAGTTCGTGCCAGACGAGCACTTCAAACAACAAACGTCCAACTGGATGAGTGACTCGGCCCGAACGCGTCAGTTGAAGGCTGACCGATTCTGAGCGAGCATGTTGAACACGAACCCATGGCTAGTAATCTCTGATTCACTTTCCGATAAGGTGGCAGCAATCGGATAGCTGAGCTGTCTCTGTTTCATGGAGCAAGTTGGCAGACGACGCACTCGTCCGCAGACTAGCTCCAGCTATGGCGCCGAGTTCTCGAATGGTAAAGTTCTTCCATGCTTCCTGCACAGCAACAAGGCCAACCCACGCGCCGCGAACTCCTCGCAGGCCTCGCCGCAGCCTCAATCTCCTCGGCTCTTCCCGGTATGCTAAGCGCTCAGCCACCTGCGCCCTCGCTCTGCTTCACCTCTGCGGTCGACATGGCGGCCTTGATCCGAGCCAAAAAGCTTTCGGCGCGCGAAGCTCTTGCGGAGCACCTCAAGCAGATTGATCGCGTCAACCCTCAGGTCAACGCCATTGTCACGCTCGTCGCCGACCAGGCAACCGCAGCCGCAGCCCGCGCCGACGAGATGCAGGCGCGTGGCGAAACGCTCGGTCCCCTGCATGGTCTGCCCGTCGCCCACAAGGACCTCCTCGAAACCGCCGGCGTCCGCACCACCTTCGGATCGCCCCTCTTCAAAGACAACGTCCCCACACACGACAACCTGCTCGTCACGCGCATGCGCGCCGCCGGCGCCATCTTCGTCGGAAAAACGAACGTCCCCGAGTTCGGTGCCGGCTCGCAGACCTTCAACCGTGTCTTCGGCGCAACCCGCAACCCCTACGACCTGACGAAAACCTGCGGCGGCTCCTCCGGCGGTGCTGCGGTCGCGCTCGCCTGCGGCATGGTGCCGGTCGCCAGCGGCTCCGACTCCGGCGGGTCCCTCCGCAATCCTGCCGCCTGGTGCAATGTCGTCGGCTTCCGCCCCTCGATCGGCCGCGTGCCTAATCCATCCAGCCACCTCGGCTGGTCTACGCTCGCGACCAACGGGTGCCTCGGCCGCTCGACCGCCGATCTGGCCCTCGCACTCAGCACGATCGCGGGGCCTGACGTCAGCACTCCGCTCTCCATCAACGAGCCCGGTAGCCTCTTCGCGCACCCCCTGGAACGTAACTTCAAGGGCGTGCGCGTCGCGTGGTTCAAAGACCTCAATGGCATCCCCATTGACCCGCGCGTCCGCACCGTTGTCGATGCGCAGCGCAACGTTTTCGAGTCTCTCGGCTGCATCGTCGAGCATGCCGAGCCCGACTTCGCCCCCGCCGAAATCTCTTACCGCATTTTGCGCGCATGGAGTTCCGGTGCCGCCTACGGCAAGGGCCTTCAGCTACACCCCGACGGCTTCAAGGACACGCTCACCGCCGAGATCAAAGAAGGCCTCGCACTCTCCGGCAGCGACATCGCCCGCGCAGAGACCGCGCACACCGACATGTGGCGCCGCTTCC
>Ga0187847_10002307_pt1 | contig 15550 bp, 13 predicted proteins | sample June2016WEW_4_10_FD_132458 | JGI IMG/M metagenome (GOLD analysis project Ga0187847, IMG submission 132458) | Peatland microbial communities from SPRUCE experiment site at the Marcell Experimental Forest, Minnesota, USA - June2016WEW_4_10 | ecosystem: Environmental > Terrestrial > Soil >...
CGGGCTGGTGCCGAACCTCCCCGAAATGATGGACGAGAAAACCGCCAAACGGGCCGCCGATAAGCGATCCAATGCCGATGGGCAGAAATCCGAAGCCCATATACGTTCCCTGCTGGCCCGAAGGCGCGAGGCGCGAAATGTATTCGTAATAGCGCGGTGATTGTGTGATCTCGCCCAGCGACACCGCGAACAGAGTGACAATGGCCATGGGCACGGAGGGGTGGACAATAAGAATTAGCCACGCCAGACCGGACATCAGCGTACCCAGAATGATCGCCTGAAACGCCGGCAATTTCTGGGTGAGCAAGCTGACCACCATTTGCAGCGAGATGACGGTCAACGGGCCGGTGATCAGAATGAGTTCAGTGGTTTTGGGATTGATGTAATCGTGAATGTAGAGGGGAAGAATGATGAATTCCTGCCAATAGACGATCCAATAGCCGGAGAAGATGAGCAGAAACAGCATGAAGCGCGGATTGGAGAGGACTACCAAAAAATTTCTTGCGGCCTGCCCGAGACTCACCGTCTGGACTTCATCCGTGCGGCGCGGCTCCTTATAGAAGAACAGCACGGCAAAAAACATGGCGAACACGCTCAGCGCGGAAACGCGAAACACGTTTTCCACGCGCATGTGTTCATGCACCCACGAAGCGACATAGGGCCCGGCGGCCCCGCCGATATTCACCAGCGTGTAGTAGATGGAATAGCCGATTGAACGCACGTTCTCTTTCGACGCGCGCGCCGTTGTGCCCACCACACAGGGTTTGACCAGCGAGATGCCGAGCGCGGGCAGCATCAGCACCAAGGTGACCAGCACTCCCAGTGGCATTGCATTGCGAACAGGAGCAAGCCATGGCGCACCCAGCGAACCCAACAGAAAGTATGCTCCGCTAAGAATCAGATAAGCCAGCGACAAGGAACGGCGGAAGCCCAGACGGTCGGCCAAAGTCCCGCCGAAGGCGGCGAGGAACCACACCAGGCCACCGAAAAGGCCGGTCAGGCTGGAAGCCTGCTCAATCCCAAAATTCAGGGTCTCGTGCAAATAGCGGGCCAGCGAAGCGAACGCAGCGTAGTAGGAAAGCCGCTCAAAGAGTTCGGTGATGTTGGCAACCCAGAAGGGTCGCTCAAAGCCGTCGCGGATTTCGTGAAAGCGTTCAGAAAGGGTCAATGAAATCTTCTCGTTATTTTCCGTCGAACTTTAACCTGCTGCTTATTTCGTCGGCGGTCATTCCCGCCACGCGAATCACTTTATTCCGACTGCTCTCGCCGGACGCAATGGTAACGGAAGAGCGCGGAACCCGCAAAAGCTTTGCGAAAAACTCAATGCAAGCGGCATTGGCTTTGCCGTCCGCAGGCGGAGCGGTAAGAGAGACTTTCAGCGCATCACCGACTTCTCCAGTGATGGCGTTCTTCTTTGCCCGAGGATGAACTTTAACCGCAAATACTAGACCTACCAAGCTATCGTAGATCGGAATCATCTCTTACCGCGTTCGCCGAATATCGCCGTTCCCACACGCACACAAGTTGACCCTTCTTCAATCGCACCCTCAAAATCGTGTGACATCCCCATAGAAAGAACGTCCATGCGGATAGCGGGTAATTTCCTCGATGCGATTCGATCCCTCAACTCCCGCAACTGCCGAAAATATAGACGCGCATCTTCTGGATCCGCCACGAACGGTGGAATTGTCATCAATCCACGAAAGACGAGGTGGTCGAGTCGGGGCGCGGCGTTAAGGAGATCTTCCAATTCAGAAGAGTTCGGCGGCAAGCCGCTCTTGGCCGCCTCTCCGCCGACGTTGATTTCGATGAGCACTTCAAGGTGCTTCCTCAACACACTGGCAGAAGCGTTTAGCTTCTCCGCCAGCTTCAAAGAATCGAGTGAATCAATCGCATCAAATAACTCTGCCGCCTTTGCAGTTTTGTTACTCTGCAAATGACCGATCAGGTGCCACTTTGCATCTTTCAAAGCAGCGAGTGAACTAGCTTTCCCGGAAACTTCCTGCACCCGATTCTCACCGAAAACGCGCAGGCCAGCGGTATAAGCCTCCCGAATCAATTCCGGCGGATGCGTCTTGCTCACCCCCATCAAAGTAATTTCATCAGGATTGCGGCCAGCTCGATGGGCCGCGGCGGCGATGCGTTCGCGGATGGAGGCAGTATTCTGCGCGATAGACATGCAAGAACAATAAACCACAGAACACACAGAGAATCACGGTGATCTTCCCAGTGTTCCTCTGTGCTCTCTGTGGTTAGAAATCTACATCATTGCAGTCGGTGGCGCAGGTTCGTTGGGATCACCAGCGCTCGATAGCGGCAACCGGATCATCAACACAGCCAATGCAACCATGACTGCGATTCCTGCCAGGTATGACGGATTGCTGAAGATCTGCGGCCTCGCCCATGCAGGAGCGAACTGCAAGCCTGCCCAGAGCAACCCAAGTATGGCTTCTCCTGCGATGAGTCCGGAAGCGGTCAGCACTCCAGCATTTTCCACCCGGGCTTTCTGCGCGTGATTAAATCCTCGCCGGTTAGCGGCCCAATCCCCGATGGAGCGAAACACCCCGCCGAGAAAAATAGCGCATGTCGTTTCGAAGGGCAGATACATGCCCACGGCCACCAGCATCGGGCTTTTCACTTGCATCATAATTAAAGCGATACCGAAGAAAACACCGACTACCACGAGTGGCCAAGGCATATTTCCGCCCACGATGCCGACGGCCAAGGTCGCCATTAAGCCAGCTTGAGGCGCCGAGAGTTGGCGGTCTCCGAATCCAATACCGCCCGCTTTAATGTTGGCCTCATGCAGCAGCATGAGCGGCCAATACATCACGAGACTGGCAACGACGACGGCAATCAATTCCGCCATCTGAATTTTGCGTGGAGTGCCTCCAAGAATGTAGCCAACTTTGAAATCCTGCAAGAGTTCACCGGCAACCGCCGCTGAAACGCAAACCACGGCTGCTACGCCGAGTACCGCGGCCACACCTGAGGTTCCCGACACTCCCAGGGCTACCATGAGAAGCGCAGCAATGATCAAAGTGGAAAGCGTCAAACCAGAAATCGGATTATTGGAAGAACCGATGAAGCCGACGAGGCTGCCGGAGACCGTCGCGAAGAAGAAACCTACGAAGAGCATGACCACAGCAGCCAATACCGCTGGCCACACTAGGCCTGAGATGTGGATGTAGAGAAAGCACATCAGTACGAACATCAGAGCGATCAAGCCGAAGACTGCCTTGGAACTCATATATTGTTCGGTACGCGAAAGTTGAGCACGCTGGCTGGCGGTCTGGCGCAAATCGCCGAAGGCCTTGCCCAATCCGGCAGTCAAACTCTTCCGCATATTGAACAGCGTGTAAGCGGCGCCCACCAACATTCCGCCGACCGCGATAGGACGCACAATGAATCTCCACACCGCCGCTGCTATGGCGGCCCAATTGTCGGGAGTGTCCGCGGGAATGTACTGCCGCAGTTGCGGCCCTAGAAAATACATAAGCAATGGCACCATCAACCCCCACGCGAGCACGCTGCCGGCAAACTGAAGCGAAGCCAGTTTGAGCCCGATGATGTAACCCACGCCCAAGTATGCAGGGCTCACGCTCGGGGCCGAGATCATGCTCGTTCCGCCCGTTGCGAGCACCTTTGTACTTCCAGTGGTTCCCAGGCTGACTTGGCTGCGGCCTAAACTTCCTACGCGAAAATAGAAGTCCTGGTCAGAGGCAAACAGGCCGAAGCGTCCAAGCATAAACACAATGCCGCCCACCCCGATGTTCCAGAACAGATATTTGGCTGCATCCGCACCCCGCCTTCCTGCTTTGTGAATCTCTGATGCCGCCACCGATTCAGGGAATGGCAGTTCAGGGTCTTCGACCATCACTCGCCGCACCAGCGATATGAAAAGCACTCCGAGGATGCTGCCAACCATAATCAAAGCTGTCGATTTCCAGTAGGCATCGGCTGGTCGGAACGACGGCCACGCCTTGGCGAGCAGAAATGCCGGAATGGTGAAGATCGCTCCCGCCGCGACTGACTCTCCAATAGAACCAGCGGTCCGGGCGATGTTTTCCTCCAACAGCGATCCCTTCCATGCCCGCATCGCTGCCATAGCGATCACTGCTGCGGGGTACGTGGCCGCGATCGTGATACCAGCGCGCAAGCCGAGGTATGCATTTGCCGCGCCCAGCACGACTGTTAATGCGAGGCCGAGCAGCATGGCACGCCAGGTAAATTCACGCATTTCAATATGTTCAGGAACGAAAGGTCGGAATTTCTGAGGGTCATTATTCGGCGGGGTACCGGTAGCCATGAAGGATCCTTAAGCCTCTGGAAATGATGGATATTGCAAACCCGCGAACCTTACCACGCGGCAACCTCGCGTGACAAGCGCGCGGAATGTTCAAGCATACAGTGCAATCGCTAATGTGTGAACCGCGTGTAAATTAATCCCTGAACCGTTACCTCCGTATCGACCCGCGATTGCGCGGGGCTCAACCGTGCCGCTATACTGGGAACAGGTTGACCAGGGGCGGATGCAACGCCCGGTCCGTGCGCCTGGCCTGAACGCCCGCTGGATGAGGAGGTTCGTCTTCAGCAGTAGCGGAGACCAAACTCGGGCCCGCAGTCTGGGTTCAGACCCAAGCAGTACTGCGTTGCGCGCGTTCCTGCCGCGGGCGATGATGGGCATCGCCGAAAGCCTCTTCACCACGTTTTTCCCCGCCGACTGTCGCATTTGCAATAACCCTCTAAGCAGCATTTCCCGTCTTCCAGTCTGCACAAAGTGTCTCGGAACAATTCATCCGATAACGGGCACGCTTTGCTCGGTTTGCGGCGAGCGCATCCTTACGCCATATCTAGCTGGACAAGACGCCGGTCCGCAGTGTGGAGTCTGCCGGCAAGCCGGACCAAAATACGAGCGTGCGGTGGCGTTCGGTAGTTATGAAGGCGCTCTGCGCGAATTGATTCACTTGCTTAAGTACGATGGCGTACGTCCCGCGGCGGCGATTCTCGGGCAAAAGTTGGCTCCAATTATCGCCAGTTTGGAACCCGGATTTTCAGATGCGTGCGTGCTCGTAATCCCGGTACCGCTTCATGTGTCGAAGCGGAAGCAGAGGGAGTTCAATCAAGCAGAATTGATTGCCAGGGCCGCGCTCAAGCATTTAGCAAATATGCGATTTGAATTGCGCACAGAAATCCTGGGGCGCCGTCGCGAGACTTTATCCCAGATCGGGCTAAGCAGCCATCAACGGCGCGAAAACCTGCGCGGAGCATTCACCGTGACCCGCCCGGATACCGTCAAAGGCCGGGAGATCCTATTGGTGGATGATGTGTTGACAACCGGCACGACCGCTTCGGAGTGTGCACGCGTTCTACGCCGCGCTGGAGCCTCGAAAGTCTGGGTGGGGACAGTGGCGCGGACCCTGAAATATGAAGTTCAGCCGGTACGCTCAAGATTTGCCGACGATGCCACCATCCCCGCAAAGATGGCAGCCGCTGGATAAAGATTAACTATTATGTCGGGCATGTGGAACAATTCGCTGGCCGGTGCGGGAGGAATGACGATTCCTGTTTCCCTGGGAATTCATCAGCATGATGATTCCCATGCCCTGCATGCCCCGGTGCTTGTGCTGAACGCATCTTACGAGCCGATTAACGTGTGTGCCGCTCGCCGTGCTCTTGTATTAGTTCTCAAGGGCGTGGCTATGACTGAAGAAGAAAACGGACACTTCCTGCACGCGGCGCGGCTCGCAGTGCGGCTGCCCTCGGTTATTCGCCTACTGGAATATCGCCGGATTCCGCACCAATCGCGTGCCCTGTCGCGAAAGAACATCCTGTTGCGCGACCGAAATACCTGCCAATATTGCGCGGAAATCCTGCCAGCGGGAGATTTGACGCTTGACCACGTCATTCCGCGCTCGCGCGGCGGTAATTCTTCGTGGGAAAATCTGGTTGCCTGCTGCCATACGTGTAACCGCCACAAGGGCAATCATTTTCCTCACGAAGCGGGAATGAAATTGCTACGCGAGCCGCGCGCCTTCAACCTACACACTAGCCGACACATTATGCGGCTCATGGGCCGTTCCGACGACAAGTGGCGCAAATACTTGTTTTATTAAGAAGCTCGACCTTTCATTTTTGCGGCGTTTGAGGTTTGCTCTGGTCATCTGGAGCCTTAGGCACCTCTTGCCCGTTGAACGTAATCTTCGATTTGGACCCGAAGTATTTGTAGTCGGTGTATTTAACCACCTGCTTGATTTTTACGTCCTGCCCTACGAAATGCAAAGTATCATTGGCGCTGGTGTAGATGGGAAACCAATACTTGCCGTCCACCTGGCCTCGATACGTAGTGAATTGCGGAAATAAATTTTCGTTCCCCTTGCCTTTTTTATTAGCGCGTGTCTCGGGAACCATCCGGCCATAGCTCTTCACGATTTGAAAATCGTGGTCATCCACCCAGATGCGTCCCTGAAAATATCGTTTGTTTTTTTCGATCGTCTTAGGCGCAACGTCAAAAACGTAACAATGAAGTTCATCTTCCTGCTGCTGCCCTACATAAAGAACGTTGTATTGTGCGACCTGGTCTGAAGTAAGCACCATGGGAAACCCATTCTCCATGTCGTCCAGATCTTCGCGCGTGAGTCCAATACGGCTTAGCGTCGGCTGCGGTGCAAATACCATATTGCGCACTCGCCGCCCCTGATCGTCAAAGCTGATGTCAAAAACCTCCTGAAATTCGCCATCCGGGGTATCGCCTTCCAAGGTTTGCAGCTTTACGGACTCGCGGTATCCATATTGATCCAGTGCCTGTTTAAACTCTTTTTCTTTAGCCGTAAACTTCTGGATAATTTCATCCGGCGTAATCCCTTTGGGCTGCGAGGTATCGAGCGCACCTTCATCGGCGAAAGCGTGGGACAAACTGCCCCCGGCGAGCAATGAAGTGGCGAGCAATATTGGAAGAGTCCAGCGAATCTTCTGCGGTTTCATGACCCTAGTTTAACGCTTCCACGGTTAGATTGTCGGCGTGAGCCGGAGTTGCCACCCGAGATATGAGCGGATATATGAGACTCTGCTTGACTTGCCCTTCAAAGCTTGTAAAACTTGTAAGGTCCATTTCGGACGGGTTTGGGGGTGTTGTTCGTTGGCGGAAATTCGATTGCAAGAGGGCGAATCCCTCGAGAATGCCCTGCGGCGTTTTAAACGCAAGGTGCAGCAGGAAGACATCATTAAAGAAGTCAAACGGCATTCGTTTTATCTGAAACCGGGCGAAAAGAAGCGTGTAAAAGAAGCGCTGGCTCGGAAGCGTAGCCGCAAAAAAGCTCGAAAAGAGCAGGATTAGTATTTTCACGGTCGCATTTCCCCGGTGCGGCTAAACAATAATCGAGACTGGTGGATTCGCCTTTCCCATGAAAGGCGAATCCAAAACCAGCAAACCTATGTCAATCATTGAGGGGGATTTCGACGGAGCGCGCCAGCGCTTCGGCGGGTCCACTTCCCTGCCGAAGCACGGTGCACCGGCACAAAGGGAAAAGGAGCCGCCTCAATGGAATTCCAGGACAAGGTATTAACCTGCGCCGATTGCGGAACAGATTTTCTATTCACTGCGGGCGAGCAGGCCTTCTTTCAAGAGAAGAATTTCCGCAGCCCCCCCAAACGCTGTAAATCGTGCAAATCGAAACATGTGGCTACGCTGGGATCTCCCCACCACGTGCGCACGCAGACCCACAATCGCAGTACTTATAAGGTTGAAACTCTTACCACCTGTTCGCAGTGCGGCAAAGAAACAACTGTCCCCTTCAAGCCTACCCAGGGGCGGCCTGTGCTTTGCCGCGATTGTTACGAAACCACAAAGCGATCTGCGAGCGCCTAATCGGCATTTTTTGCTGATGCATGCGCGGGAACCTGTTGACGGGCTCCCGCGCATGAGCTCCCACGCCCTCCTGTGCTAGTCTGAGTTTTATGCTCGAGGCCGCGATTCCCAACAAGCAATTTCTAAGCGATAAGGCTGCACTTTTCACAGAATCCGTCATCCGCGAGATGACCCGCCAGGCCTTGCTTCATGGCGCGGTGAACCTCTCTCAGGGCTTCCCTGATTTCGCCGCTCCAACGGAAATCAAGAAGGCGGCACAGGACGCAATCGGCGCTGATTTTAATCAATACGCCATCACTTGGGGCGCTAAGAACCTGCGCCAGGCCATCGCACGGCAGACCCAGGTGTGGCAAGGAATCGAAGTCGATCCCGAACGTCAAATTACAGTCTGCTGCGGCTCGACCGAGGCCATGATTTCGACGCTGATGGCCGTCTGCAATGCGGGCGATGAAGTCATCATCTTCGAGCCCTATTACGAAAACTACGGGCCGGATTCCGTGCTCTCCGGGGCCAAGCCAGTCTTTGTGAAGTTACATCCGCCGCATGACGGTACGGGCGAGTGGACTTTCGTTGCAGCGGAATTGCGTGCAGCTTTTCATTCCAAGACGAAAGCCATCATCGTGAACACGCCCAATAATCCCACGGGAAAAGTCTTCACGCTCCACGAACTGGAGTTGATTCGCGATTTATGTGTTGAGCACAATGTTTTGGCCATCACCGACGAAATCTACGAGCATATTCTGTACGACGGCGCTCGCCACATTTCGCTGGCCCGGCTCGAGGGCATGAAGGAACGTACAGTCACGATCAATGGGCTTTCGAAGACTTATAGCGTGACCGGATGGCGCGTGGGATGGACGATTGCGCCGCCCGACATCACAAGTGCCATTCGCAAGGTGCACGATTTCCTAACAGTGGGTGCTCCGGCGCCGTTGCAAGAAGCTGGCGCGGTGGCGCTCGGGCTGCCTCCCTCCTACTACCAATCCCTGGCCGCAAACTATCGCGCCCGCCGGGACCGTCTCATGCCAGTATTGAGGGATGCCGGATTCCGTTGCTTCAGCCCGCGCGGCGCGTACTACATCATGACGGACATCAGCGGGTTCGCATACGCCAACGACATTGAATTCACGCGCTTTCTGGTGAAGGAAATTGGTGTGGCTGCAGTCCCTGGATCCAGCTTTTATCGCAATCCGCAAGATGGAGCACAGCAAGTGCGTTTTGCTTTCTGCAAGAAGGACGAAACTTTGGACGAGGCTGCCAAACGGCTTCGTAAACTACGCGGCTGATTGATCCCCTACCAGCCATTCCATCGCTTCTGCCCGCGTCTTGAACGCAGGCAACTCCCGCTGCGAGAACGCTTTGAAATTTTCGTAGAAGACTTTCGGCAGGCTATCAGTTCCTACCCAGGCTGATTTCTTCACATAGGGACGATCGTAAACGAGCACTTCTTTAATTCGCGTAGAGGCATTGCGGTCCACATGGGCACCCGAAAAATCGGCAAGTACAAACACCGAATCTTGCGCTTGCTCGCCAATTTGGCTTTGCACTTCGGCTAGAAGAGTAATGATTTCCGGGGATTGGCAGCCGGAAAAATCTACCAATAAGATTTCTTTGCCTTGATGCTGAAGAGTGCGTATCCGTTCGGCCCTGCCCGCTATGTCCTTGCCAGGTTCGCCCTTGCTAGGTTGGTTCATGGAAAGCTCCAGGAACTCGTTCTTGAACGGCTGACTACGTGCGCTGAAACGGGATTGATTCTACACCCGCCCGCGTCGGTCTGGAAACTTTCTCGGCCGGGCTGTAGTCTAACTAAAGGGGTTTTGTGCGTCAGACGCGCAGATGAAGAGTTTTCGCATATTTTGTTGCCTCTTGGTGGCGCATCTCGCCCTCGCGAAAGCGCCTTCTGCTCCTGCAACTGGACCGGCAGTGCTTCCTTTACAATTCGGGGGATGGCTGACTAATGCTGTGGAAAAGAGCACCGATCCCTCGGTGGCCGATGCCGCCAACGCATTGCCTCTTAAAGAATACGGGTTCAGGGATTTTTCGACCGCGGTCTATGCGCGCAACGGGACCGAGAAACTTACCGTCCGGGCAGCGCGTTTCGCAGATGCCAGCGGTGCCTACGGGGCATTTACGTTCTACCGTGTGCCGGCGATGTTGGAAGAAAAAATCGGCGACCGTGGTGCGTCTTGGAACAATCGCGTCTTGTTTTTCAAAGGCAACATCCTCGTGGATGCTGTTTTTCAGCAAGTGACGGCAATGTCTGCGGCCGAATTGCGCGATCTGTCTTTAGATTTGCCGTTGCCTGCCGGAAACGCCGGAAATTTGCCCTCACTACCATCCTATTTGCCGCAACAATCGAGCATTCCAAACTCAGCGAAGTATGTTCTGGGCCCGGCGACGTTGTCGGCAGTGAACGCGCCTGTTCCCGCACGGATGGTTGATTTCTCATCCGGTGCAGAAGTGATGCTCGGCAAGTTCAACACTTCTGGCGGTGAAGCGACGTTGATGGTGATCGACTACCCAACTCCGCAAATCGCAGCCCAGGAACTGCGCCGCTTTGAGGCTGCACAATCTGCTTCGCCGACTACTTTACCATCCCCTTTGTATAACCGTCGCACCGGGCCGTTGGTCGCCGTCGCGACTGGCGCAATCTCTCAATCCGAAGCCAGGGCCTTGCTTGCCTCGGTAAACTACGAAGCCAATGTCACTTGGAATGAAAATACTTACTTCAGTAAGAAAGACAACATCGGCAACCTGGTCGTGAACGTCATTATTCTCTGCGCAATCATCGGTGGACTGGCGATTGTCGCCGGCATCGCCTTTGGAGGCCTTCGACTGCTGGTCAAACGTTTCTGGCCCGGACGCATTTTCGACCGCCCCGAAGATGTGGAATTCATCGCCCTTCGAATCGATGAGAACGTCACGGAAATCGTCGAAGAACCGACTCGCCGTGCATAAGCATATCAATCCATGCCATTTAGAGCTGCCAATCCCTATTTGTCTCAAAATGAGGCATTTCCGCTGCCTGTTAACCTATTTTGCAAGTTATTGAAAATAAAGATATTTATTTCACAAAAATCTATTGACACATGCCTTTTTCGGCCCATAAGATTTGCGCAGAAAGTTTTAGCGGCTTTGAACCTCCGTTAGAACTATTCTCCCTTGAAAGAAGAGGCCACCTTTTGCCGGGTGGCCTTTTCGTTTCGCGAGTGTATTATCGCCGGGAACATTATTCGGGGTCTGCGCGTAATTGAAAGTGGAGGCAACCATGTTTTGCGACGCATGCGGCAACGAACTACAGGCGGGCAGCAGTTTTTGCAACCGCTGCGGCAAGTCCCTTAGCAGCCCGATAGTTCAATCTTCGCGATTGGGTAGACTGTCGGAGCACATTCGCTTGCTGGGAATTTTATGGCCCGCACTGGCTGCGCTTAACGGACTCCATGCCGGGGTTTTGTACATCCTTGCCAACACGATCTTCAATCCGCTCGTCCACCCGGAGCGCCCGGCATTTCTGCATACGCTTTTAAGCGCTCTCGCCCTTCTGATGACTTTGAAGGCATTCGCGGGATTCGCCGCGGGGTGGGGATTGCTGCAACGCGAATCGTGGGCGCGGCCGGTCGCCGTCACCTTGGCGTTTGTATCGCTTTTCTTCGATGTGCCGTTCGGGACGGCACTCGGCATTTACACGCTATGGGTGCTGTTGCCGAGCGAAGCGGAACGGGCCTATGAACTACAAGTCCGCTCCGCCACTGGACGAAATGTCACTTCTGCATAAACGCGTCGGACAGCGATGTCACTTGCAAAGCCTGCTTCAACTGGTCTCCCGAAGCTGCTGTCTTCAGTGTGATCGTGACCGGCTCGTTTGGCAGCAGATCGAAGTAGTTGTCGGAGAACCTTACATCGTTATCCCCAAATGACAGATAAACGTCGCGCGCGAGTTGGGCGGATTTCAAAGTGACCGTCATGCCGCCCGCAGTCTGGCTCCAACTGACGTCAATCTTGGGTGATACTGGCAATGCCAGATCATGCGTAACGTTGAAGAAAACCGAATTCTGAGAAATCTTCGACCCGCCTGTTTGCAGGTCCACCACAAGAAAAGACTTGTTTAAATCGGCTTTCGCCGCGAGATCAGGCTTGTTCAGTGTCAGGTATATTGCACTCGACTGCGCCGGAATCGAAACGTCCTGGCTCTGCTCAAACAACACCTTGCCGTCGAAGTCCAGCAGGCGGACATGAACGGTTCCATTCATCGCTTGCAATTTATCGTTGACGACATAGACGTCAACTTTGTCCTCATGCAAAAACGGAGAAACCAATACATCGTCATAAAAGCGTCGAGCGTAGTAGTTCAATGCCTTCCATCGCCCGTAATAATCAATGCTGGCCCACGACGCCACCGGCCAACAATCATTCAACTGCCAGTACAAACCACCCATTGTGCGAGGACGCTGGCGGCGCAAGTGCTCGGCCCCGATCTTGATGATCTCTGCTTGCTGCACCTGGCTTAGGTAGACATAAGACGCAAAATCTTTGGGTTCGCGGTACTCACGGAGCATGTAGGTGAGAATGCGCTCGTTCCCGCCTTTATTTTTCTGGTGCGCCTGCATTACTACGGAACGCAGGTCAAAATCTTCCGGCTTGTTCGCGAAAGTTTTGATGGTGCGCATTTCTGGAAAAGACTGGAAGCCGTATTCGGTCATGAACCGGGGAAATTGCTTGGTGTAATCCGATGCCGGCGCCTGCTGGTGCCAGACTTGCCAGTAGTGCATGTCGCCGTTGTGCTGATTATCAGGAATGTCCTCGAAATCGGCGCTCGGAGAACTCGGCCAATACGCCGCGGCGTCACCATACTTCGCAACAGCACTCTTTAGAATGTCATCGAAGATGACCATGTAGTTCTGCCAGACCCAATCGCGGGTGGCAGGCGAAATGGCTTCTTTGAATTCCTGGCGGTCGCCCCAGTGGTGCCAACCGGTTTCAACTTCGTTGTTGCCGCACCAAATCACGATGCTCGGATGGTCGCGCAACCGCGTGACTTGATCAATCGCCTCCTGACGTACACTTTCGCGAAATGCAGTGTCACCGGGAACCATGTCGCCGCCAAACATGAACTCCTGCCAGACCATGATGCCGAGTTCGTCACAGATATCGAAGAAATCATCGGACTCGTAATACCCTCCGCCCCACTCGCGAACCATGTTCATGTGCGCATCGCGTGCGGATTCGAGAATTTGCCGGTGGATGGCCGGTGTGACGCGATTGGGAAAGCTGTCGAAGGGGATGACATCTGCGCCTTTGGCATACACTTCGATGCCGTTGACGACAAACTCAAAGCTCTTGCCCCATTGATCTGCAACCCGGCGAAGTTCGACCGAACGCAGACCCGTTTTGACGTCGGCATGCACCGCGGTTTCTTTCCCTGTCTTTTCTTTGCCAATCGTTATGACGGCAGAAAATTGATAACGGTCCTGCGCGCCATAGCCAAGTGGATACCAGAGCTTTGGCGATGAAATGCGAATGGGAAGAGTAATGTGATTCATGCCAGCATCGAGTTGGATGGGCTGTGTGGCGTCGTTTACTGATGCGCCCCCTAATTCCGAATGGCTAAGCATTAGCGTTGCTTTCGAAGACGCGCCCGCTTCGATTTCCACTTCTGCATCCACGAGCGCTTGATCTTTTGTGATGGTCCGCTGATGGATATGGAAATTTTCGATGCGCATTCCATCCCAGGCTTCGAGCCGGATCGACTGCCAGATGCCTTCGGTCAGAAATCGCGGTCCCCAATCCCAGCCGTACTCATAGGGGGCTTTGCGTGTGTAGGGAGCAGTTGCAATGTCTTCTTCGTTCCCAAAGTTGTGCGTCGAAATGGATGGTAGAACGTAGGGTAGCGATTTCACATAAGGCAGCATTTTTTCGACTGGCGAGAAAAAAACGATACGCAGAGTATTGGGCCCGGATTTCAATAGTTTCTTTGCCGGGATTCGCCAATGGCGAAACATGTTGTCGGCATGAAGGATTAACGTTTCGTTCAAATAAACATCAGCAAGCGTATCGAGACCGCCAAAGACTAAATCAAGGTGTTGGCGGCCGAGCGTGCCGGCATCCACTTGGAACGTGGTTTGGTACTCCCAATCGGTCAGGCCAATCCACTGCAGACGGAATTCGTTGTCGCGATCGAAAGGATCAGGAATAAGGGAATTCTTGAGCAAGTCCGTCTGCACGACGCCGGGTACTTGAGCGGCGTGCCAATCCTTAATGTCTGTTCGGTCAGTATTGCCAAGGGCGCGAAATTGCCAGCCAGAATTGATTTCTTGCGAGGAAGGTTCGGCTGCGAATAGTGGTGGGATCCAAAACGCAAGCGATAGGAACAAGAAAAGACAAAAAGCGAATGTCGAATGCCAAACCGATTTCATAACAGATCCTCCCTAAACAATTTTCAGTTCTCCGCCGCAACTATGCCTGCCAGCAAAGCGCCGCGCCACCGGCAATGCCAGAATCGGCCCCATAGCGTGCTTGAATTAAAGGAATTTCGCGAGAACGCTTGATAATGCAATAGTCATCCATCCGCCGATGGAGCTCTTCGAAAAATGGCGACAGCATGGCCGCGACGCCTCCGCCGACCACGATGGCGTCGGGTTCGATCAGGTCCACAATATTGCTCAACCACAATGCGAGCAGATCAACGGTCTCAAGCAACACTTCTTTAGCAAGCGCATCGCCGGCGGCAAACGCCTCAACGTGAAGCTCGGCCTCGATCCGACGACCGCCGATCTGCACATCGGTCACGCGGTGGTGCTGCGCAAACTGCAGCAATTCGTCGACGCCGGACACAACGTCACGCTGTTGATCGGCGATTTCACCGCGCGCATCGGCGATCCGACGGGCCGGAACACGATGCGGCCGCCGCTGACCGATGCGGCGATCGAAGCGAACATGCAGACGTATGCGAAGCAGGCCGGCAAGGTGCTCGACCTCGAGCGCATCACCTTGCGCTACAACTCCGAATGGCTCGGCGGCCTCTCGTTCGCGCAGCTGATCAAGCTGCTCGCGCAAACGACGGTGGCGCGGATGCTCGACCGCAACGATTTCGCGCAGCGCTACGAAGCCGGCACGCCGATCTCGATGCACGAGTTTCTCTATCCGGTGGCGCAGGCGTACGATTCGGTGGCGCTGGAGGCCGATGTCGAGCTGGGCGGTTCGGACCAGCTCTTCAACCTGCTGATGGGCCGGCCGTATCAGGTGCACGCCGGACAACCGGCCCAGATCTGCATGACGGTCCCGCTGCTCGAGGGTCTCGACGGCAAGCAGAAGATGTCGAAATCGACCGGCAATCACATCGGGCTCACGGACTCGCCCAACGATCAGTTCGGCAAGGTGATGCGCATCCCGGACGAAGCGCTGCCGCGCTACGCGCGTCTCGCGGCCGGCTGGTCGCAGGACGAAACCGATGCCCTGGCTGCGGGCCTCGCGGCCGGGACCCGCAGTCCCATGGACGAGAAAAAGCGTATCGCCCAGACGGTCGTCACGTTGTATCATGGGGCCGAGGCCGCCCGGGCGGCGCGCGAGCACTTCGAGCGGACGATCCAGCGCGGTGAATTGCCGAGCGAGCTGCCGGAGCGCCGGTTCGAGGGGGCACGCACCCTGGTGGACGTCGTGGTGGCGGCCGGCTTTGCCGAAAGCAAG
>Ga0187847_10002309_pt1 | contig 15546 bp, 12 predicted proteins | sample June2016WEW_4_10_FD_132458 | JGI IMG/M metagenome (GOLD analysis project Ga0187847, IMG submission 132458) | Peatland microbial communities from SPRUCE experiment site at the Marcell Experimental Forest, Minnesota, USA - June2016WEW_4_10 | ecosystem: Environmental > Terrestrial > Soil >...
TCAACTCCTTCTGTTCATTGCCTTCCAACAGTTGCCGACGCAGCCCGTACACCGCCTCGCGCTGCTTGTTCATTACATCGTCATACTCAAGCAGATGCTTGCGGGCTTCAAAGTTCTGGCCTTCCACGGCCTTCTGTGCCGCCTCAATGCGTCGCGTAATCAGCCCCGATTCAATCGGGATGCCTTCTTCCATGCCAAGTTGCCGCAGCAGGTTTGACACCCACTCTTTGGCAAAGATGCGCATCAGATCGTCTTCCAGTGACAGATAGAAGCGCGATGCACCCGGATCGCCCTGGCGTCCCGCGCGGCCACGCAACTGGTTGTCGATGCGCCGCGATTCGTGCCGCTCCGTTCCCAGGATGAACAGTCCCCCCGCCGCGATCACCTGCTCGTGCTCCACATCGGTCTCGGCCTTGTACTTCGTCAGCAACTCCGCCCACGTCTCCGCCGGAATGCTGAATTCCTGTCCCTGGTAGTACCAGTAGGCGGTCGTCGGATCGTCCGGCCGTGCTTCCACACCGCCCGCCACCGCCTTCACCGCCGTCGCTAGTCCGCGCTTCAGCGACTCCTGCTTAGACATGAATTCCGGATTGCCGCCCAGCAGTATGTCCGTGCCGCGCCCTGCCATGTTGGTCGCAATCGTCACCATCCCATAGCGTCCCGCCTGGGCCACAATCTCGGCTTCGCGTTCGTGATACTTCGCATTCAGCACCACGTGCTTGATGGCCTTTTTCTTCAGCAGTTCGCTCAACCGTTCTGACTTTTCAATCGAAGTCGTGCCCACCAGCACCGGCTGCTTCGTCTCGTGTATGCGCGCAATCTCATCCGCCACGGCAAAGTACTTTTCCTTCTCCGTGCGATACACAACGTCCTTGTTTTCCTTGCGCAGCATCAACTGGTTGGTCGGGATCACCACCACTTCCAGCCGGTAGATTTTGTCGAACTCCGCCGCTTCCGTCTCCGCCGTGCCCGTCATTCCGGCCAGCTTCTTGTACATGCGGAAATAGTTCTGGAAGGTGATCGTCGCCAGCGTCTGGTTCTCGCGTTCGATCTTCACCCCTTCCTTGGCTTCCACTGCCTGGTGCAGTCCATCCGACCAGCGTCGTCCCGGCATCAACCGTCCGGTGAACTCGTCCACGATCAGCACTTCGCCGTCTTTCACCACGTATTCCACATCGCGTTTGTAAAGGTGGTGCGCCTTCACCGCAACTTCCACGTGATGCTTCAGGTCCCAGTTTTCCGGGTCTGCAATGTTCTCGATCCCGAGCAGCTTTTCCACCTTCTCCCAGCCTGCCTCGGTCACCATCGTGTTCTTGTGCTTCTCATCGACCACAAAGTCGCCGGTATAGATCTTCTCGTTCGGCTCCGCTCCGGGCAGTTCCTCGCCCGCCACCAGCTTGGGAATAATCACGTTGATGCGTGCGTACTTGTCGGTTGATTCCTCGCTCGCTCCGCTGATGATCAGTGGCGTACGCGCTTCGTCGATCAGGATCGAGTCCACTTCGTCCACGATGCCGAAGTAGTGTCCCCGCTGCACGCAGTCGTTCATGTCGAACTTCATGTTGTCGCGCAGATAGTCGAACCCAAATTCGTTGTTCGTGCCGTAGGTTATGTCGCTGGCGTAGGCCGCCTTGCGCTGTTCGTCATCCAGGTCGTGGACGATCACTCCCACCGTCAATCCCAGAAAGCTGTAAACCTTGCCCATCCACTCCGAGTCGCGCTTGGCCAGGTAGTCATTCACGGTCACCACGTGAACCCCGCGTCCCGAGAGCGAGTTCAGGTACACCGGCAAGGTTGCCACCAGCGTCTTGCCTTCGCCGGTCTTCATCTCGGCGATGCGCCCTGAGTGCAGCACCATGCCGCCTATCAATTGCACGTCGAAGTGGCGCATATTGACCGCCCGCCACCCGGCCTCGCGGACCACGGCAAACGCCTCTTCCAGGATCGTGTCCAGCACTTCTTCAATGGCGCTGTACTGCTCTTTGTCCCAAAGCTTGCGGCGGTCCGCGTCCATTTCTTCTTCAGGCGGCTGCTGCAGCAGTGCCAACCGGTCCTGCACCCGGCGCCGGAATTCATCGGTCTTGGCCCGCAACTCTGCGTCCGTCAGCTTGCGGATTTCGGGCTCCAGCGCGTTAATGCGCTCCACGCGCGGCAACAGCTTCTTCACTTCGCGCTCGTTGTGAGTCCCGAAAACCTTTGCAATCAGCGAATTAATCAATGCTTTGTCCTTCAGATACTTACCGGCGGAAAGGCTCGGTCAAGTTCGTGTTCTTGCGGGGCCCCGCGGGCACACACCGCACCACTGAAAAGCCTAACATAACGTCGGATACTTGGCCTTGCGCACCAGTTGCCAAGCCTGCGTCTCCGCAAAGCCAAGGCCCCCTTCGGCGCGCCGTTCTTTGCGCGTCAAAGGGGGGAATCGACACCCTTCACCCATGCGTTCTTGATCGTTCTTGGTTCCGCCCTAAATCAATCCACTCTGCCGCGCCATCGTCAGCGCTTCAATCGCCGCTCCCCGCGCTCCGGCCGTATCCCCGTTCGGCATCGCGTAGATGGGAATCCCTGCCTGCTCCTCGCGTTGCACCGGCATCCCTGCCTTCATCTCGTCGATGAACCACTTCTTGAACTCAGCGCTCGTCTCCATCACTCCGCCGCCCACAATAAACGCGTCCGGATCGAACGTATTCACCATCACGTCAAAGAACAGTCCCAGCGCATGTGCCTGCACCCGGAAGATCTCCTTGCTCAATTCATCGCCCTTGTCGGCCATTCCGAGCACCAGTTTGGCTGCCTTGTGCGGGTCGCTCATCTTGCCCAGTTCGTGTCCCGGATACCGCTTCAGGAAGTGCGGCAGCAGGGTCCGTTCAATTGCCGTCAGCGAAGCCAGTGACTCCAGGTCTCCCACGCGCCCGCAGTTGCAGTGCGGCGCCACGCCCTCAATCCCGGCGATGCTCTGGTAGGGAATCAGCGCGTGCCCCAACTCTCCGCCAAAGCCCACTCGGCCCTTCAATACGTTGCCCTCGATGATCACTCCGCCGCCCGTCCCCGTCCCGATCACGACCGAGATCGACGTCTCCTTGCTGCTGGCGCCATAAATCGAGAAGTGGCCCCACAGTGCCCCGGCATTGGCATCGTTCAGGTAGGTAACCGGTTTGCCCAGCTTGTGGGCCATGCCCTCCCTGATATCGAATCCCTTCCACTTTTCATGCACAAAGTTTGTCGAACCCCGCGCGCTCAATACGCCTCCGGCACTTGCCGGTCCCGGCGTATCCAATCCCACCGCAACGATGTCGCGGACGTCCACCCCAGCCAATTTCGCCGCAATCTCTAGCCCGTCTTCGATCTGCTGCAAGCACACGTCCGGCCCCTGCTTCGTCAGCGCCGGATGCTCGCACAGCCCCTCGATCAGGAATCGTGGTTCATTGTTCACCAGGGTATAGTTGATGGCGGTCCCGCCCAAATCGACTCCAGCCACTACCTGTTGCACGCAGATCTCCTTCAGCCATGTCGGCCATCGGCCTAGCCTAGCAGAAATTCATATCTCTACAGGTTGTCATTCCGAACAAAGTGAGGAATCCCGCAATGCCCAAATCTCCTGCGCGGTTTCAAGCTTTTTCTGCCGGCAATCGACCTTTCCTTGCCGCTGGATTCGCCCGCCCGTGGCAAATGGCCCCCCAAACAAATTAGAATTCCATCATTCCTGAAGAAGTTGACGCACTCGGAGGTCTGGAAGTGGCTCGCACAATTCTGGTTACAGGCGGCGCCGGATTCATCGGTTCCAACTTCGTATTGCAGCGCATCGCCGCTGGCGACCGCATCGTCAATCTTGACAAGCTCACCTACGCCGGCAATCTCGGCAACTTCGCCTCCGTCAAAGACCACCCCGGCCACGTCTTCGTCCAGGGAGACATCGCCGACTCCGCTCTCGTCCAGGAACTGCTCCTCGCTCATCACCCCGATGCCATCGTGAACTTCGCCGCCGAGAGCCACGTTGACCGCTCCATCGTCAGTCCCGAAGAGTTCATCTTCACCAACGTCGTCGGAACCTTCCGCCTCCTCCACGAATCGCTGGCGTACTACCGCGCCCTGTCTTCGCCCGATCAGGCCCGCTTTCGTTTTCTCCACGTCTCCACCGACGAAGTCTACGGCTCGCTCGGCAAGTCCGACCCTGCCTTCACCGAAACCAATGCTTACGAGCCAAACAGCCCCTACTCTGCCTCCAAGGCCGGCAGCGACCACCTCGTCCGCGCCTACCAGCACACCTACGCGCTCCCGACTCTCACCACCAATTGCTCCAACAATTACGGCCCTTTTCAATTTCCCGAGAAACTCATCCCGCTCATCATCCTCAACGCCCTCAACGCCAAACCGCTCCCCATCTACGGCGACGGCCAAAACGTTCGTGATTGGCTCTACGTAGGCGACCATTGCAGCGCCATCTCGCTCGTCCTCGAAAAAGGCCGCATCGGCGAAACCTACAACGTGGGCGGCGACAGCGAAATGGCCAACATCGACGTCGTCGCCACCATCTGTTCCATCATGGATGAGGTCCACCCCGCCGGCGCCCCTCACAACCGCCTCATCACCTTTGTCAAGGATCGGCCCGGCCACGACCGCCGCTACGCCGTCGATGCCTCCAAAATCAAGCGCGAGCTAGGCTGGAGCCAGAGCGAAACCTTCGCCACCGGAATCCGCCGTACCATCGAGTGGTACCTTGCCAACTCTGCATGGATTCGCGAAGTCACCACCGGTGAATATCGCAAGTGGATCACCGCCAATTACGAAACCCGGGGCACAAAATGAAAGGTACAAAATGAAGGGCATCATTCTCGCCGGAGGCTCCGGCACGCGGCTCTATCCCGTCACGCTTGCCATCAGCAAACAGCTCATCCCCATCTATGACAAGCCGATGGTTTACTACCCGCTCAGCACCCTCATGCTGGCCGGAATCCGCGAGGTCCTGCTCATCTCAACCCCTACCGACTTGCCGCGATTCCGTGACCTGCTAGGCTCTGGCGAGCAGTGGGGCATCAAGATCGAATACGCCGAGCAGCCCAGCCCCGATGGTCTCGCCCAGGCATTCCTTATCGGTGAGAGCTTCATCGCCGGCCAACCCTGCGCCCTCGTCCTCGGAGACAACATCTTCTACGGCCAGGACATGTCAAAACTCCTCCGCCAAACTGCCGCCCTTCCCACCGGCGCCAGCATCTTCGCCTATGCCGTCCAGAACCCATCCTCCTACGGAGTCGTCGAGTTCGATTCCACCGGACGTGCCGTCAGCCTCGAAGAAAAACCTGCCCGCCCCCGTTCCCGCTTTGCCATCACCGGTCTCTACTTCTACGATTCCCAAGTAGTCGCCCTCGCAAAATCCTTGAAGCCCTCTGCCCGCAACGAACTCGAAATCACCGACCTCAACCGCCTCTACCTCGACCGTGGCCAACTCAACGTCGTAACCTTTGGACGAGGCACTGCCTGGCTCGATACCGGGACCCACGACTCCATGCTTGAAGCCTCCAGTTTCATCATGACCCTCGAAAAACGCCAGGGTCTCAAAATCGCCTGCCCCGAAGAGATCGCCTTCCGCATGGGCTTCATCGACGCCACCCAGCTCCGCGCCCTCGCCCAGCCTCTCCTCAAAAGCGGCTACGGCCAGTACCTCCTCCAATTCATCGAGCCCTGATCGAAATGAACCTTCGCAACATACCTGACTCAGAACAATTGTGGTTGTGTATTCGGCCCATTCTTGAAAGCTTTGCGACGAGAGTTTCTGCTATCAATCCGAGCTTGATGCAGAGCGTAGCCAGCTACTCAAATGATGCGTTTTTCCTTATGGCCTATTTAGCTTTTAGGAAACATAACGATGGCGATGATATCGCGATTGCTGCGAACGTTATACTTGCTAACGGCCAATTAACCGTTACAACGGATGTTTGTTACGGAGAAGGAACCATCTTGGCTATTGGTCCATCGGTGACGTTCACCATGGCTGATGTCAAAGCCATTACTGCCAACGCGTTTAATGCGTGGTTAGCAGAATTCGAAGACTTTCTCCGGTCCAAAGAGGTCGACGTGCTGAGGGTGGCATCTGAACTGACGTAAGCGAGCGGTGGCCTGCTTGTTCTCGGTTCAACGGAGGAAAGTAGTATGGTGCGCCCGGCGAGATTCGAACTCACGACCTAACGCTTCGGAGGCGTTCGCTCTATCCAGCTGAGCTACGGGCGCGCAGATGTCATTATACCTGAGCGGAATATCCGAGCGGCACACCCATCGCCGAAGAATCGGCCTTGTCGGAGACTACGTCGAAGATGACGCCGAAGTTTGCGTCGTGAACTAGCGCAACAACAGATAAAGCGCAATCCAGAACGGCAGCGCCATGATCATCGCGACCGCCAATCCGCGCAACGCACCGGCGCGCTCGGCAGGCGATACTTCCGTGACGATCGGGTTCCGCTTGGCCTCGCGATCCAAGCCGGGGGCATACATTGGCGAGGAACTTGAAACATGTTGTGCACGCATCGCCATGGGACCGCCTTTCCAGTGGCCAAGCAAAGCGGGCAGAGTCTCTGTCCGCACACAGAGATGATGAGATTACGTACTTTGGTTGCTTGTCTCTCAAACTAACCTTCAACCATTCGTTCAAAGCCTCCTCAGCCTCCGGCGAACCAAACACGTCACCCCCGCCATCCCGCGGAACCAGTCATACTCTAGCTGTGACCTCTGTCTCACAGGATCGTGCTCTGGCCAGCTTTGCCATCTACCTTCGGGTAGAGAAGGGCCTGTCCCCGCTCACCGTCAGCTCCTATGCCGGCGACCTGAAACTCTGGGCGGAGTTTCTGCCCTCGCGCGATAAAACCGCACTCACCGCGCAGCGTGAAGATCTCAAGCAGTGGGTGCAGCATCTGCTTGGCCACGGCATGGATTCGCGTTCCGTCGCCCGCAAACTCTCCACCCTCCGCCAGTTTTACCGCTACCTGCTGTTGGACAAGCTGATCGCGCACGATCCCACTCTTGACATTGACAGTCCCCGGCAGTGGAAGGTTCTACCCAAAGCGCTCTCCGAGGAGGAGATCACCTCCCTGGTCGAGAGCCCGGGCCAGGCTGATGCCGCCTCCACTCAGTCGCGCTTTACCCAGGCTCTTGCCCTGCGCAATCGCGCCATGCTTGAGGTCCTCTACGCCGCCGCCATGCGCGTCAGCGAGCTAGTGGATGTCCGCGTCGAAGACGCCAAAATCGACCTCGGTTACATGCTTGTCCGGGGCAAGGGAGACAAGGAGCGCATCGTTCCTCTCGGCCATCCCGCGCAGCAGGCGCTCAGTTCCTATCTGCGCGATGCCCGCCCCCTTCTTGCCGGCCGCAAGTACACCGCTGAGCTTTTCCTCGCGCGCGGCGGACACAAACTCAGCCGCGAACGCATTTGGATGGTCGTCGACGAGGCTTCCAAAGCCGCTGGCCGCCACGCTTCGCCGCACATGCTCCGCCACTCCGCCGCCACTCACATGGTCGCCCACGGAGCCGACCTGCGCACCGTGCAAACCGTGCTTGGCCACGCCGACATCTCAACCACCCAGGTCTACACTCACGTCGCGCTCGACCGCCTTCAGCGGGTATACGCCGATCACCATCCGCGCGCCCACGCTCGCGGTCCCTTGAGTGACACCACGAAGAGTGACACCAAAAGGGGTGAAACCAAATGAATTCCGCAAGCACCTCATCCCCCGGTTTGCCGTCCCCCGGTTTGCCGTCCCCCGATTTGTCGTCCCCCGATTTGTCGTCCGAAGCCCCGCAGCCGCAGACTCCCGTAGCCATTGCCCTTGCGGGCTTCCTGCGCGCTCTCACCCAGCGCAACTCCTCCGTGCATACCATCAAGGCTTATCGTACGGATCTAGCCGAGTTCGTCATCTTCGTCGGTCCCGAAGAACTCAAGACTATTGACCACCTTTTGATCCGCGCCTTTCTTGCCCAACTCTACGAGCGCGGATTGAGCAAAGCGTCGGTTGCCCGCGCACTCTCCTCAATTCGCTCCTTCTTCAAGTGGATGGGGCGCGAGCGCATGATCGCCTCCAACCCCGCGCTGCTTGTCGCCGCTCCCAAACTGCCAAAAAAGCTTCCCCGCGTCCCCACCATGCAAGAGATGAACTCCGTGCTCGATGCCCGGATGCCCGATGTAGCGGCCTTTGCCGAGCGCGATCGGCTCATCCTCGAACTCCTCTACGGATGCGGCATCCGCAACAGCGAACTGACCGGCATTAACCTCGATGACATACATCTGCGCCAAGGCATCATTCTGGTGCGCGGCAAAGGCAAAAAAGAACGACTCATCCCCTTCGGCGAATCCGCAAAGAATGCCTTGAGCCGCTACCTGCCTCATCGCGAGGCAACGCTCAATCAGCACCAGCGTACCGGTGAGACCGCGTTGCTCATAAACCTGCGCGGCACCCGGCTGACCACTCGCAGCGTGGGGCGCATCGTCAAGTCCATCGCCGTCGCCGGAGGTCTACCCCAGGAGGTGCATCCTCACACCCTGCGCCACGCCTTCGGAACTCACATGCTGGAGGAGGGTGCGGACCTGCGCGCCATCCAGGAACTGCTCGGCCACGAGCGCCTTTCCACCACCCAGCGCTACACCCAGCTCACCACCCGACAGGTGCTCGACGTTTACGACAAAACTCATCCCCGTGCAAAGTAACCCACCCATCAGCATCGAACCTAGCGGTCGATAGGGAATTGTTCGCGACCCAGCGCACGCACCAGCAGCACCGGGCAAGGCGCGTGATCCAGCACAAAGCGCGCCACGTGCCCGACCGATCGCGGCCCGATATGGGTAGGCTCCCCGTACTCCGCTCTCGCGCAAATCAAAATAACGTCCGCTCTCCATTCGGCGGCGGCATTAACGATTTCAAGTTCCGGACGCCCTTGCCGCACCAATGTTTCCGCATCCTTCACGTGGGCGAGCCCTGCCGTCAAAACCTCTTGCGCCGCCGCCGTTTCTGCCGCCCGCATCTCCTCCGTAACCGGCCGCTGCCCCAGCGGAGGTCGCAAGAAGCGCTCGCGCGTCCGGTCGATATCTTCGCGTGGCCCAGTGTCGATCACCGTGAGCAGAGCGATTTTCAGCGGCTCACTTGCGCGAAACATCTGCGTCGCTTGGCCGATCTGTTCGGCATTCGTCCCATCCAGACACCCGAGAACTCGCATCGCTACCCCCTTATGCCTTACAGCAACAGCCAGATCGTCAACGCACCGGCAAACAGCATGACCGGCGTTACCACCACACCTACCTTGAAGTAATCCAACCCCGAAACTTCCACGTCCCGTTGTCTTAGGATGAGTAACCACAGAATCGTTGCCAGCGAACCCACCGTCGTAAGATTGGGTCCCAGATCGCAACCAAACATCGTGGCGGCGATAAATCCATTTCGTATTGCCGGAGCCGCGTGTTGCACGCTGCCCAGTGAAGAATTCATCACCACTGCCATTGGCACGTTATTGATTAAGTTAGTTCCCAGCGCTGATCCAAACGTACCCACCATTACCGCTCCGAAGCTTGTGCCGCCGGAGAGACGCAGCAGCAAGTTACCCAGCTTGATCGTGAGTCCGGTATCTTCAATGGCGCGCACCACCACAAACATTCCTGCGATAAATCCAAAGATCGACCACGAGATTTCTCTCCCCGCGTCCATCAGCGTCGTCCGCTTCCAGCGCAATGCTCCAGCCAGAAGTAACAGCGCGCCCGTTACTGCCACCGTCGAGAGCGGAAACCGAAAAGCCGAGGCGATTACATAAGATGGCGCGACAAATGCAAGCACCCACAACGTAAATCGAAAATAGGCTTTGTGCTTGACCGCCTTCTCCGCCGTTTGTAAGTGATTGATGTCAAAAGTTCCCCTCAACTGCGAACGGTAGAGTAAGTAAAATATCCCGATGTTAATCGCGATCACCACCAGTCCCGGCAGAAATAACAGGCGCAGGAACGTAAACAAACTCAGCGGATAACGTGACATAACGATGATGTTAATCGGATTGCTGATCGGCAGCAGGAAGGACGCGGTATCGGCGATGAAAGTACAAGCGAATAAGTATGGAATAACGGGAAGCCGCAGTCTCGTTACCAGCACATAGACCACTGGAGTCAGCATAAGTGCCGTCGCGTCATTCGAAAAAATCATCGTAATGACGGTTCCCAGCAGAAACACGTTCAGGAACAATCGCGCCGCGCTTTTCCGCGCAAGCCGTGCTGCCTGCACTGCCAGCCAATCAAACAGCCCGGCTGTCTCCGCCATCGCCGACAGTCCCATCATTCCCAGGAAGAACAGGAACGTGTTCCAGTCTCTAAGCAGAGTAAGTGCAGCATCCGCGGGCCGGATCAATCCCAGTAACAGCAGCGCGGCCGCGCCTCCCATGGCGATGTTTGACTCTCTCCAGCGGAACGGCCGAGTCATGATGCCAACCAGCGTCAGCATCCCGATCAACGACGTTAGGAGGGTTCTCCAGAATTCCGGCAAGGGAACGTACAGGAACACAGGTTCGCGTCCTCATGAAGGCTTGCGTATTGGAACACTTCACTTACCCAGCGGGTTGCTGTTACTTTGTGTTTGTCTACGCGTGCGTTAGTTCCGCCGGAGGCTTCGCCTTGGGCTTGCTCTCGTTGTCCATCTCTTCCCACATTTCGACCACTCGGCTCCGAAGCTCTTCGGTAAGCCGTTCGTAGGCCAGTTCCGGCTTCTCATTCAGGTCCGGATAAATCGGCTTGCCCACGCGAATCCGCAGTGGATGGAAGCCCTGGAAGCCTCTGCCGCGCGGCCAGCATGCATGAAATCCATACTCTGCCACCGGAACGATCGGTACGTTCAGATGTTGCGCGAGAATCGCCGCACCTTTCTTGAACTTTTTCGGAGGCCCTTCAATCGACCGCTCGCCCTCGGGATAGAGCACCAGAATCTTTCCCGCGCGCAGCCCGTAAGCTCCCGCCCGCATCGCCGGCACCAGGTTTGAATCCGGATCGACCGGAATCAGATGAAGAAACTGCGCAAACCTCCGCATCGAACCAACGCCGAAAATCTCGCTCGTCCCGACATAGAAAACGTTGTGGAATGCCTTCCACGGAAGCGCCGCCGTAAGTATCGGCGCGTCCAGATAGCTGGAGTGGTTGGGGCAAAGAATGTACGCTCCGTCCGGCAGATTTTCCATGCCTTCCACCCGCAACTTAAACAGCACATGCGAAGCCCATTTCACCGCCTTCCCGCAGACCCACCAGCAGAACCCGACGACCGGGCGCTCGTGGGTTATGGCGACCACCTCCGGGTCGGTGTTTTCCCCTTCAAAGACCGTGCTCCAACCCGGCGCCTGGGTCGTTGCCTTGCCCATGTTCTTGCGAACCAGGTCCACCAGCTCCCGGACCGTATACACTTCGCTGGCTGCGGAGTCCTCAACCTCTGCGCCGAGCTGATGCGCCACGTCAACCAGCAGCTCGACCCGCTCCATCGAATCGAGTCCGAGATCAAGATCAAGGTTATCGTCCGGATGAATTTCTTTTTGGTGGTCTTTCCCGGCGGCGTCAGAGATTACTGCCAGCGCGCGCTGCACATCCGGAGATACCAGCCACATGCGGTCTTCGTCTGAAAACACCCGTGCCTTGGCCGTGATCTCTTCGGCCTTGCCGCTCGCGTACATCGCCAGCAACTTTTTCTCGATCTCATTGCGGCGAAGCTTGCGTGTCGTGGTGCGCGGCAGATCATCCTGCCAGATGTCGTAAGACAGTATCCGCTTGGTTGCCGGCAGCGTTGCGGAGATGCCCTCCACGTCGTAACGGATCGACTCGCGAATGTTGACGATCTTGTGCTCGCGAAGCATCTCGAAGTTGGGGACAATCACCCCGTGCAACCGTTCGCTCAGCGGCTCGCCCGGCTTGCGGCTCTCCAGCCCCAGCACGCAAAGTTCCTTGATCCATGGCGAGCGCAGGTAGTAGCTTTCGATCTCTTCCGGATAGATATTCTTCCCCGAACTGAGGACGATCACATCCTTGGCCCGTCCGGTGATGAAGTAGTTACCCTTCGCATCCATGTAGCCCAGGTCGCCGGTGTAAAGCCAGCCGTCCTTCATGACTTCGGCGGTGGCCTCGGGACGGTTGTAGTAACCCTTCATCATCGTTGGACCCGCCAGTGCGATCTCGCCCACCAGGTGTCCGTTCTCATCCGCCGCGGCATTCACCACCTTCGCCTGTATCCCCGGCAGCGGAGGCCCGATTGAGCCGATTACATTGTTATCCGGAGGAGTGCAGAAGCAACCGCTCGTCGTCTCCGTCATGCCAAAGGCCTGGAGCATCTTGAACCCGAGCGCCTGAATATCGCGGCCAATCTGGGCGTCAAATCGCGAACCGCCGGTAACAAAGTAGCGGATGTCCGGCCCCAGTTGAACGTGAACTTTCTTGAAAAACACCTTGCCCAGATTGAAACCCAGCTTCTGGGATGCCGTGCTCAGGGCCCGCATTACCCCGAATATCTTCTCCGCCAGCCTGCCCTTTTTTGCAACCTCTCCAAAGATCCGTTCATGGATCAGATAGAAGAACTGCGGAACGCAGCAGAAAATCGTAATCCCGCGTTCACGCAATGCAATCATCAACTCCTGCGTGTTCAGCGAATCGAGAAAGACAACTTTGCCTCCATTGCCGAGCGGCAGGAAGAGGTTCGCCATCTGCGCCAGCACATGGAAGAGCGGCAACACTCCGAGCAAAGCGTCCCCTGGCCCGATGCGGATAAACTTGCGGACGCACTCCAATTCAGAGGTCAGGTTACCGTCCGTAAGCATCACGCCCTTCGGGTCGCTCGTGGTTCCGGAGGTGTATATGATCGCCGACACATCGTCGGGCTTTACCATGACCGGGGTAAACCCAGGCTGCGCCGCCAGCACCATCTCCTGTACGTAGGGCAGTCCCTCGTGGGCCGCATCCATCGTCGCCAGTTGCACGCTTCGGCCCACGACTGCTTCCTTGGCCACCGCAAAACTGCGCTCATCCACAAACAGCATTGTCGCGCCGCAGTCATCCAGCAGTTTTCCCACCTGGTAGGCCGTGAAAGCCGTATCCAGAGGCACTGCCGTATTGCCGCTCGCGATAACTCCCAGATAGGTTGCAACCCAGCTCGGACTATTGAAGGCGAGGATGGCGCAACGTGTGCCGCCCGCAACGCCGGCCCCAATGCCGGAGCCAACCAGCCACTGTCCCACGCCGTCAGAGAAGCGCCGCAGTTGTTGATACGTGAAGCTCTCGATGGTGTGGCCGTCTGCGGCTGTATTCACGCTGGATAGCGGCGATGGCGGTGTGGACGCTCCGGGCTGCCGCTGAATCTCCACTGCGGGTGCCGACGGCCAGCGCTCCACGGATTCCAGGAAGCTACTGTAGAACATAGGGTCTCTCAACTACAGGATACAGGCCACAACGCGCCTGCGACAGAGTTTACTGCACAACCGGTAAAAGCCTCAGCTCTCGATTGACTTGCCTCCCTGCGCGTCGGTTGTCTTCACTTCAAGGCCGCACCTTTCCATCTTTAATAACCCGCCCACAGACACCGGAAACGCACAACATGCTGCGAATCTAAGTGTGTCGCTCAAGATAACTCGTGCTTGCGCTAAAACACGATGCAAAAGTAACAGCAATGCATGTTTCGTGTGCAATATTTTCACATCAGGGATAGAATCTGTTTCCGTATGAGTTCGTTCGTAAGAACCCATACTTAAATGCCAGCACTTGGTAATTTTTCCCTGGGATGGCATTATACTGACGCACCTAAAACTTACAGGAGATCCTGTTCCATGAAGCTTTTTACGATTGTTCTAGCTGCTCTGGCGATGATGATGTCTACTGCTGCGTTTGCTGCTGAAGATGGCGCGGCCATTTATAAGACCAAGTGCGCGATGTGCCACGGCGCAGCGGGCGAAGGCAAGTCGGCTCCGGCCATCAAGGGTAAGGCCAACGTAGTTGCTGTTGTTACAACGGGCGGCTTGACGAAGGCACCCCACACCAAGGCTGTCGCTGGCGTGACTGCGGATCAGGCAAAGGCAATCGCCGATTTCTTGAAATAGCTTTCGGCTCCGTAATAAGACCAGCCGATGCCTCAGGGCATCGGCTTTGTCTTTCCTGCAACTTCACTCCCGCTACATCCTCGAGGTTGGAGATCCTTCCGCAAGCTCGCGAAGACTGTCGAAGATTGCAAGTTCGCCGCACGGATGCCGCAACGTCTCCTCCAGTGAAAATGTCACCGAAAAGTGTGGTTCCCGCGTGCGGAATGACACTTCCAGAAACTCAATCTCCCGCGCTGCCACTACTGTCGTCATGCGGTTCGAGATCTCCGGCTCCCATTCCGATTGGCTCGAAATAAACAGGGAAGCAACCGTGTGCGTATGCCAATCGCCGCCCTTTCGCGTCCAACGCTGGGTAAGTCCGGTCCAGCGCGTCCGGCCGATTTCCAAACCTTGGCGTGGAGGACTCAGGAGATTGGCTTCAAAGGTTAGCGTTTCCTGCCGCCGGTGCCAGCGCCACGCCGCCCACCTCATCGGCATCTCGCGAGGTGCGAGACGCGCAACCAGCGAGGGCTGCCGAAAGGCGCACTCTTTCAACCTCAATCGCGCGCGAACCTGTGATGGGCTGACCCACTCGACTCTGCTGATCTGGCCATGGGAAGCGACGGCTCCCTCCAGCCAGCGCAGGACGCGTTGCGAGCGCTGCCGATTAAAGCGCAGAAACCCCCAGTACCATGCGCCGAACAGCAGAATACCGATGCTGATGCCGATGAACACCGACTGAATCATGTCAATCATTGGGATGCCACAATCAGCGCCAAAAGATGCTATCGCCAAATTTCCAGTTCCGGGTTACTCCCTCCGGCTTACTGCTGGGCAGGAGTGCTCGAATCCACCACGAAGAAGCGGTTCTGACCCCCAGGTTGGATGCTGTTGCGCTCAAAGCAGTCCTTGATACGGCGCCGCAATTCCCGGCTCACCGCATATTGCTGGCCCGGACGCGTCTTGACCAGCATCAGGTAGTCCACTTCATTCCCGGTCATGCGCTCGATGCCGGGAACCATCGGGTCCGCTACGATGGCATCACGAAAGCCTGTATCGTTGCGAAGTTCCGTGCCCAGTTGCTTCAACAGTTCGATTACCCGGTCGCTGTTCTCCTTGTAATCCACCGCAACGTGCATCGCCACCTGCGTCCAGTCACGCGTCGTGTTCGTCACCGCAGTGATCGCGGAGTTTGGGATGGTGTGGACCGAGCCATCGGCGTCCCGCAACACCGTCCGTCGTAGCGTCAGCGCCTCCACGGAGCCCTGGAAGGCGCCGATCTTGATCACGTCCCCAACGTCAAACCAGTTCTCCACCAGGATGAAGAATCCATTCAAAACGTCATGCACCAGCGTCTGTGCACCGAACCCCACGGCAACCCCTGCGATTCCGGCGCTGGCCAGCAGCGGCTCTACGTGAATCCCAAGGTCAAACAACACGGTGACGACCGCAAAGAACCCGATTGCCGCCAGTCCCACGCTGCGAATAATCGAA